>JABAHS010148067.1_pt2 | contig 18435 bp, 17 predicted proteins | sample 7062111 | NCBI WGS metagenome assembly JABAHS01 (sample SAMN14534600, study PRJNA622989) | marine sediment metagenome | biome: marine biome [ENVO:00000428]; feature: marine pelagic biome [ENVO:01000023]; material: deep marine sediment [ENVO:00002113]; isolation source: pool of 4 deep marine... | reverse complement strand
GTCGACCGGCACGTCGATGATGAACCCGAGCGCCGGCTCGTCCGCGTAGTTTTCCGGCAGGTGGATCGAGCAACGGACAGGGATCACCGGCGTCGCATTCAGGACGCCTCAGCAGACAGCCACCGCCCGTGATTCGGTCGAAGCAAGAAGCGACATCCAGCAAACTGAGCTCGGCGGGCGGAACCGCCAGTCGGAATCCCCCGCGAGGGCCGCGGGTCGAAGACAGAATACCCGCCCGGGACAGCTGGTGGAGAATTTTGCTCAGGTAGTTGTGAGGTAGATCCAGCGAGCGGGCCAGGCGCGAGGCGCAGATGAACTGGCGGGGCGGCTGTCGGGCCAGATAAAGAACGGCACGGAGAGCATACGCGGCGGTCTGCGAAAGCATGGGTGCTCTGGGATGGCTGGTTCCTGCGGCCGATTACGCCTCGCTATCGTTCGACCTGATGCCGAGCCATCAGTGAGAGACCGCACCGTGGATGTAATCCCTCAGCGTTCGGTTCTCGTAACGGGTCTCCTGCAGGTTCGCTCTCACCACATCGCCGATCGAGATGATCCCCACCAGCTGCGCACCCTCGAGTACTGGCAGGTGGCGGACCCGGTTCTGAGTCATGACCCCCATCACGTAGTCCAGCCGGTCCTCTGGTACTCCGATCACCAGCTCACTCGTCATGACGTCTCGCACGACTGCCGGGCACGGATCTCCGGGTCGATTGAGCTGAGAGCACCGTTCCCCGCACGTTTGCAGGACATCCCGCTCGGTCACGATCCCCGCCGGGGCGCGCGTCCCCTCTTCCGTCACGACCAGGGCGCCGATCCGGTGCTCGTTCATTTGGCAGATGGCGTCGTGTACGGTCCGGTCCGCATCGATCGTCACGACATCGCCGCCCTTCTGTTTGAGGATATCTCGGATACGCACGGCTAACCTCCTACGGCAAGAGAGGTGGAAAGTGCGAGGGCGCTGGTGAGTCCACTGCAGCGTGCCGAAGCGGTATGCTGGGAAACCGTATCTCAATGATAACGACCGGGTGGGGAGCACGCCAGTTTTTCATGGTGAAACGAGAAACACCAGCCGCGTGCCGGTCGTCGGTGTCAGCTCTCGCTCCCGCCCCGCTGGCCTCCCAGCGAGCGGTAGTACGCCCCTTCGGCACAGGCGCGGCAGAGCACCCGGCCACCTATCTCCACTTCCCGCTCGTTGATCACTTCCTCGCCGCAGGCTCCGCAAACGGTGCGCACCCCCGGCCGGCTGATGATGGCCTTCAGGTCGAGGTTCAGGACCACCGCTCGCGCCACCAGTAGCTCGTCGTCGGGCAGCTGCTGATACGCCTGGCGCTGGGCGTGCCAGCGATCCGCGTCGGGAAAAAGGACCACCGCTCGCTGGCGGGCCGCGGGGTGGGGGTGAAGGCGAAAGGCTCGGTCCGTCTGTGTGTCCACCAGGGTCGCCGCCACGCGCCCGTAGTCCACGACCCGGAGCGTGCGCCGCCCCACCGAGCAACCGGTGGCCACCGAGACCCCGTCGGCGGCGCAGCCATCGGTCTCCATGAACGTGAACACCCGCTTGTCTGCTTGCGGCAGATCGAGCTCCAGGAGGTGGGCGCCCAGCATGCCGATGCGGACGCCGAGGACCTGCCGGGGGCAGAGATGGCGGTGCCGCGCGGCGGTCTGGGAGAGCAGCTGCTCGAGGGCTTTCATCGTCTTCTCAACGGCCGCTGTCGTGATCGGCGCAAGCGAGAGGGCTTGCGCGAAGTGGGCGGGGCGGTTAAATAGGATAAAGTGGATCTTATAAGTCCGCAACCTCCGCCACCCTCTATCCAAGCTGACCCTGAACCGACATGCGACTCACTCGCGAGACCGAATACGCGCTCCGGGGCCTGGCCGCCCTCACCCGGCGAAGCGACCCGGCGCCCGTGCCGCTGGCTGAGCTCGCCGAGGCGGAGGGCCTGCCCCCCAGCTTCCTCGCGAAGATCTTCCAGAAGCTTTCCCGCCACGGGATCCTCCAGTCGGTGCGCGGAGCCGGGAACGGCTACTCGCTGGCGACAGCGCCCGAATCCCTGTCGGTCCTCCGAGTGATCGAGGCGGTGGAGGGTTCTGACTACATGGACCGTTGCATGTTCTGGGGCGGTCGGTGCGGTAGCGAGAACCCGTGTGTCTTACACGAGCGCTGGGCGGAGGTGAAGCCCGGGCTGCGCGCCATGCTGGAAACGACGACCCTCGCGGATCTGGCGGGAACCGCCGAGTCCCGTGCGGCGGAGGCGCCGGCCCAATCTGCTCGAGGTGCCTGAGGACCGAGGAGGGACGCGATGAAAGGTTGGTTCGCACGGCGGGCAGGGATGGCGATGGGGACGACGCTGCTCGTCGTGGCCGGTCTCCCAACGGCCGTGCCGGCCCAAGACCGCGAGGCGGGACGGGCCCTGTTCGAGACGAAGTGCGCGGCGTGCCACAGCCCCGGCTCGGAGCGGCTCGTGGGACCGGGATTGCTGGGCGTGACCGAACGCCGCGAGCGGGATTGGCTGATCGCCTTCATCACCGTTCCGGATCGCCTGATCGCCGGCGGTGATTCTATCGCGGAGGAGCTCCTGGCGGAGTACGGGGTCCCGATGCCGAACCTGGCGATCAGCGAGGAGGAGGCCCGGGATATCCTCGCCTTCCTAGCCCGTTCGTCGGCGGCTGAAGTGGAGCAAGAGGGGCAACCGGCGACCACGGGCGAGGCGGCTCCCGGTACCTCCGATGCCGCGGCGGGCGATCCCGCGCTCGGGCGGCGGCTGTTCACCGGAGAGCGGCGGCTGGCGAACGGCGGCGGTGCCTGCATCTCGTGTCACTCCGTCGCCGGCGTCGGCGTCCTGGGCGGCGGCACGCTGGCGCGAGAGCTCACGGGGGCCGCGGGACGCTACGGCCCGGGTCTGCCCCAGGTCATTGAGAGCTCGCCGTTCCCCCTCATGCAGGCGGCCTACGGCGAACGCCCACTGACTCGGGACGAGATCGCGCACCTGACCGCCTTCCTCGAGGGGGCTGCCGAGAGCGAGCGCTCCACGGCATCGAGTCCGCTCCCGTTCGCCGCCTTCGGGCTGGGAGGCATGCTGCTCCTCCTCGGGCTGGCGGCGGCCGTCTGGCGTGGACGGCTGCGCGAGGTGCGGATGCCACTGATCGGAGGGCGAGGATGAGCTGGATCAAGGATGTCGTTGACCCGAAGGCCCGAACCTGGGAAGAGTTTTATCGCAACCGCTGGCAGTACGACCGTGCAATTCGGAGCACCCATGGAGTGAACTGCACCGGCGGCTGCAGCTGGGAGATCTTCGTCAAGGACGGGATCGTCACCTGGGAGATGCAGGCGACGGACTACCCGGCGCTGGAGGGCGGAATACCGCCGTACGAGCCGCGCGGCTGCCAGCGTGGCATCTCGTTCTCCTGGTATCTCTACAGCCCGATCCGGGTGAAGTACCCGTACCTGCGCGGCGCGCTGATGGACCTGTGGCGCGAGGCGAAGCAGGCCCACGGGGATCCGGTGGAGGCCTGGCGTTCGCTGATGGAGGACGAGGAGAAGCGTGCCCGCTTCCACCGCGCCCGGGGGAAGGGCGGGTTCCGCCGCGCGGATTGGGACGAGGTTCTGGAGATCATGGCGGCGGCCAACATCTACACGATCAAGAAGCATGGACCCGACCGGGTGATCGGCTTTTCGCCGATCCCGGCCATGTCGATGCTCAGCTACGCCGGCGGCTCGCGGTTCCTGCAGTTGATGGGCGGCGTCAACCTCAGCTTCTACGACTGGTACTCCGACCTGCCGCCGGCGTCGCCGGAGGTCTGGGGCGAGCAGACCGACGTGTGCGAGAGCGCCGACTGGTACCACGCCAAGTACCTGGTGGCGATGGGCTCGAACCTGAACATGACGCGGACGCCCGACGTGCACTTCGCGGCGGAGGCGCGGCACAACGGCTCCAAGCTGGTGGTCTTCTCTCCGGACCTGAGCCAGGTCTCCCGCTACGCCGACTGGTGGATACCGGTGAACGCCGGACAGGACGGCGCCTTCTGGATGGCGGCCAACCACGTGATCCTGAAAGAATTCCACCACGAGCGGCGCGTTCCCTACTTCGACGACTATCTGAAGCGGTATTCCGACGCGCCGTTCCTGGTCACGCTACGGGAAGGGAAGAACGGGTGGGAGGCCTCGCGGCTGCTGCGGGCCGGCGACCTCGAGCGCTACGCGGCCGAGGAGAACGCGGGCTTCAAGTTCCCGGTGCTCGACGAGGCCACCGGCGAGCTGAAGCTGCCGCTGGGGTCTCTGGGTCACCGCTGGGAAAAGGAGGGCGGCCGCTGGAACCTGAAGCTCGAGGACGGGACCGACGGTTCCGAGATCGCTCCCCGACTATCGCTGCTCGGCGAGGGCGATGAGGTCCTTCAGGTCGCCTTCCACGACTTCGCCGCCGGCGCCCTGCGCCGGCGCGGCGTGCCGGTGCGCTACGTGGAGACGAAGGCGGGCCGTGTCCCCGTCGCCACCTCGTTCGACCTGCTGATGGCGCAGTTCGGCGTCGATCGCGGGCTGCCCGGCGATTATCCGGCGGGCTACGACGATGAGGAGGGAACGTACACGCCGGCGTGGCAGGAGCGTTTGACGGGGATCGGGCGCGATACGGCCATCGGGTTCGCCCGGGAGTTCGCCGCCACGGCGGAGCGAACCGGCGGCAAGTGCACGGTGATCATCGGCGCCGGGATCAACCACTGGTATCACAACAACCTGATCTACCGCGGTCCCATCACCGGGCTCATGCTCACCGGCAGCGTGGGTGTGCAGGGCGGCGGCCTCGCCCATTACGTGGGACAGGAGAAGCTGGCGCCGATCTCGTCCTGGTCCAGCGTCGCTTTCGCCAAGGACTGGTTGAAGCCACCGCGGCTTCAAAACGCGCCCTCCTTCCATTATGTGCACACGGACCAGTGGCGCTACGAGCGCGGCTTCGACGAGTACCACCCGGTACCCGACGCCGAGCTGTCGAAGGGGCACACGATCGACCAACAGGTCCGCGCGGTGCGGCTGGGCTGGCTCCCCTTCTTCCCGCAGTTCGATCGCAACAGCCTCGATCTGGCGCGGGAGGCCGTCGAGGCGGGGGCCACCAACGACCAGGAGATCGCCGACTACGTGGCGGAGCGCATCCGCGAGGACGAGCTGCGCTTCTCGGTCGAGGATCCGGATGCGCCGGAGAACTGGCCGCGCGTCTGGTACATCTGGCGCGGCAACGCGCTGATGTCGAGCGCCAAGGGCCACGAGTACTTCCTCAGACACTATCTGGGAACGCACGACAACGCCATCGGCGAAGAGGTGGCCGAGGGGTCCACGCAGGACGTTGAGTACCGGGAGGAGGCCCCCAGGGGCAAGTTCGACCTGGTGGTGGATCTCAATTTCCGCATGGACACCTCGGCCCTTTACTCCGACATCGTGCTGCCCGCCGCCACCTGGTACGAGAAGGACGACCTCAACTCGACCGACCTGCACTCCTTCATCCACCCGCTGAGCCAGGCGGTGCCGCCGTGCTGGGAGTCGCGCAGCGACTGGGACATCTTCAAGATGCTGGCGAAGGCGACCGGCGAGCTGGCCAGGGTCCACCTGCCGGAACCGGTGAAGGACGTCGTAGCCACACCGCTCGCTCATGACACGGTGGATGAGATGGCCCAGTCCTCGGTGCGCGACTGGGCGCACGGCGAGGGCGAGTACGTGCCCGGGGTGACGGGACCGCACCTCAAAGTGGTGGAGCGCGACTACGCCAACCTCTACGAGCGCTTCATCTCCTTCGGGCCGCTGGCGCGCCGCGATGGGATCGGCGCCCACGGGACCCGTTGGGACATCGCGGACCAGTACGATCAGCTCGCCCGCTCCCACCCGGCGGTTCGGTGGAACGGCGCCGCCTATCCGTCGCTCGAGGACGCGGTCCACGCGGCCGATGTCATCCTGGCGCTCGCCCCGGAGACCAACGGCGAGGCGGCCTACCGGGCGTTCAGGGCGGCGGAGAAGCGGGTCGGGCTGACGCTGGCCGATCTGGCCGAGCCCAACCGGGGTGTCAGGACCACGTTCGCCGACCTGCAGGCCCAGCCGCGCCGGTTGCTGACCAGCCCGATCTGGTCGGGCCTCTGCAACGACGGTCGAGCCTACTCGCCCTACACCTACAACGTGGAGCGGCTGGTCCCCTGGCGGACCCTGACGGGTCGGCAGCAGTTCTACCTCGACCACGAGGGCTACATCGCCTTCGGCGAGGGGCTGCCCACCTACAAGCCGACGCCGGCTCCGGGGACCTTCGGGGACCTCGTCAAGAGCGAGGGGGACGAGCGGACGTTGCGGCTCAACTATCTGACGCCGCACGGGAAGTGGCACATCCACTCCACCTACTACGACAACCACCGGATGCTCACGCTCTCCCGCGGCGTCGAGCCGTTCTGGATCAACGACCGCGACGCCGAGTCGGTGGGCATCGTGGACAACGATTGGGTGGAGGTGCACAACGACCATGGGGTCGTGGTCACCCGGGCGGTGGTCAGCGCGCGGATACCCAGCGGGACCTGCTTTTTCTACCACTCACCGGAGCGCACGATCTCGGTGCCCAAGTCGCCGCTTCGCGGGAACCGCCGGGCCGGTGGTCACAACAGCCTCACCCGGGTCCGGCTCAAGCCGGTGCTGATGATGGGCGGCTACGGGCAGTTCACCTACGGCTTCAACTACTGGGGTCCCACGGGCGTGAACCGCGAGACCTACATCCTCGCGCGCAAGCTCGAGGGTCGACCCGACTGGTAAACGAGGCGAGTCATGGATGTCCGCGCACAGGTATCGATGGTCTTCCACCTGGACAAGTGCATCGGGTGCCACACCTGCAGCATCGCCTGCAAGAACATCTGGACCGACCGGGAGGGCACCGAGTACATGTGGTGGAACAACGTGGAGACCAAGCCGGGCACCGGCTATCCGACGCTCTGGGAGGACCAGGAGAAGTACCGGGGCGGCTGGGAGCGGAAAGCCGGCAAGCTGCGGCTCCGGCTGCAGGGGAAGGGGAAGACGCTGGGGAATATCTTCTACAACCGCAGCCTCCCCGTTCTCGACGACTACTACGAGCCGTTCACCTACCGCTACCAGGACCTGTTCGACGCGCCCGCCGCGGACGACCAGCCCACGGCGCGGCCCATCTCGATGGTCACGGGCAAGGCGATGGACATCGAGGCGGGCCCCAACTGGGACGACGACCTGGGCGGCTCGCCGCTCTACGCCGAGAACGACTTCAACCTGCGCGACCTGTCGGAGACCGAGAAACGAGGGCTGTTCGAGACCGAGCGGATCATCCATTTCTACCTGCCCCGCGTCTGCAATCACTGCCTGAACGCGGGCTGCGTGGCGGCGTGCCCCGCCGGTGCCATCTACAAGCGCGGTGAGGACGGCATCGTCCTCGTCAACCAGGACAAATGCCGCGCCTGGCGGATGTGCGTCTCCGGCTGCCCCTACAAGAAGGTCTATTACAACTGGGGCGCCGGTAAGTCCGAGAAGTGCATCCTCTGCTTCCCGCGCCTGGAGACCGGCCAGGCGCCCGCCTGCTTCCACTCCTGCGTCGGACGCATCCGCTACCTGGGTCTGCTGCTCTACGACGCCGACAGGATCCCGGACGCCGTGGACGTCCCGGACGACGAGCTGGTGGACTCGCAGCGCGACATCATCCTCGATCCTTTCGATGACGAGGTGATCGCGGCGGCGCGGAGTAACGGCATCGATCCGCTGTGGATCGAGTCGGCCCAGAAGTCGCCGGTCTACCGGTTCGTGAAGAACTGGCGGCTGGCGCTGCCGCTGCATCCGGAGGCGCGCACGCTGCCCATGCTCTTCTACGTGCCGCCACTGTTGCCGGTGATCGGGACGAAGGCGAACGGCGCCTACGACATCGAGGGGGATGACTATTTCGGCTCGATCGAACGCGCCCGGGTCCCGATCCGCTACCTGGCGCGGCTGTTCGCGGCGGGCAACGAAGAGCATGTGAAGGACGTGGTGAAGAAACTGATCGCCGTACGGGTGATGCGCCGTCAGCGTACGGTGGGCGACGGCGACGCGGCGGCCGTGGATGACGCGCTCCGCGAGGCGGGGCTCGACCGCGAGACCGCGGAGGCGATCTATCAGCTCACATCGCTGCCCAGCTTCGAGCAGAGATTCGTCGTGCCGCCGTACCACCGGGAGATGGCGATCGAGATGATGCAGGACCCGCTGGAACGGGGCCAGGGCGTGGGCATCGGCCGGCGCGAGCCGCCGGCGCGTGGACCGTGAGGAGGTGGAGCGTGGAGCGATCGATGTTCGCGCGCCTGGCGGCCGCCCTCGAGTACCCCGACGAGGGGCTGGGGGAGCAGCTGGACGCGCTGCTGGCCGAGACCGCTGCGGAACGGCCTGAGGCGGCGGAGGTGCTGGACGGGTTCCGATCGGCGATCGCCGGTCTGACGCTGGACCGCCTGCGGGAGATCTATGCCGCCACCTTCGACCTGAATCCCGCCTGCTGTCTCTTCGCCGGCTACCACCTGTTCGGTGACAGCTACAAGCGGGGCGCGCTGATGGCGGGTCTCAACGGCGAGTACCGGGCGCGCGGGTTCGACCCGGGGAACGAGTTGCCGGATCATCTGTCGGTGCTGCTCCGGTTCCTGGCGGTGCTCGACGACTCGGAGTTGCGCTCGGCCCTGCTGGAAGAGCTCCTGCTGCCGGCGCTGACCCGGATCGTGAAGTCGTTCGAGGGGACGGGCAACGTCTACGCGGCGTTGACGCGGGCCGTGCTACTGGGGCTGCGGCCCGATGGGTACGCGACCTCGCGTGAGCTCACGCGCGCTCTGCCGGTGCTGGGGCCCGAAGAAGGCATCTCCGGGGATCAGAGGAGATGGAAAACATGACGGATTTCATCCTGTACGCCGCATTTCCCTACGCCGCGATCGTCGTCGCGGTCGTGGTCACCATCTATCGGTTCGTCTCGAGCCGCTACTCGGTATCCAGCCTCTCCTCGCAGTTCCTGGAGGGGCGGCGGCTGTTCTGGGGTTCGGCGCCGTTCCATTACGGGATCCTGATCGTGCTGGCGGGCCACCTGATCGCCTTCCTGTTCCCGAGGACCGTACTCTGGTGGGGCGGCGTGCCGGCGCGGCTCTACATCCTGGAGGTCACCGGGCTGGCGTTCGGGCTGCTGGCTCTGTTCGGGTTGCTGGCGCTCATCTACCGGCGGCTGACGGCGAGCCGCGTCCGCGTCGTGACCTCGGTCATGGACGTGGTGCTGCTCGTCCTGTTGCTGTTCCAGCTGGTCAGCGGCACGTACATCGCCGTCTTCCACCGCTGGGGCTCGAACTGGTTCGCGCAGATCGCGGCTCCCTATCTATGGTCGATACTCGAGCTCGCCCCCGAGCCGCAGCTCGTGGCCGAGCTGCCGTTGATGGCACGGCTCCACATCCTGGGCGCCTGGTCCCTGCTGGCGGCCATCCCGTTCACCCGGTTGGTGCACTTTTTGGTCGTGCCCATCGCCTACCTCTGGCGACCTTACCAGCTGGTCATCTGGAACCGAAGGGCGGCGCAGCGCCGATGATGCCTTCGCGGATTCGACCGGCGGATGCGCGGCGAAGCGGCCCGTGACTGAGCGCTGGCGGCGTCCGCCATCCCGGCACGGCGGACGACATCTCCGTGCATCGCGGCGGGGCTCTCAGCGAGAGGCGATAAGATGGAACGAACAACGATAAAAGGTTCTCCGAACAGCGGACTGCTCGGTGCTACACTCGGGTTCTTCGCCGGTTTCGCGGCGGTGTCGCTCTTTGGTCCCACCGCTCACCGCTTCGAGGAAGCGATGGGCCTGACTCCAATCATGGTGGGCTTTCTGGTGGCGGCTCCGGCGCTCTCCGGTTCTCTGCTGCGGATCCCGTTCGGTGCCTGGGTGGACAGGGATGGCGGGCGAAAGCCCTTCCTGATTCTCCTGACGCTCTCGTTTCTCGGGATGGCAGGCTTGCTGGTGGTGATCCGTACTCTCTACCCCGAGAACCTGAGCGGCTCCTACTACTCCCTGGTGATTCTGCTCGGCGTACTGAGCGGCTGCGGGATCGCCACGTTCTCGGTGGGGATCGGCCAGGTCTCGTACTGGTTCCCGCAGGGACAGCAGGGCTGGGCACTGGGCGCCTACGCCGGGTTCGGCAACCTGGCGCCGGGCCTCTTCGCTTTCCTGCTCCCGATCGCGCTGGCCCACTGGGAGCTGGCTGGCTCCTACCTGGCCTGGCTGATCCTGCTGGCTCTCGGGATCGCGATCTACTTCTTCGCCGGCCGTAACGCGCCGTACTTCCAGCTCCGCGCGCGAGAACAGCCGGCCGGCGAGGCGAAGCGCCACGCGGGCGAGCAGGGCCAGGAGATCTTCCCCGCGGACCGGGGCGGTGCCGCCTGCCTGGCGATCGCCGCGAAGATCTGGAAAACGTGGGCGCTGGTCTTCGTTTACTTCACCACGTTCGGCGGGTTCATCGCGCTGACCGCCTGGTTCCCCACGTACTGGACCCGCTACTTCGGGGTGAGCCTGGGCACGGCCGGAGCTCTGACGGCGCTCTACTCGGTGGGCGCCTCGCTCATCCGGGTCTACGGTGGAATAACGGCCGATCGTCTGGGTGGCGAGAACACGATGATCGGCTCGCTGTCGCTGACGCTGGTCGGCGCCCTGATCCTCACGGTTTCGGGTCAGTACGGGCTGTCCATCGCCGGCGCGGTCCTGATGGCCGCGGGAATGGGGATCGCCAACGCCGCCGTTTTCAAGCTGGTGCCGCAGGAGGTCCCCGAAGCGGTGGGCGGTGCCGCCGGTTGGGTGGGCGGCCTGGGCGCGTTCGGTGGGTTCGCGATACCGCCCGTCATGGGCCTGCTGGTCGACCTGCAGGGCGTCGCGGGCTACGCCACCGGCTTCGTCACGTTCGTCGCGCTGGGACTGGCGTCGCTGGCCGTCGGCTTTCTGCTACGGCGCACCCGCAGCCTGGCGCCGCTCTCGGTCACAGCGACCGGCCCGGAGAGCGCCCGGTAGCAGGAGCGTTTCGCCTCACACCGCCGGGCCCGGCCGCGAGGCTGTCCGGCCCGTTGAAACCGGTTCGGGGAATGATCAGAACGAAACGGGCATACGAGCCGCCTCACCCGACCGACGGCGAACGTTATCTCGTCGATCGGCTCTGGCCCCGGGGTGTCAAGAAAGACGCGGCCAGACTGAGCGGCTGGCTGCAGGAGGTGGCGCCGAGCGATCGTCTTCGCCGCTGGTTCGGTCACGATCCGGCGCGCTGGAACGAGTTCTGCCAGCGGTACTTCGCCGAGCTCGATGACCGGGCCGAAGCTTGGGAGCCGATCCTCGAGAGAGCCCGCGAGGGGAACCTCACCCTCGTCTATGGTGCCAAAGACGAGCAGCACAACAACGCCCGGGCCCTGAAGTCCTACCTCGAGGCAAAGCTCGCAGAAGAACGCTGAGCTCGCCGCCCCGTGGAGCGCCGCTACGTGACGAGGCCCCTTCGCTGGACGCGATGAACATCGAAGACCCGCTGGAACGTTTCGAGGCCGAGCACGAGGAAGCGCTGGAAGCGCTCGAGAGGATGGAGGCGGCCGCGTCCTCGCTGGCGAGCGGCGCATCCGAAGCGGAACTTCTGGCTTCCCTGCGCGAGGGACACACGTTCCTCTCGACTGTCCTGCGCCGTCACAACGACGATGAGGAGCAGGCGCTCTTCTCCGTCTTGGGGGCGCGCCTCCCGACGGGCCTGCTCACGGCACATCACGCTGCCCTCCGGGATTTCGAGGCGGAGCTCCTCGAGGCGCTCGAGGATCGCAACGCCCGGACCGCTGTCTCCGCGACCCTTTCCATCGTCCAGCTGACGCGAGCCCATATCGAGCAGGAGAACACCGTGTTCTTCCCCGCAGCGCGGAGAGTCCTGGGGCCCGCAGGGTTGGCCGAGGTCAGCCGCCGACTGGAGGAGAACTTTCCCTGAGGCACACATCGCTTGGGGTGAACGTGTGGTCCGGGACGAAACGAGGTTCCGGCCATCGCGCCGGGGTCGCGATCCGCTCTGCGAGTCGGACCGACGGTTTTCCGCCCCCTCGCCTCGCCCCGCGCTGGCTCGAGGGCACAAGTCGTGACGTGCGTCGGGCTCCAGGGCCCAGGGCTGTCTTGCGACGGTGCGAGTGGCGGCGCTGTTGACACTTGCCAGCCGACGCCTCGGATTCGGCCGGCCGTTGCGCAGCGAGGGCCCGGAGAAGGCGCTCATCGCCGGGCTCGCCCCCAACGGCCGGATGGGTGAGGCGATGGGTGGCTACCAGCTGGCGGTGGGCGTCGGCGCTCTCCCGGCGAGCCTGGGGTTCGGGCTGCTCTGGGCCTGGTTCGGGCCCGAGGGGGCGTTTCTGGCCGGTGCGGCGATCGCGGCTCTGGCGGTGGCCCTCCTCTTCGTGCTGCTCCCCGGGATGGATGAGAGCGTGCGAGCGCGAGGTGGAAGCTGACTCAGAAGCCGCCAAGGCCACTGGGGATGTGCCGGGAAGAGCGCTGCGTAAGGGCACCGCGCGACTCGTCTCGGTTCGCGTCGCCCGAAGCCCTGGTTCTACGGCGCGACCGATATCGAGCGGCTCCAGTTCATCGATCAAACCCAGGCCCTCGACCTGAGCTTGGAGGAGGTCGCTGAGATCCTGGAGATCGTGGACCCGGGGGAAGGCGCCATGCACGCTACGTGCGCGCCCGGCTGCGAGATCGTCTGGGCCAGGTCCGGACGCCGACCCGTGAGCTGAGACAGCTTGAGAGGCGGCTCGAGTCCGCCCTGGCCCGGGGCGGAACCGGCTTCCGCCGGCTGGGCCTGCCGCTGTCGAATCATCGAGGGCGTCGGAGATGAAGGGGACGACGAATTTCACAACAGTGGTACGCCGTATCTGGCAGGTAAATGCCATGTAACTGCGTCGCAGATCCGCGCGGGAGCGCCAACCGGGTCAGACCCAGCCGAAGCGAATGAGCGTGCGGTTAGCCCGCCAGCTGAAGAGTCCCGCCGCCGCGATCAGGGCCGCCGTCACCAGGGGAGGGAAGACGTCGTAGACCTGCAGGCCCAGAACGATGGTCACGATGACGAGGAACAGGCACAGGGTAGCCAACCGCTTTCGCCGGACCCGATAGGGCTTGAGCCGGGGGAGGACGTCCTCGGCGACGGGGCCCTCGGAGTGCACCCGGGCGAGCACTGCCTCGATCTTCGGTTGCAGCCCGAAATGCACGTACGAGAGAAGTCCCATCAGCGTGAAGAGTAGTGCCGTCTTGGCTGCCACCACCCAGTGGCTCCAAAGCGCGGCGATCCCCAGCGGGCCCGTGAGCAGGAGCAGGAGGCCCGAGACCAGCACCGTGGCCTGGAACGCGAAGCACCGTGTCGCGCCGCGCCGGATGATGTTCTCCATGTAGCGGTCGGCGGGATAGTTGAAAGAAGATCCCAGCACCGCGCGCTCGTTCACCACGATGAGATTGAACAACGGGATCGCCATGAAGACGAAGCCCAAGACATGCACGAACTTGAGGATACCGTAGAGGCTCGCCATTTGGGTCCTCCTCCGTGATGCGGACTGGTCTGATCCACCGGTGATTGCAGGCGCTTTAGTAGATCAGAAGGTTACGACCTTGTCGGCCCAGAGAACCCGCTCCGTGAGCTCGGACATCGAGCTGCGGCGCGTTCCGGGTACGATCTCATCCTCAGCGATGCCCCGCGCGTCCATGCATGAGCCGCAGATCCCGATCTCGACCCCGCGTTTCACCAGGCCGGCGACCATCGTCTCCAGATTGTAATAGCCGGACGGGACACGCTGGCCTCGCTTCGCGCAGGCTGCGGCGTCTGCGAACAGGAAGACCCGCACGGTCGCCTCGGCTCCCGCTAGGGAATTCGCCAGCCGGAGCCCGTTGTACGACCGCTCGGTCCCGTAGGGTGGATCGTTCAATATAATCAGCGCCTTCATAGCTGCCGTCCGTCGTGGTTCTAGAAGCTGTAGCGGACCGTGAGATAGACGTTGTCGTTGCGATCGAACGCGCCGAACAGGTCCTGGCGGCCGCCTCCGAAAGCATTGGCGCCCAGCGCCGCCCACAGATCCTCGGTCAAGCGGTGGCGAACCTCGGGGATCGCCAGGTAGTCGGCCTCCGAGAGTCCGAGAAACAGGAAGAGACCGACTTCCCAGGTCTGGTAGGCCAGGCGCTGGGTGTAGCGCAGCGTTGCCACGTGACGCCACTCATCTCTGCGTCCGGCGTCCGGGCTCAAGCTCGCCAGGTAGGCGTCGTGGTCCTGCATCCACTCGACGTAGTATTGAACTCCCAGCTGCGTCTCCGGCCAGAGCTGCCTGCGGTATCCGAGGAGCCCGCGAAGCTCGGAGTTCGGAACCGAGGGATCCGAGCCCCCGGGGTCCTCTCGGGAGTCGTAGTAACCGACCTCGGCGCTCAGCACGCCGCCCAGGCCGGCGCGCTCCAGGCTGGCCCCGTAGATGTTGAGCCGGGGAAAGCGCAAGATAACGCGCTCCGGACCCGCCTCCGGTTCCAGCTCCGGAGCTGGGCTGCCCTGGAACCCCCGGTAGAGGTAGAGCGAGAGGTCGGCCCCGGCCACGCGCCGGTAGAGCCGCAGGGCGACCTCGGCGTCGGAAACGCTCGGCCGGGGCCTCTGCTCCACGCGGGGGAGGCCCGCGAACGGGTCGAAGAGCACGAAACGGTCGGCCGTGGGCAGCCGGTCGGGCTGGAACGAGGGGATCAGCACGATCTCCGCTGAGATGAGCGCGCTGAGCAGGTCCAGTTTGAGCGCGTCGACACCGATTTTCAGATACTGAAGCGGGCGGCCTGAGAAGAACGCAGCGTAGTTCTTGGGGAACACGTCGTTGATGAAGATGAGATCGCCGACTCCCCAGGTCATGATCTGCCGGCCGATTCGCAGGCCCACCGGATCCATCACGACATCGAGATACGCTTCACGCACCTCCAGATCGGCCATCTCGCTCAGCGCGTCGTGGAAGATGTCCACCTTCACGAAGAACCCCGCCGTCCCGCGCCTGGAGTACCGCTCCAGTTCCAGTTGCAGCCGTTCCTCGCCCAGCAGGAAATCGTTCGACAGGAGCCCTTCGCGGGATACACCGGTCGTACGGATCGACCAGTTCGTCTGAACGAACCCGTGGAAGGGCCAGTCATCCGTCTGTGCGCCGACACGCTCGGGGAAGACGCTGGCCAGGATGAGCAATAGAAACAGCCCGCGGGCTGGCATGGGCGGTCAGCGGATCCAGCGCCGGGGTGGCCGCCGCAGGCTGGCCTCGGTGAACAGATCGTCCTCCAGTCCGATGTCGTACTCGATCTCCGAGAACGTGACCTGGGTGCGGTGGCCCGTCCTGACGTTTTGCATCGTCCGGCGCACCACCGTCGGCAGCGTGCCGCCCCCGGATTCGACGTCGCGGATCTCGTCGCTGGTGTAGACCCGGTAGAGCGCGCCCTGAACATCGTAGTACTCCTCGCGAAGCGGAAGAGCGGTCGCCCGATCGATCCAGGAGAGCTTGCGCTGGTATTCGGCGCTCCTCGCGGGTCGGCTCTCGATCACATGTGCGGCCCGGTCCATCACCGTGTCCTCGCGGAGCAGCCGGTGCTCGTCGGCGCTCACATCACGCCCGGAAACGTCCTCGTAGCTGAAGTCGGAGCCGACAAAGCTGGACCGCGCATCGTCCGCCGCGATGCGCCGGACCAGGTTGATCGCGGGAACGTAGATCCACCGGTCGTCGTCGCGCTCGGGGTAGGCCCAGACCATGAACGCGGTGCCACGAACGTCGGACGGGCGATGGAAATAGAGGTAGTAGCGCTGCTCCTCATCCTCGTAGTCCTTCCTCAGCATGGTGAGCTCGCGCTCGCGGGTCCGGCCGTCCCGGCTGATCAGAGCCATCTGCACCCGGGCGTACATGTCGTCGCCGGCCCGATAGAACGCGGCTTGCGACCGCTCGACGATCTCCAGCGCGCTCGGCGCCTGGCGCGGTTCGGACACCGCGGCGCCGTAGCCGGCGGAGCGCGACGGGGCCTGCGGCGCCCGGTCGGGAAGCGTGTCCGGAGCAGCCGTCAGGGCGAGAAGCATCGGGACGGTCAGGAGCCTTGGCATCATATGGCAACCTCCACGGCCCGCGGCGCCAGCTCGCGCCGGAACAAGCGGTGACCCCCGACGCCCATGAGCGCCGGGAGAACCACGAGCGAGGCCAGTGCGCTGAAGGCCATCAGAGTGGCGAAGAAAAGGCCTACCGTGACGTAGGGCGTCAGGCTCGAGACGGCGAGGGGGAGGAACCCGACGATGATGACGAGGGCGTTGCGTGCGATGGCCCGCGCCGGCAGGCCGAAGACCGCCCGGTTGGCCCAGGCCAGGTCCCCCGTCTCCGCGACCCGCTCCCGGTAGCGGTGGACGAAGTGGATCGCGAAGTCGATGGCAAGACCGAGGCTGAGTGATGAGCATACCGCGATCGGCATGTCGTAGTCCTTCCCGACGAAACCCACCAGCGCGTAGGCCAGGAGGATCGCCAGCGAGAGCGGGACCATCGACACGAGACCCAACGGGACCGAGCGGAACAAGAGCACCATGAGCAGGAAGACCACCACGAAGCTGCCCAGCACGGCCCGGAGCATCCCCACGACCATCAGGTCCTGCCAGACCTTGTTGATGTAGGTGAGGCCCGACCAGCGGAGGCTCAGGCCCGGTGGAGCCTCGGAGTCCAGCTCTCCCAAGCTCGCCGTCACCGCTTCCATGTCCTGATTGTCTCCCGACTTCATCTGCACCCAGAGGTTCGCCCGGCGGGCCTCGTAGTCGATGAAGTTGTCGAGCTCGTCCGGATCGCCGGAGGACTGGACGAGGAAGAGGTACTGCCCGATCGCCTCGCGGCTCTGGGGCACCGCGTCGTAGGCCGGGTCGGCGCCCTGGAGCACGTAGTTGGTTCGCCGCACGATATCGGAGATCGCGGTCACCTTCCCGACCTGGGGCTGCCCCTCCAGGTGGCGACCAACCCGGTCCAGATAGGCCATGACCGCGGGATCCTTTATCGGTTCCTCGCCCTCGCCCTCGGCCACGAGATACGCCATGTAGGTGCCGCCGAACAGTCGGTTCATCACCGCATCCGCCACCCGCACGGGCTCGCCGGAGCGGAACCATCGCACCGGGTTGTCGTTCACCACGATGCGGGTCACGCCGACGGCGCCGATCGCCAGAACCGCGACCGTCACCGCGAGCACCGGTCGGGCCCGACGGAACACGCCCCCGCCCAACCGCTCGAGCCAGCTGAACCACGCGCCCGGCCGCCGGTCGGGCGCCGCGAGACCTGCCAGCCGCTCCGGGCGGACCAGCATGATGCCCGCCGGAATGAGGGTGATGGTCAGGAGCCACGCCGCGAGGATCCCGACGGCCACGAACACACCGAAGACGCGAACCGGCGGGATGTCGGCCAGGGCGAGGGAGGCGAAGCCCACCGCCGTGGTGAGCGAGGTGTAGAGCATCGGCCGGAACAGCTCATCCATCGCCGCACGCAGCGCCCGCGCCCGGTCGCCGACGCCGGGGAACCGATCGTAGAACTCGCTCAGGACGTGAACGGAGTCCAGTACCGCGATAGGCATCAGGAACACCGGGATCATCGAGCTCATGATGTGGACCGTGTACCCGAGCCCGATCAGCGCGCCCATCGCCCAGACGACGCTCAGCATCGCGACCGCCATCGCCGGCAGGATCAGCGTGACCCGGCGGAAGAGCAGCCACAGGAGCAGGAAGATCACGAGCCCGACCAGCGGGGCCGTCACCCCCATCTCCAGGAACATCTCGTGGCCGAAGGTGTCCTCGGCCACGGGGAGGCCGGCCACGTAGAGCCGCTGCTCCGGGCCCAGCTCCGCCGCCGCCAGCCGCTCGATCTCGCGCGAGATCCGGTAGCTCTGGTCCTTCCGCTCGATCGGCACGTAGATCGCCGCCGCCGAGCCGTCGGCCGAGGCCAGCTTCTCCGCCAGCAGCGGGTTGGAGGTGATCCGGGCGTGGAGCGACGCCGCCGCCCCCGGGGTCTCCGGCACCTCCGACATCACCGGCCCGATCCGCAGCACGCCGTCCTCGACCGCGATGTCATCCGTGGTCGTCAGGCTCACCAGGTCGCCGATGAGCACGCCGGGGATCGCCGCGATCCCTTCCGTCAGTCGGGCGACCCGTCGCAGCGACGGCGGCCGGAAGATGCCACCCTCCTCCACCACGCCGACGACGATCAGGTCGTTGATGCCGAAATCTCTCTTGACGGCGTCGTAGACAACCCGGTCGGGCTGATCCGCCTCCAGCATGTTCTCCGGGTCGGTGTCGATGACCGCCTTCGGCAACCGCGTGAGGAACACGATGGTGACGATCGATGTCAGCACAATCACCCACTTGGGGTGATCCATGGACCAGTAGATCAGCTTCTTCATGATGCGCCTTCTTCTACACGAGCGC
>JABAHS010080475.1_pt1 | contig 18448 bp, 17 predicted proteins | sample 7062111 | NCBI WGS metagenome assembly JABAHS01 (sample SAMN14534600, study PRJNA622989) | marine sediment metagenome | biome: marine biome [ENVO:00000428]; feature: marine pelagic biome [ENVO:01000023]; material: deep marine sediment [ENVO:00002113]; isolation source: pool of 4 deep marine... | reverse complement strand
ATCGATTACTTCGACCCTGAAAATATTATCAAGCTGGCGATAGGGGGGGGATGTAATGCGGTCGTATCAACATTCGGCGTTCTTGGTTCGGTGGCCCGCAAGTATGCTCACAAAATACCATTCATTCTCAAGATAAATCACAATGAGCTCTTAACCCACCCCAATGAATATGACCAGGTGCCGTTTACTAATATCGAACGCGCCTACGAGCTTGGTGCTGCGGGTATTGGCGCGACAATATATTTCGGCGCGCAAGAGTCGATGCGCCAGCTCCAGGAGGTCTCTGAGCTGTTCAGCCAAGCGCATGATCTCGGTATGTTTACGGTCCTCTGGGCCTACCTGAGAAATTCCGAGTTTAAGGCCGATAAGGATTACCATACGGCCGCAGATCTCACCGGACAGGCCAATCATATCGGTGTCACAATTGAAGCCGATATTATCAAGCAGAAGCAGGCCCAGACCAATGGCGGATATAAAGCCTTGAAGTTCGGCAAGACGCATGATCTGGTTTATGATAAGCTTACCAGCGATAACCCCATTGATCTCTGCCGCTACCAGGTGGCCAATTGCTATATGGGCCGGGTCGGGATGATCAATTCCGGCGGAGCCTCCGGGGAGAATGACCTGGCACAGGCGGTCAGGACGGCGGTCATTAATAAACGCGCCGGGGGTACGGGGATGATTTCGGGAAGGAAATCCTTCCAGAAGCCGCGTGAAAAGGGAATAGAGCTTCTGAATGCTATTCAGGACGTATATCTCACAAAAGAAGTAACGGTAGCTTAGGTTCAGCCGTTAATAGCCTGTTTCTGTAATGCTAAAAATAAAAGCCCCTTCTTCGAATAGAAGGGGCTTATTTATATTCAGGATATGTGTTCTTTGATTAACCGCAGCCGGAACATCCGCCCTCGTTGCAATCAGGACTGCCGATCTTGATCATATATCCGCTTTGACCCATCGGATTTGTTACAAAATCAACATTTATATCTCCGAATTTACCGAGATGTTCCTTCAGACGAGGATCGATGTAGACATTAATTCCATTGGATTCCAATCTGGTTAAACCTTCAGTAGACTCATCCAGAGCCATTCCCAGCTGGGGGCCGCTTCAACCGGCGCCCATATAATACAGGATCAGGTTCTTTCCCTTGGCTTTAGGCGACTCCATCGCTTTGGCAAGCTCGCTGGAAGCCTTATCAGTTATATTCAGCATCTAGAATTCACCTTCCTCTTATCGATATGATAATATTTTCACAATCTCATCAGTAATCAACTTATTCTGATACGCACAGCTTCAGCACAGAATTTGCAAATATTATGTTTCTGCTCACCATGTAAAGCGTATCCGTTACGCAATTTACATATTCACCTCGAAAAAACAAGGCTTTTCGCCAAAAGTTTCCGTGACAGGTGCAGAAGATGCAGTAATTTCCTGATCTGCCCGAATATTGCTCAGAATTCTTTAAAGAGTCTGGCCAATGGGTGCCCGGGCGCCTGCAGGTCGAGATCGAGAAAATATCCAAAGGGGGTCTGGCTGACTTCGTAGCCCGAGTCATCAAGACGTTTCTCGGCACTGTCGAAAATGGTTTTGGTCAATTCCGGTGAGGCTTTTGATTCTGACAGATGTGCAAATGAATGCAGGATTATTGTACTGGAGTCGTTCTTGCGTGCAGCCCATTTGAGATTTTTTATCAACTTGGTTTCCATATAGCTTGCGTTCTCCTCATCTTTGGCTTCCAGATGTATGAAACCGACCAGGGCGTAGTTAAATTCCATGCCCTTTGTAATATCGGGAGCATCATCGAGAGTTTTCATCCTTGGCTGGTAGGCAAATTTTTCGCAGAATATCATGAGCAGTTTCATAGTCAATATCCCATTCTTTGTTGAACGATATTTTCTGAATCTAAAGTATCTATATTAATCAAAATTCCGAACGATGTCCAGAAGAAGGATCGGGATTACCCGGAGAGCGATAAAGTGATTGCATTGTGAGGAAGTTTTTCTATTTTTAGAATATCATGATAAAGTATCCCCGCCGCAAAAAGCATGGGCGGTACACTCCAACGAGAGGGGTTCGTCTGCCGCGCAAGAAGAAATTTGAGACGCGTCTCAAGACCCGGTCAGGCGTGCAGGTGCGGTCGCAGCTGGAAAGAAAATGCGCTGATTATCTGTATGATAGTGGTATCGAATTCAGGTATGAGCCTTTGATGCTGCTTGGTGGACGGCAGTTTCGTCCCGATTTCTATCTGCCCGCATACAATCTTTTTCTTGAAATATGCGGCTATAATCACATGCCTTTTTACCGCGACCGTTTAAGAAAGAAAAGAGAAGTCTATAGCGCCAATGGCCTGAATGTCTATTTCATCGAATGCAGCAAGAATAGCGAGCTGGAAAGTCATCTGTGGAAACTGGGAAAGTTTCTGGAGAAGAAGAGCTTAGTTCAAGACAAATAAAGACCACTCTTTGGAATTGATTAAACGGTTAATTACGAAATAAATTGTAACCTTTCTCCTTCAATTGTGTCCTGAGGTATGATGGACGGTCAATCGAATCAATTCTGGCAGCTTCTGAAACCGTTTCATGAAAAAGCCCGTGCTTTCTGCCGCAGGCTTATGGCGAATCGTGATGAGGGTGATGACCTGTTTCAAGATTCGCTTGTATGTGCGCTCTCAGGTTTCGATAAGCTCAGGGATGCCATGGCGTTTAAGAGTTGGCTTTATAGAATTATAGTCAACCAATATAAGAACAAGATTCGCAGAGGATTTTGGAGACGTGCCAGAAGCTTGAATGAAGATTCGATGCTAATGACGGATAATAAAGATACGGTTTATTTGAATATTGTGCGGCAGCGGCTTAAGATAGCTTTTCAAGCTCTTTCAGATGATGAGCGCATACTGATCACCCTGTTTGAAATTCAGGGCTGGAAGCTGTCGGAGCTTGCGGAGCTTACGGGAAAATCAGAACAAGCTGTCAAGGTCCGTCTGTCAAGAGCGCGCGCAAAAATGCGCAAAGCAATTATTAAACATTTAAAAAAAACTGAATCTGAGTGCCGGATCATACCGGTCAGACACGAGGACAATTTATGCATTGCGGTGAGGCCCAAAAAAAGATAGCCGGATACAAAGGGCTTATTCCCGGCAGCGACAGGCAATTGCTGAGACATCTGGGATCCTGCCAGTCATGCAAGCTATATGCCCGGGCAGAACATCTAATCGAAAAGGATTTGGCAGTTGCAGCGGCAGAAAACACCAGCGAGGATACTGCATACGATGTTCTCATCCAGCGCGTCCAAACGCGTTCGAAGATTCAGGCCGATAAGGACAGGGAGAAAAATATAATGAGTAAGATATATAACAATGTAAGTAGAAGACCGGCCTTAAGCGCAGGCCTGGGAATTATTGTGGTGTTGCTGATAGTAATGACATTGGTGCCGTTTAATGCTCAACGGATTACCGGGTATGAAGTCGCAATCGGCGGAGTGCATGAGGAATTTGCACAGGATAAGGAAAAAATCGATGAGCTACTGCAGACTCTTGAAATCGATGGCGCTCAGTTTGAAATTGAAGATTGTGATGATAATTGTGTGATAAGATTTAAAAACTTGGAATCTGAAAGAGAAGCAGTTTTGATTGTGACCGCTTTCAAAAAGCTGAATCAACATGACTCTGACTCGATCATGCCGATTCTTGAAAAGCAGAAGGTAAGCCTTGCAAACGAGGTCAAACATCTGCTCGAATATCAGGATTCGCATGTATCTGACAGTGATGAGATACACTTGCTGGTGATCAAGAAGCTTGAAAACAATCCGGATTTTGCCGAGGCCTATGCTACCAGCTATAATCCTATTGTGGAGCGGATTGGGCAATCTGATGTTCTTGACAGTCTTCTAGAAGGCGGTGAATATGATATAAAGCTCGATTTTTTGGACGAGAATTCACCCATAAAATCACTAATATATCGGATCACCCGTGATCCAAAGCCTTATAGCTTGTGGGATCCAATACTCTATATCAAATTGATCACAAAAGATGGCAGAGAGCTTGTTATAGAATCAGAGGATTTTGATGAGGGATTGGAGAAATATGGCTTTGATGGGGATGAAATAGAGAGGTACGCTGAAAGAGGAATATCCATTTCCCTGGTGCCGACAGACCGAAAGGATAGTTTATCCAAAGAAAAAGTCGAAAGTAGTGAACCTTTCCCGAAATCGCTGCCAAAGGCGTTTGAATTGAAGCAGAATTATCCAAATCCATTCAATGCCATAACACAGATATCATATACTTTAACAACAGGCTCAAATGTAAGCCTGGAGATCTACAACACTATGGGACAAAAGGTGAGAACGCTTGTGGATGAATATCGCGATGCCGGAAGCTACACGGTCGAATGGGATGGCAAAAATGATAGCGGCTCAGATGTCGCTTCGGGAGTGTATTTATATAAACTTCGAGCGGGTGGCATTGTAGATAGCAGGAAAATGACGCTTCTAAAATAATAGGTACTGGATCAGCAATATCAGAAATTCATGCTGCCGGGACGGGATTCCCGGCAGCGCTTTTATACACTGAAATCTATTCAATTATCCGTTGGCAGTACCAGATATCACTGTCGAAATTGCCGTCAAGGTCAGAGAGGATGTGCACGAAATAGAGCAGAGTGCCATCGGCGGTCAAGGACGGTTCGCCCACAATACCTTGAATAACCAGTTCTGGCTCGCCCCATAACGTGCCGTTTCTGACTGAGCGGTATATTGCCATTCCGATCAAAATATTACGGTCGGAGGCGAAATACATGGTGTCGCCCTCGACTGTAAAAGTCGGCTGGAGATCATCACGAGCGGAATTTACAGGCGGACCGAGGTTTTCGGGCTCGGTCCAGGTATCGCCAATCATCCGTGATTTCCAGATATCAGCTTCACCTTCCCCAACAGGCTTTAAGGAGGTGAAATACAGCGTGACGCCATCGGGATAGATTGTATGTTCGCCGTCAGGATATACGGAATTGACCGGGGGGCCGAGGTTTTCAGCAGGTCCGGCCTCGCCGTCAGTTATTTCAGCCATATAGATATCCAGAAAATCATCATAGTATGGAGTGTGATTATATCCGGTGTTTTCGGGGCGGTTTGAATGAAAGTAGACCTTGCTGCCGTCGGGAGTGAAACTCAGTTCACCATCCAACGAGCCCAGAGTTCCTTTGCCAAGGTCGAAAAATACCGGCTGGTTAAATTCTCCCGGTCCTCCAATTCTCTCTGCACGATAGGTATTATTCTCCCGGGCTAGAATTTCTCCCGGCGTTAGATCATCCAGCAGATCAGTGGTAAACATGAAATACAAGTATCTGCCATCAGCAGAAATCTCGATTGCATCCTCGGGGCAGAAAGTATTGATGGTCTCATCCAGCCGCACAGGATCGCCCCAGTCGGCCACCATGGACTGCGGGGTGTGCATGTCGGTCCGTTCCGGATCGGTCTTGGTGCATTGCGGATGCAGAACCTGTTCTTCCGAGCTAGAGCTATCCTCACTGCAGGCAGAGAAACAGAGGGCAAGAATTGTCGTCGAAAGTGTTGCTGCCAGCCGACCGGTTTTCATTTCCTGTTATTCTTCCTCTTCAGTTTCCGGCTGAGGCGGGACAAGCGTAAAACCGAGCTGCTGGTAGAGCTCAAGCGGATTCCAGTAAACCCATTCCTCAACAATCATACCGTCTTCGATTCTATCGATCGCGGCTCCGGAAACAATTATTTCCTTTCCAGTGGGCGGCAATTCTCCAATTGGTCCCGTGTTAGTCCCCTGCATTGTCCAGGTCGAGATTATCCAATCTCCCGCCACGCGAATTTCATCAAATTCGAATTTGACGTCGGGAAAAATAGTATGACTTCTCTCATAGTACTGTTTCAACTCGGCTACTCCGCAAATGTCACGGTCGGCACTTGGATCATGAATCGCCGCTTCGGTAGTATAAATGCTGTCAAGCAATCCCAGGTCATGATTATGACGGGCCATTAACCAGAGATTAATCATTTCCTCTGCCCGTTCTTTTGTGACCACCGGCTGGGCTTCGGTTGTCCCGGCTTCTTGCTCTTCCGTCTGGCAGGCGCCAATCATACAGAAAAGCAGCAATACTGCAATGATTGGAGTAAAAAGTTTTTTTGTCATAAAAGTATTCCCTTGATAATGTGTTAATTCGAACGGAAAATAAGAGATTCAATATTTGACTGCAAGATTAAACAGCCAGGTCGGAGTTTTAATATCCGCTTTGCGGATCAACCCTGTTAGGCAGTTTCTCGCCCCGAGCGGCTTTGTTTAGTATCTCAGCCAATGAGTCAATATTCATATCTTCCGATTTATCCGAACGTTCGGCCAGATGCGGGGTCATGACCACGTTCTCGAGGAGATTGAAGCCAAAATCGGAGGGTTCATGATATCTTCGGGCCTCCTCTGTCTTCGGGTAATGATACCAGACATCGAGACCGGCCAAAAGCCGTTCGCTGTAGAGCTCATTATACAGGGCCTCCTCGTCGATAATCGGTCCCCGGGCAATATTGACCACGATCGCCTTATCCGGGAGAAGTGAGAGCTCTTTTTTGCCTATGATGCCCCTTGTATCGGGAGTCATGGGCAACGATACAAAGAGGACATTGGTATCCGGAAGCAGATAATTGAGTTTGTCGATTGAAAAGATTTCAGCGATTTCATCAGATTTCTGTTCTACAGTTCTTTTCACGGCCGTGACTTTCAAGCCGAAACCATGACAGAGTCTTGCAATCTGTTTCCCGATTGTACCATATCCGAGAACAAGGGCGGTTTTGCCGTTCAGCAAAACTGCCGGATATGGATCATAGCGTGGACGCCAGTCATGATGACGGAAACGCCGGTCGATGGGGATGATATATTTAGCGGCTGCAAGCATGAGTGCAAAGGCGGTCTCGGCTACCGGGATGTCATTGTAATGCAGGTTATGGACCTTAATGTCGGGCATTTCCAACAGTAATTCGCGTGTTCGGGTGGGCAGACCGGCCCAGGGTATTATCAGGGTGTGTAGGTTGGAGCTGGCAGTCAGATGCTCCTTTTCCGGGACTCCCAGTATTTCGTATTCGGCGGGATCTGGAATTTCCTCCCCATAATAGAGTTCAATTTCCGAATCCAGTTTTTTGCGCAATTTATTTACAAATTCATCGCTGTATTGCTCCAGTAAGAATACCGATATCGACATTAGACGGTCCTCCTTATTTGCCCTGAATTAACAGCATAATCCATCTCAGGGCAAGGACGTTTTTGATAAGAGGGGTAAAATCATAAAATCATTCAAAAAATTATTTATTACTTGAAATCCGGCCGTGCCCGATTAATTTGTTTAAAAACAAGTAAGGGAGTCCAATGATCGGAAAATTTTTAAATTTACTACTGATAATATGCATTGTCGCGATCACGGGTTGTGACGGCGAGGAAGAAAAAGCGGTCTTTCCGCCAAATAAAAAGGTGAGAATTGCTATCTGGGAAGATATGCGCCAGGCGGATACTTTGCTATATACATACCTGGCTGACGAAGACCCGGAAATCCGCTCCAGGGCCTGCTATGCGCTCGGAATGATTGAGCCAGAGGGCGCATCGGCCTATATTGTCGATTTGCTGGATGATCCACAGAATAATGTCAGAATCGAGGCAATTTTTGCATTGGGTCTGATTGGCGACAGTATCTATTCTGAAAAAGTGGTTCCCCTGTTATTCGATCGCGATTCACAAATTGTGCATCAGGCAGCAATCGCGCTGGGACGCATGGGTGGTAATACCGCGGTGAGCGCATTGATCATGTTTGCCCGGGATACGATCCCGAAACATCGAGCCTGGGCGGCTGAAGGACTCTGGCGTGCCGATGCCGATACCGCGGTCGAACTGTTGATGAATCTGGCGACCGACAGATCAGAATTTGTAGAGCAGGCTACGATCTATGCGTTGCGGAGGCTGGATGCCGAGCCAGCAGCGGAAATCCTGCGCTCCCGGTTAAAAGATACAATCCCGGAAATCCGCATATTTGCGGCTGACGGTTTGCGGGCAATCAAGGACTCAGCCTCTCTGATGGCGCTTACCAACCAGCTCTCGAGGGATCGCGAATGGACTGTTAAAGCCAGCATCCTGCGTGCAATTATGGAGGTTGGAGATAAGAAAATTATTAAAGCGCTTATGAATCTTCTGGGTCAGAGGGAACATCCGCTGATAACAGGTATGGCCCTGAGCCTGGTTGGAGAATTTCAGATGAATGCTCTGGTTCCCAAAGTAGAACCGTTTCTGGAGGACGAGGAGAGATTTTTAAGAGGGGAAGCTCTGGTCTCACTGGCCAAATTGAATCGCTCTAAATTCATGGAAGTCGTAGACAAAGAAATTGAAGCTTATGACTGGTATCTGCGCATGAAAGCTGCTGAGGCATTGCAGTTTATCGAGACTCCCGAGGGGGCCGATCTTATGGAAAAACTCCTGGCCGACCCGGATCATCGAGTCAGGACTGCCGTGCTGTACAGCCTGGCAGAATATGATTTTCTGGAGATGGAGGATTACCTGGGGACCGCGCTTGATGATCCTGACCCAGCAGTGGTATCATCTGCAATCGAGCTGATTGCGAAGTTGAAACTGAACCAATTCTCCGAAAAAACACTCGATATATATGAAGATGAGGGGGATGAGGCGGATGCCAATTTCCGTTTTTCAATTTTATACAATCTCAGTGAATGGGTGGTTGACAGCCAGATTGCCGATGAGAATATTCTTGAGCTTTTAAATAAGGCTCTTGAAGATCGGGATCGCAATGTGCGTCAGAAGGCAATCGATCTTTTTGCCATGACAGGTTTGGATAAGTCAGAATACCTGGGATATTTTGATTCGATGGTGACGGCTGCCACTTATGATTCGTTTTACGGACACTTTGATAGAAATCCGATTGCCGAAATCAATACCGACAGGGGGCAGATAAGGGTGAGACTTCTTTACGACATCGCTCCAAAGACTGTATCGAATTTTATCAAGCTGGCGGAATCCGGTTTTTATGACGGTGTAATCTACCACAGGGTGGTTCCCAACTTTGTAATTCAGGCTGGCGATCCGCATGGCGATGGTTTCGGAGGGCCGGGTTATACTATCCGCAGTGAATTCAACCGCCATGAATATACACGGGGCACCATGGGGATGGCGCATGCGGGCAAGGATACCGGCGGCAGCCAGTGGTTTATATGTCATTCACCTCAGCCGCACTTAAACGGACGTTATACCGCCTTCGGGCAGGTCATTTACGGCATGAGGATTGTGGATCGCATCCTGGTTGGGGACAAAATAAATTCCATAGAGATATTATACCCTGAAGAATAATGAATTGGAAATTTATCGTATCAAATAAAAGGAGTCTGCAATGGAAACTCATGTTGTCAAAGTGGACAATCCGAAAGAATTGAACCTGATCTTCGGCATGACGCATTTTATCAAGTCGGTCGAGGACATTTATGAAATCATGGTTGGTGCAGTTCCCAACATCAAGTTCGGGATGGCTTTTTGCGAGGCCTCCCAGGATCGCTTGATCAGGACGACAGGCACTGATGACGGTCTGGTCAAGCTGGCCGCCGATAATATGCTGAAAATCAAATGCGGGCATACATTTCTGATTTTCCTGGGCAACGCCTTTCCGATCAATGTGCTCAATCAGATAAAAGCCTGTCCCGAAGTCTGCAGGATTTTTTGCGCGACTGCAAATCCGATCGAAGTGATAGTGGCGGAAACTGAGCTTGGACGAGGTGTGCTTGGCGTTATTGACGGCTTAACCCCTCTGGGAGTCGAGACTGAGGAACACAAAAAGACACGCAAGGAATTTTTGCGCATGATCGGCTATAAGAAGTAGAAAAAGAAGTATCCTATGCAGTTGACTTTCAATAACGGAATCGAAATTGAGGGGCTAGAATTTCATATCGACGCTCATCGCAAAGCTGAGTTTTCTTTTGTATCTCATGCCCACACGGATCATATTGCCTCGCACAAAAAGATCCTGGCAACACCGGAGACGATTCTCTTCTTCAACCAGCGCTACAAACGTAGCAGAGCGCAGGCATTAGGCTTCAATCAACCGACTAAATTCGGCGACTCTACGGTGGAGCTGTATTCTTCCGGGCATATCCTGGGATGTGCCCAGATAAAGATCGATAAAGGCGGAAAAAAGATTGTCTATACCGGAGATTTCAAGCTAACCGGGGGCGAGACCGCGCCTGCGGCTGAAATAATCGACGCTGATGTCTTGATCATGGAATCGACTTACGGCGATCCAAGATATGTCTTTCCTGACCGCGACCAGGTTGTAGATCAGCTGATAACCTTCGTCCAGAAAACCCTGCTATCCAATCAGGTGCCGATAATTCTGGCCTATTCGCTCGGAAAGGCACAGGAAGCGATAAAGATTTTAGGCGACTTTGGCTTTGAACTCCATGCCGAGGATAATGTTTACAGGTTCTGCCAGCTGTACGAACGCTGCGGAGTGAAGTTCAAGAATCTGCATCGACTGCACGAAGAGGATTTCAAGGGCAAAGTGGTTGTCTTCCCGCCCTATTTCAGGAAATACAGGACGTTATTCAATAACATCTATCCCAAGCGAATATGTTTTCTTTCCGGATGGGGGATGGACAAGTCATCACGATTCCGGGTGGGTGCAGATGTGGTTGTTCCGCTTTCGGACCATGCCGATTATAATGACCTGATTCGATATGTGGAGGAATCCAATCCCGAAAAAGTTTTCACCCTGCATGGCTTTCCTGAATTTGCGGATGATCTGAGGCGGCGGGGCTTTGATGCCCGCTACCTTGGCAAAGGGGCCACAATCAGCCTTGATGATAAGGGCAAGATATTTCCATCGGCTTCGGGAAATTACGATCTATTTCTGTGATCAGTCAATATCCAGCTCGTTGACCTCGAAAATCGGGGTGAAGTTGTAGCCTTTTTTCTTGAAATTCTCTTCTGCCCCCTGCAGCCGGTCAACCAGACAGATAATCCTGACAACCTCGCAGCCCATTTCCTCCACTCTCTTAATTCCCTTGAGAACAGAGCCTCCGGTAGTGGTGACATCCTCGACGATTATGACCTTGGAGCCTTCCTTGAGGGGGCCCTCGATCATGCGCATGCGTCCATGATCGCGCTGTTCCTTGCGGATTATGAAGCCATCAAGCGGTCTGCCGATCAAATGTGACATTGCCACTGTCCCGCCGATAATAGGATCTGCCCCGAGAGTGGGGCCGCCAATATATTTAACTCCGTCGTCCTTTATCATCTCGAGGATAACCTTGGCGAAATATGCCAGACCATCCGAGGTCAGCGAGATGAATTTGCCGTCGATATAGTAATTCGATTTTTGTCCGGAGGCCAGTGTGAAATCACCCTTGAAAACCGCTTTTTGGTTGACAATTGCCATTAGCTTTTCGCGGGCTTCATCGAGAGAAAGACTTAGAATATCAGGCATCGCGCTCATCCTTTTCGGGAGTTTTAAAAATGTTTTGGAAAGAATATACTTTCGGATGAATTCTGTCAAGCAGGATTTGGCGGGCCCAAGAATAGCGTGTGAGATAAGAGTAGATTAATATTGAAATTTTTATAAATATTGTTATCTTTTTGCGTCATTATTCTTCAATTTTGACCATCTTGGGCTATAATTTGATTTTTCTGATAGGTAGTTATGCTCAAATTAGTGGGGACTGACGGAAATAAATATTACAGCTTCGACCTGAAGCCGGGTAGCTACAAAGTCGGTCGGAGCAAGGATGCCGATATATGCATCATGCACAAGACAGTGTCGGGAAGCCATGCCGAGCTCACTGTTGAGAAATCTGGCAGGATAGTGATCGACGACGTCGGCAGCCGCAATGGTACAGTAATAAATGGAAGGAAGATCTCTGAACCGACAGAACTCTCGGATGGCGACAGTATTATGTTCGGGCTGACCGAATTTAAGGTCAAGGATAGCGAGCTTCCGGACAGGAGTGAAGTGAGCAGCCAGAGGATTTCATTTACGGGGGATGTGCCTGAGAATTCGATCTTCATGCCAATTGATGAAACAATGCGGCCCCTGCCCCAGAAAGCTCTCCGAAGTGCCGGAATTGATGCCTACTATTTTCGATATGGCTAAACTTCTGGGATCGGATGAACCCAGAGATATTTTGCTGGACAAGGCTTTAAAGCTCATTTGCAGAATTATTCCCGCCGACAGGGTAATCGTAATTATGGTTTCTGAGGATCAGCAGGATATCGATATCGCGGCCTGCCACACATCCTCAATAAAAGGCGATGATGATATAAGGCTTTCCAAGACTATCATCGTCGATATCATCGAAAATAAAAACTCGCTATTGATAAAAAATCCTATGACCGACCCGAAATTTGCGACGCAGAATTCGATTATTGCATCGGATATAAAATCGGTGATGGCTGTGCCGCTTTTTGACGAGGGGCGGGTTCTGGGCATACTTTATGCCGATACCAATAATCCGGCGCATGAGTACAATGATGATTATCTCAGAATAATGGCTACCTTCGGGAATTTATTGGGATCAAGACTTCTCAACTATGAACTTTCGATCGAGCGCGAAGCCAAGCAGGTTTTAAGCGCCGAGTTGCGCCAGGCCTCTAAAATTCAGCGCAATCTTCTGCCCTCGGAACCGCCGGAGATTGATGGTTATAAGCTCTATGCTTATCAGGAACAATCCCGTCAGGTGGGCGGGGATCTTTATGACTACAAGGTCCTTTCTGACGGATCGGTTGTATTNNTGAAAAGGAGAGTTTTACACCCGCTAATGCAGTGAAGACGATTTCGACACAACTTTTGTCTTATAGCAAGTCCAAAAGCTTTGTGACTCTATTTGTCGGGCTTCTTGATCCGGGTAGCGGGAGTGTGCGTTATGTCAACGCCGGTCATAATCCTCCACTGTTATTAAAGCAGGACGGCAGTCTGGAGCACATCGAGTCAACCGGATTAATGGCGGGCGCCTTCGATTTTGCTGACTGGGAGGAGAAGACCATAGATCTGGCACAGGGAGAATCGATATTTATTTTTTCTGACGGAGTGACTGAGGCCGACCGAAGCGGATCGGGCGATCAGTTTGGCGATAAACATACAGAAGATATTGCTCTGGAATTAAAAGATAGAGATCCCAGGGATTTCATTGAGGAAATGGCGGGGCAATTGAAACAGTTCATGGGAGATGCGCCGCAATCTGATGATATTACTATGCTGGCCCTAAAGAGGATATAATTATTAGTTTCCAGGAAGGACAGATTTTCGCCCATTTCAAGATAATCAGAAAACTGGGCGAGGGCGGTATGGGCGAGGTTTATCTGGCGGAGGACCAGAAACTTGGCCGCAATGTCGCCCTAAAAATATTGCATGCAGAATTTTTTGATGATCCCGATCGTCTGGAACGTTTCAAAAGAGAGGCGCGTACCGCAGCGCAGATAAACCATCCCAATATTATGGCGATCCACGACATCGGCGCTGAGAAGGATGAATCGGGCAAGGAACTCAATTATATTGTTATGGAATATATTGAAGGCGAGTCACTGAGCGACTTTCTGGCCGGAAAGAGCCATCAGATAAAAGACCTTTTGAGGATAGCAGAGAAAATTGCAGTTGGTCTGGCGGCAGCGCATAAGCTAAATATAGTCCATCGCGATATCAAAACAGATAATACCATTATTGACGATGAGGGTACTCCAAAGATCCTCGATTTCGGTCTGGCCAAACCCGTGGCCGGAGCAATTGAAACGACAGATGAGACCGGTACGGTTTCTATCTCGAAGGAACTGACCGAGGAAGGCAAGATTCTGGGCACGGTCAGCTATATGTCTCCGGAGCAGGCCCGCGGCGAGGATGTCGATTCGCGCTCTGATATCTTCTCATTCGGGATATTAATGTACAAGCTTTTTTCAGGCAAGCCGCCGTTCGAAGGCTCTGACAAGGTTTCCACAATTGCCAAAATCCTTGAGACCAGGCACGAGCCGATTCGCAGGAAAAATCCATCTCTGCCTGCAGAACTGGAGAGGATTATTGACAAATGCCTGCAGAAAAACCCGGATGATCGCTATCAGAATACACGTGATCTGGCGCTTGACATCAGGAGCCTGCGCCGTCAATTCGAAAGCGGCATCTCCGACAGCGAGTCTACAATAGAGGCGCTTGGCCGCGGGACAGGCAGAAAATCGAGGAGCTGGTGGCCGCTGATTGGTGTGGGCGCGATTGTCGTTGTAATAGTGGTTCTTATCCTGACTCAGATGGCCAAAAAGGATAATGCTACGGTAATGGCGCAGGAGCAGCCTGTCTTCCATCAAAATGCTTTGGCTATACTGAACTTTGAGAATAAAACCAACGATTCAACGCTCAACTGGATGGTTTCCGGCATACCGCAATTGATCGAGACTGATCTTTCCCAGAGCAACCAGGATATAATCTCGCGCAACCGCCTTATCAGCAGTCTGCCCAATCCTCCCCAGGATCCATCTGATATTCCCGACCGCAGGGAAGTCGTGAAGGCTGCAGGACAGATGGGCGCTACTAAAATCCTTTCGGGCTCGTTCTATAANNAGCTTCCAAAATCCTGTCAGGGTCATTCTACAAATCGGGTGATATGCTCAGGATAGATGCCCGACTGGAAGATATCAATACCGGCAGGATATTACTGGGAGAAAAAGTCGTTGGTTCGGATATTTTTGTACTCTCTGACAGCCTTACTGAGAAGATTGCTTCATCACTGAATATCCAGGAAATGATCGGTTCTGATAAGAAGGTCACCTCATTCGTATCGTCAAACAAGGATGCCTACAGGGAATATGTCAGGGGGCTCGAGAAATTTGATAAGGGTCTGTATGATGAGAGTATCGAGGATTTCAACCGGGCCATAGAAATCGATTCAAGCTTCGCATTGCCCTACATGCGCATCGGCATGGTGCATACATTCCAGGGGCGTCTTGAACAGGGCAGACGATATTTATCACTGGCCCAGGAACGTTCTGAAAATCTGCCGGTAAAGGAACGCATGCTTCTGGACATATATGCCGATTTGTGGCTGTACACCAATATTGATGATGCCTTTGTTAAGATAAAGTCTTATGTCAAAAATTATCCGGATGACTGGGAAGGCAGATTCTTCTATGCGGTATTTTTGTTCCAGCTTGGAGAGAAGTATGATGCTGCACTGGCACAAATAGATACGATGTTGATGATAAATCCGCGCAGCAGATGGGGATTGAGCCTGAGCGCAACCATTCATGCCAGCCAGAATGAATATGATAAAGCAGTCGAGAAGGTGAAGCTGGTCAAATCGTATTTTCCCGATTCCCCTCAGCCTTACCTGGAGCTCTCGAATTTATACCGTCAGATGAAGAATTACGATCTGGCCCTGTCTGAGATTCTGCAGCTTCTGGAGATCGATCCGGATAATTATGATGGCATTATCATGGGGGCGCGGATAAATATTTTAAGACGGGATTTTGATAAGGCCCGTGAGAATCTGGAGCTTTTAAAAAAGTATTACTCTGATAATCCGCACATCATGAATGACTATGAGGATTTGCAGATTGATCTGGAAGTCTGGGAAGGCGACTTTCTGGATGCGATAGATCATTATCACAAGCTGATAGATTATGCTTTAAAAACAGAAGACAGGACAATAATTCAAAGTGCATACAGCTCTTTTGCGAATTACTTCTTAAATTTTGATTATCCGGACAGCGTCGTGAAATATGCGGAGAAAGCGCATGAGTATGCCCAGCTTTTCGAAAATCTAAATTATGCCCTGACTCTGGTTGAGCTCGACACCTCCTATTGCACCGAGGCAGAAGAGGTGCTTAAGGAAGTACTAAGTGAATTCAGGCAACGGATGCCGGAGAATATCTGGCCAATAGCAAATTATTTAGAAGATGTTTTCTATGGTACATGTAATCTGGATACATTGAAGATTATCGAAGCTTATGATACGCTTTTCAATTCACCTCTGAACATGGGCGTGTCCTCGACCGCCTATGCTCTGGGAAGCCTGATGGTTTCTTACGGTATGTACGAGGAGGGTCTCATATATTTAGAGAGAATCACTACCGGCGATCTGGCAACATCTTCACCGTTGAGATATCTGAAAGCTGTCTATTATATCGGGGTGGCTCAACAGGAACTGGGCAACATCTCCGAGGCGCGCAAGAATTTCGAGGAGATGCTGAAATACTGGGGAGATCCGCAGATCGAAATTGATAAAATCAGGGACGCCCGTAAAAGGATGCAGGAGCTGGCCAGTTGAGCCTGGGTTAAATTCGGCTACGTAGAAATGATAGAAATCAGTCTTCAGATATAGGTTGTCTGATTGCCACAAAGGCGATTTCCGTTCATTTCCTCGTTGACAATGTAATCCATGATAATATATTGTAAAGTGTACCTTTAATATCTGCACCAGTTGGAGATAATTATTCAGATCGGGGGAAGTTCCTATGAGATGTACGATATTATTAATGATATTGATCTCGTCAGTCGTTTCGCAATCCCCTGCGCAGATTGAGGGAAGTGACTGCGAGAATCCGATAGTCATCAACATACAGGGCACATATGATCTGCCGGTAATAGTTGACGACCAGACCTGTGGTCGCGGTAATGATATTTCTAACTCTTGTCTTGATTATTACGATGAAGGCGGGGACATCGTATTCCAGATCAATACGGATATTTACCTGACCCTTGCGGTTATGCTTTATCCCCATGGAACCGAAAGAACCGGCTTTTATCTGGATACTGAATGCCCCTTTAATAATGAAATGGACAGTATGTGCCTGGGAAGTCAGGCGGCTTTTCAGGGCGTACCGCATGGTGCAACCCTATTTGATGCTGAGCCCGGAACCTATTATCTGATAATCGATACCTGGCCCGGCCCGGAGTGTATACCATCTTTTACCCTTATTCTGGATGATTACTGGATATCTCCCGGGGTATGTATTTGCCCTATCCCAATACCCTTACCTCGGTCCGAGCCATTTAACACTGTCTACTATACCGCCGGAGAGAGTAACGCGTTTGATAACACCTGCCTGGGAGAATATGATGAAGGCGAGGATATGGTGTACATGCTCGACATCAGACATCCGGGGACAGCGACCTGCCAGATCGATCCACTGGGAGAGCCCAACTCATCCATGCATCTGTTTCTTGACTGTACTCCCCCCGGCAGCCCGGATGACTGTATTGCATACAGTATTGACTCACTGGGCGAGCCTCATAGTTTTTCTGTGCATCTTAATCCGGGTGCTTACTATCTCAATATGGATACCAAAGAGCCGTTTGGAGTAACTGCGGCCTTTTTGAATGTTGAATTTGAACCGGATTTTTTATGCGGAGATTCTAACAATGACGGGTCTATCAATGTCAGTGATGCTGTTTATATTGTCAACTTTGTTTTTGCAGGGGGAGGCCCACCTGACCCGATTGCATCTGGAGATTTAAACTGCGATCATGATGTCAATATCTCGGATGCTGTCTGGATTATCAACTATGTTTTCATTGTAGGACCGATTCCCGGCGATATCAACTCCGACGGCTGGCCCGAATGCTGAACCTCACATGAAATTTATATCTTTTTCGATTAGATTACCTTAATCGTCCCTGAAGAAAAGTTATACAATCTGGACGAATGTGTCTATTCATATCGCAGCGATTCGATCGGATCCAGCTTGGAAGCCTTCCAGGCCGGATAGAAACCGAACACTATGCCCACAAAAGCTGCAAAACCGAATGCCAGCATGATTGAATCCGGGGCTATAAGCGTATTCCAGTTGAAATATGTGGAGAGTATTTTGGATGCCCCCGATCCGAGAAATATTCCCAGCGCGCCCCCGAAAATCGAGAGAGCAAATGCCTCTATAAGAAATTGCAGGCGGATATCACGTTTGCGCGCACCCACAGCCATACGCAGGCCGATTTCGCGGGTACGTTCGGTGACAGACACGAGCATGATATTCATTATACCAATACCGCCGACCAGAAGAGAAACTCCGGCGATCGAACCCAGGAGCCAGTTAAAGGTATCGGTTGTGCTCTGGTAGGTCTGGATGATATCGACCTGGCTGAAGATTCTGAAGTCATTTTCATCATCACCGGTCAAACCATGCTGCCTTCTCAAGGCTCTTTCGATTGCAAGAGAAACCGGATCCATCAAATCAAGGCTTGAGACCTTAACAGTGATGGCATTGAGATAATTATATCCAAAAACACGTTTTTGGGCAGTCAGAAGCGGAATGACAACCATCTCATCAGGAGAGGACCATCCAGGCCCTTTCTCCTTCAGCTCGCCAATCACCTCAAAGCTGATACCCCTGATCTTGATTTCACTGCCGACAACCGACAGTGTATCCTCACCGAAAAGCTGCTTTCTTATCTCGGTCCCGATTATGGCCACCCGTCTGCGGCTGGC
>JABAHS010109400.1_pt4 | contig 18464 bp, 22 predicted proteins | sample 7062111 | NCBI WGS metagenome assembly JABAHS01 (sample SAMN14534600, study PRJNA622989) | marine sediment metagenome | biome: marine biome [ENVO:00000428]; feature: marine pelagic biome [ENVO:01000023]; material: deep marine sediment [ENVO:00002113]; isolation source: pool of 4 deep marine... | reverse complement strand
CACCAAAAAGACCGCGTTAATCCTCGAAATGTATCCCTTCTCAGCTATTGACACCACAAGCATGAGGGCTAGACCTCGCAGGCGCCGATGATCCCTACCTCTTTTCTCTTTACTTTGAACGTTCCGGCTAGGAAAGGAAGGAGGCCTACTGTTAAGGTGATTTGGGCCAAGATAGATCCGAGAGAGTCGCCTACATTTATGTCCCCGTGACCTACAGTGGATGCGATGATCGAGTTAGCGACCTCTGGCAAATCCGTGCCTAAGGACACCAGTATGAGGCCGACCATAAGCGGAGAAGCTCCTAATGCTGAAGCGATACTTATTGAGTGCTTAACTGCCTTGTCGCTGGAGAAAGCCAAAAGCGTTAACCCTATGATTAGAACAAGGATAGCAACTATTGCCTCAAAGATCAAATGTTAAGCCACCGTAAATGAAACAAATTTTTGGTCGATGAAATTGAACATCTGAATAGTTGTTTAGACCAAAGCACCGAAAAGCCCTATGAACACTGCGGTGGAAAGGTTAACTAGGTGCTTGGTAAGTGCCCTCTAGCGGGGCAGAAATGTACTTATCTCGAGCCTCTCTCTCACTCATTTTCTACCCCAGCCGTATCGATTTTAAGAGGCGCTTTAACATTATGTGAAAGATTGAGACAGACGTGAGGAGGGCGGTAAAAAGCCCTATGATAACGGCAAACATTTTTTCGAAGTTGTTCGGCCACGGCATCCCCTGAAAAACCAGTTCGTAACCTTGTGGAAAATATGTTTTAAAAAATGAAAAGAATGTGATGTCGGCAGCAAGTATAGCCGATAGCACCACTATCTTGAATGAAAGCCTCACTAGAACTACATCCTGTCTTTTTAGTTTCTACTTTAAAGCCTTTTCAGCCCTTTAATAGAGAGAGGGTATATATATAACTTATTTAAATTGTGTATTTACTGTATATACACCTAAGAGTGGAAATCGTTGAAGGACATCCCCAAACAGAGAAAAGCCGTCATGCTGGTTAATTTTAAGTTTCACAGAAATGTGGTGAAGGTTTTAGATCGACTTGTTGAAAGCGGACTCTACAAAACTAGGGTGGATGTTGTGTTATCTGCGTTGAGGATTTACAAGCCCTTCCAAACGATGTGGAAAAAGGAGTTGCTTAATGCCGCTGAGGGCTAAAAATTCCTTTTATAATAAGTTGAGAAGCCATGGCTGAAAAGCTAAAAGAAAAATTGGTTAAGGAGGTTTTAGTGACGCTTGAAAATTCCAAGTCCTCAGACAACGCGTCAGACTTCGCGCTCGACCTAGCGGAGAAATACACCGCGGGCGCTCTGTTTTTTAGGGAAACCTCGATGAGAAGCATGGACAACAAGGTCACTGACAAAGCTACCTGGCCCAGTGGTGATCGTTAAGTAAGCAAGCCGTGAACTGTACTCTTTTATTATCCATATAACCCAAGAAGGAGGGTTAAGAATTGAATTCCACGGCTAGAGGAAACATATCGTTGATTGATACAAGACTCATCTTGGTTTCAAACAGGGAACCCTACATCCACAGAGAGTCAAGTGGCAAGGTCTCATGCCACCAAGTACCAAGCGGCCTAGTCTCCGCGCTCGACCCGGTCATGCAGTCCGTCGGAGGAGTGTGGGTCGCATGGGGGAGCGGCAACGCTGACCTCGCCGTAAGCGACAAGCGTGGCAGGATAAAAGTTCCCCCTGAGAACCCCTGCTACACGCTTAGGAGAGTGCGGCTCTCGAGGCGCGATGTCGCCCTTTACTACCGCGGCTTCTCCAACAGAGTTTTGTATCCCGTCTGTTGCCACTTCATGGATAAGGCCTCTTTCGAGGCAGACTATTGGAGAGGCTACAAGAGGGTCAACAGAAAGTTCGCTGAGAGCGTCTTGGATGAGGCGAGGCCCGACGACATGATCTGGGTGCACGACTACCACCTTTCCCTGGTCCCCCATCTCATCCGGGAAGAAATGCATAACGCTAGGATAGGCTTCTTCTGGCACATTCCATGGCCTCCCCCGGAACTCTTCTCCACCATCCCCTGGTGCAGGCAGATACTTGAAGGGTTGCTAGGCAACGATCTCATCGGTTTCCAAACCTGCTCCTACGCGAAGAACTTCATGAGGTGTGTCGAGAAAGAGCTAGAAGCCTCCGTCGACAAAAAGAGCAAACTAGTAAAACAATTTGGTCGAAAAATTGTAGTCAAAGCGTTCCCCATAGGAATAGACTGCGAAGAAATCGCTCAGCCTAAAGACCCAAGAGTGATCGAGAGGAAAGTACGAAGGATAAGCCAGAGGTTCGAACATATGATCTTGAGCGTCAACCGTCTCGATTATACAAAGGGAATTCTGAACGGGCTGAAGGCCTTCGAGATGTTCTTGAAGAAGTACCCCGAATTTTGGGAGAGGGTGGTGCTCGTGCAGGTGGTGTCCCCCAGCCGAACGAGGGTCAAGGAGTACCGAGAGTTGAAAAGAAAGATCGACGAAACCGTGGCGCGCATCAACGGGAAATATCAGAGAATGAATTGGATCCCGATACGNNCCAAAGAAAAGTTGATCGCATATTACCAGGCCGCAGACATCACTCTAGTCCCATCTCTGGCCGACGGAATGAACCTAGTAGCTAAGGAGTACGTGGCGGCAAAAAACAATGAGGAAGGTGCGCTAATCCTGAGCGAGTTCACGGGCGCCGCTGAGGAGATGGTTGAGGCGATTCTTATAAACCCCTACAACATAGAGAGCGTCGCGGAGGCCATCAAGGAGACGCTGAAAATGCCCCAAGAGGAGAAGAGGCGGCGGCTAGAAGTGCTGAGGAACAAGGTTAGAGGGCGCGACATCCACTGGTGGCTTGAGACGTTCCTGAAGGAGTGGGGATCGATCTACGTGGAGCAGAAGGGAGGAATCCGCGTTGGAAGTAACGAACCTTTTTGACCACCTTCAAGAAATCCAGAAGGAAATCGATAAGGCGGATCTGCTAGCCCTCCTTCTCGACTATGATGGAACGCTTGTCCCCTTCAAGGATAGGCCTGAAGAGGCCGTCGCAACACCAAACCTGCAGAAAGTTCTGAGGACCTTAGCCCGGAGTCCAAAGTGCTGGATCGCCGTCGTGAGCGGCAGGCGCCTCGAAAGCCTTAAACAGGTGCTTGGCGTCGACGGATTGTGCCTCGCGGGCTTACACGGGCTGCAAATAGAGTTTCCCGATGGTCGGAACTTCGTGTGGAAACCGGCGAGAAAGGTTACACCCACCCTGCGAGATATCAGGCAGAGGGCAATCCACGAACTGGGTGGCGAGGACGGTCTATACATAGAGGATAAGGGATTCACCCTCGCGCTCCACTACCGACTGCTACCACGAGAGAAAGTACAGGACATCACCCAAAGGTTCATCGACATCGTAGAGAGCCGCGGCGGCGGGAGAGAGCCGCTAGAAATCATTCGCGGATCGGAAGTCATAGAGATCAGACCGAAGGGTTGGGACAAAGGTAAAGCCGTAAGCAAAATACTCAAGCGACTCGACGGAAAGGTGCTTCCAATGTATTTTGGTGACGATTTGACAGATGAAGACGCATTCAGACGGCTCAAAAACGGGGTTACAGTGTTCGTTTCAGAGGATGCTGATAAATCAACAGCGGCCGCCTACAGTCTCCGAGACCACCGTGAGGTCTATAGATTTCTATGCTGGCTACTTGAGGAATGCGTGGGCACAAACGAGTTTGGAAGTTCAAGGTTGGGTTCAGGAAAAAAGGAGGGATAGCGAATTTGGGCTCCAAGACTACCCGCAAAACGACTCGCAAGAAGGGGCAGTCAGGCAGAGCCGTGGTTGTGCAATGTGTCCAGTGTGGAAAGATGGTGCCGCGGGATAAGGCCGTGGAGAAACGCAAATCCACTCTACCCCTAGATCACAGACTTCGAGAGCGCCTCAAGAAGCAGGGCGCTTATCTCGGCGGCGGAAGGAGCATTGTATACTACTGCGTGTCCTGCGCCAAGCACCGAAAGTATGTGTAGAAATACATAAAGAGAACTCGAAAGAGATTCAAGGTCATTTGCAATAACGTAGAGTTTTCTCTACACTGATCGGTCAATCGTAGTAAAGCGTAAGTTTGTGTCTTGTCTTTGCGTGTCCTTAGATGTATTTTGAAGCAGCGAGGACTAAAGATCCATAGCAACTTCGAGAAATACTGAGCCAGATTTAGAAACGATCAAGCCAGTTTAAGAAACACTTAAGAAACACTATGTCTATCTTCCTGTCGTGGAGTAGGTTCGACTATTTGCTATTAACCGTAATAATTTTGGTTAAGGCTAGAACGTCAGGCTTCTCAGGTGTCGAACCCTGCCCTTTGTAGAGGAAATAGGAAGATGAATGAACAAAGAGCCAGCTTAAAACCCCTCCTAGCCGAAAGGTGTCCTGAATGCGGGGCTTCACTACTCATGCGTGATCAAGAGAGCGCGGAGGTGGTGTGCACGAACTGCGGTTTCGTCGTCGCCACAAAGCTAGCTGATAGAGGGGCTGAGTGGCGGGCCTTCACCCCAGAACAGCACAAAAAAAGGGCTCGGGTTGGGACTCCCTACACGTTTACAATACATGACAAGGGACTTTCTACAAGAATAGACTGGCGTGACATACGTGGTTTTCCTCCTGAAAAGAAGATGCAACTACATCGCCTCCGTAAATGGCAGCGACGAGTCCGCGTCTCCGGTCCTATAGATAAAAAACTCGCATTCGCCTTATCTGAAATGCATAGGATGGCTGCTCCTCTAAATCTACCGAAGAACATTCTGGAGACAGCGTCCGTCGTCTATAGAAAGGCAATCAAGAAACGTTTAATTCGTGGCAGATCCGTTCGGGGGATGGTTGTCGCCGCCATATACTTGGCTTGTCGACAGTGTGGACTCATAAGAACCCTGATGGAGCTATCCCAGGCCTCAGGTATTAATAAAGTAGAGGTTGCGCGCAACTACCGATTCTTAGTCAGGGAATTGAATTATTTTGTGCCGCCTGTGAAGCCGCGTCGGTACGCAATGAGGTTGTCCAATCAACTTTCCCTACGGGGAAAGGTGGAGGAGGTCGCCCACAGAATCCTCAAAGTAGCTGGAAGGCTCAGGCTAACCTCGGGCAAAGGGGCTAGAGGCGTTGCCGCTGCAGCCAGCTACATGGCTTCCAAAGTCGTTGGGGAATATCGAACTCAGAGGGAGTTCGCTGAAGCCGCGGATATAACGGAGGTCACCATAAGAAACAGGTATAAGGAGATGATGGAAAGACTTCTGATCGTCATCAGCCTGTAACAAGAACAGGAGGCTTCACGAATGAATTTAATGTGCCTTCATAGGCGGAAATACGAGTCAGTAGGCTCCACCAATAACTAGAAGATGAGAAGGTGATATGTTATGAATGATCTGCCATGCCCCTTGTGTGAATACGAAGCAGAGGACGATGACGACCTTTTCGGCCACCTTTACTATAGGCATAAAAAATCTGAGGCTATAAGAGTGCTAATCAAATGCTTAAAGGGAAAAAACTCGAAGAATGTGTGTGAGTAAACTCTGTTTATCTTTTGCCTTTTTCTGTTTAGGAGTATAGATGAGTTTCTTTGACTCTATTAAACTAGAGTCTGATAAAGTCCGATTATTTTGTCTATGTTTCTTTCGAAGGTGAACTGGTGCCTCTTTCTCAAAATGTTTTCACGTATTTTTTTGAGTAGGTTCTTGTTTGACAACTTCTCTGGTAACATTTCTAAGTCTTCAACGACTATACCAACTCCATGTTTTTCGATGAAACTTTTCTGAGCCTTATGAGGAAAAGACAATGTAGGTAAGCCGCATGCGAGGTATTCCATTGTTTTGTTTGGGAGCGCAACATCCATGTGTGCTTTGTTTTTCACATCGTTAAATCCTGCCCAACCAAAGTCATAACGCGTTATCTCCTCAAACAATTTTCTTGGGTCTAAATGACCATGATAATGGAGGAAACTATTTTTTTCAGCTAACTTCTTGTAGTCGAAGTTTGCGTTTGCAGCGTAGATGTGGATGTGTAGTTGATGACTGGCAATGCCCTCGAATATTTCTGTTAAATCGTAGTGGTCGCCATCAAAGCTTGCGAGAGTGCCTTCGTAAACAATGTGTACTTCACCATCCTTTTTTGACAGTTTTTTCTCGAAATAGTCGGGCAACATTTGCATTGAAGCATAGTTGTAGAACACTAGCCCCTCTTTCGATCCATACTTTTTCTGGACATGCTCACGCAACTCCTCGGAAACATGTATCCTAGCGTCGCATTGCTCGTTTGCAATCCTCTCATTCATCAACTGCTTCTTTACATTATTGCCTGGATAAGCACCCGGAGAGTATGGTGTTTTCCGGAGGGAGATGGCATCCTGATTCTCATGTATAATTGGTACGTCATCTACGGTCCTTATCGCTGAAACCGTTAGATAGTCCGGGGCGTTTTGGCTGTGTATGAGATCGACGTGATGTCTATCCACCACCTTCTTGATGTCTCTATCTAGGTTCTCTAGGTCTAGCCTAACGAACTTCTCGAAGTATTCATCACCGTATCCGTAGTATTCTGTCAAGGTCTTGCAGGTGTAGCCGTGGACGATGTCGGCATTAAATCCTACGCTTTCAAAAGCCAGTGCGTACTTTAAACTTCTTATGCCCGGCTGAGGGCGAAGAAACAAAATGTTCATCTTTCATCCCTATCGAGTTTAATTGTTCTATGTTTTGAGGTTTGATTTTGGAGCGGTCTCGGCTATTAGGATAAGCCTTTAAGCGTCGACGCTCGTGACTCAGGGTTTTTACTGTCAGGTACGCAGCTTGAAAAGGGTCTCAACTCCAGCCTAAGAGGGGCTTTCCAATGGTGTCAATCTCTCGATTAAGCTCACCATTAGGCGAAGATTGTTTCGACCTGCTAAATCAACGGTTTCAGGCAGTTCATTATAGACCCTAACGTGGTTTTGTCCCATGAACCTGTTCCCACAACTGCCGCTCCTAACCTACTCATTTCCGATTATCTCTTCCTTTAACATGCCGTTCTTCAAATCCATGCGTAAGTGCTGTAATGCCTAATCGGTTTTACTTATATCCCTGATAAGGGTTATATTCCTATTACCGATAAGATAACAGAGATATACACATCCATGCAAATATAAACCTTTATGAAATGTCGTTAGGGTGGTGATTAAAGTGGCGAGGAAAGTGGTGAGATCATGACCAAGAGCAAATGGAGAGACTTTTTTGATCTGATTGTTCCGACTGAGAATAGAATCTCAGAAAGGGCCCAAGCGATTGATCGGTGAGGTATATAAGTGAATAAAGTTGCTGGGGCTGCGATCATAATCTTGATCATTGTGGCTATGGTTGTAACCACCTACTTCGCCGCGCAATGGGGCGTTCTTCAAGAGTTGGGAACTTTAGATTTTGTCACCTCAGAAACCATGACTCTGGCTTTGAAAGTGATCATCGTTTCAGCCATGGCGATCGTCGCCGATAGAGTTGTTGTAAGAGCGATCAAGCGGTATTCTAGAAGGATTGGATTGGTGGAGCACGTAGAAAATATGTTCAAAGTTATCGCGCGAATCGTCATTTTTGCCGCAGCTATAACCATCATCCTCCCAATATTCAAGATAGACACAGGCGTTATTTTGAGCCTCTCTGCTCTAAGCGGTGCTGCCATAGGTTTCGCCGCCACACAAACCGTTGGAAATTTCCTAGCCGGATTGTACATCATGATATCCAGACCCTTCACAGTATCGGACTACGTTAAGATAGGGGATGTGGAAGGTCAAGTAAGGGAGATAACGGTCAACTACACGAAAATCTACATGCCTACCCACAACCTCATTGAGATCCCTAACAGACAGGTCTTAGACAGTCGAATCTTGAACTACTCCAAAGAGGACATAGTCGACTATACGTTCAGGGTGGGTTTCCCACCCACTCTGCCCGGGGACATCACAAATACGGAGTTGATCCAAAACTGCCTTGCTCCAGTCATCAACTCCTTCTACGATAGACACAAGGAAGTATTTGTGAAGAAGCCTGAGCTTACCATTGCTACAGATTACATGGGTTACATGGGCAGTGTTGGGCTAGACAGGCTTCAGAGAACCTTCGCAGTGAGAGTCTTCTTTAAAGAGAAGGATGTTGAAGCCTTCTACGAGCTACAGCGCAAACTTCTAAATGAAATAATCAAGAAGTGGGACGAATATAGTAAGAAAGACGCCGAGAAGACCTAGCTTAGAGAACGTTAACGTCTGTATTCTGATTCGAATTTTATTCTGTTCGTCTCTTCCCTTTTCATGGTTCATGGTTGGTTTTTCTTTCTTTTAATTGACTTTTGGCTTTGCCTCCAAGTTCTGTACGTACTAGAAACTTCAAAGCGTCTTCTTCAGTTATCTGAGGACGTTGCGTCCGTATATGTTTTATCTTGATTTCAAGTCCTTTTATCCCCAGAGACCGTACAAACTCTCTGAGGATCGCAAGTTTGCCGAGTTTTGTCCTGCTTAAATTGCACATCAAATACTTCTGTTCAACTTCATCGATGTCGTATTCTTTGTCTGGTGCAGGATGCCCCATCAAAAACCGCTTTGTATCATGGTCGATTGGAGAACGGTTTATTTCGGCTTTGAAGGCTTTTCTTAGAAGATTAGGCCAGACCCTTTCTTTTTTTAACCCTGCCTTCTCAGCTGAGAGCTTGACGGCACGCCAAATGCTTGAGATAGCCATTCTGCCACCGAAAGGTACGTTTCTGCCTTCAGAAGCAAACAATGGGCTACTTGGCGTCAACTCTTTCACTTTCTTACCTTGTTTCCTCATTCTTTTGATTCTTCTTTTCCTTTCTTTCAGATAAGTGCTCAAGGCTTCGCACGCATCAGCTCCGAAAAAGGCATAGTAGGCTACAGACAGAGGTTTTTTGGCAATTTCTGAAGTAAGATGGATTCGAATTGGGATTTTGTTCTTCTCGATCTGTTCCTTGATGTGCCCATAGTTAAGATTTCTTAAAAGTGTAATTCCAAGTCCGCTCTGATACATGCATAGAATTATAGCTCGGTCTCTCAGTAAGCGAGTGGAGTCTGCCATGACGTAAACTTGTTCCTTGGTGGGAATAGTCTCAATTTTCTTCGTAAACTTGGAAATAGGGTCCAGCTGCATAGATACGCCGTTTGCTCTAAAAAAGGATTTTAAGCAAGCCCTAGCGTGTCTTGCACTTTCACGCTTGCCAGAACTCAGTATCTCATTCACAAACTTTTGTGCAGCTTCTCGGACCTCTGAACTTGCAGGGACTAATTCTTCTGGCTGTTCCGCTATTTGTTCTCCAAGTGCTGAGGTAACTAAATCACTCGGACTTTGGCCAAAATATTTGCTAAACTTGTATAGAGTTCTGAGGAAACTTGGTACAGTTGCTCTCCACCCTGCCTTCTCTTTCAATTTCGATATCCAAGTTTGAACGCTGTCATCTTTTAAAATGGGCTCAAAAACCTTTGGAGCACGTACGAAATAGCCGTGGTCGCTTCTCTTGCGCCACTCTTTTTCCATTTTAATATCCATCAGGAAACAGCCCTAGGCAAGAATATAAAATTTTTTTCAATATCAATAAAAATTAGTATTTTGCGTTCAAAAAACCCAATGTGGATGAGCGTTAAACCTTCTGCTAAACCATCACACGCTTCATCATTTCAGTCGCCATTCTATACTCTCGACGACCGCCGACTCGCTTCTTCACAAGAACACCGCGATCGGCCATTCGAGATAAGTAGGTAGAAACCGTGCTTAAACCAATAAGCTCCTTGAAATCCTCTTCGTAAATCGACTGAACCTCTCGTGAGGAAAACCAAACTATCGGGAAATGTTTCTCGATTACGAGCTGGACTTTGTCATACTTTGTGAGTTCAGAAATGTTCCTACCCCGTTTTGGACCGAATCCACGCATACCTCCTAACAACTCAACGATGTCAAGAATACGAAGAGCCTTTTCTCGCGTTACCCGCCCTTGAAAGGTTATCGTGTATCGATTCCCATCATCGTCGAAAACTTCAACCCGCATCTTCCGGGCGGGCATCAAACCACCTTGCAATCATTCGATTTATGTCAGACTGCAATAGTTTTGGCGTTCATCAGCTAGGGGCGACGTATCTGTAGGAAACGTATTTTCCCGCTGTCAGGCTTTTTCTAGTGACTTTGAGGATGTCTCCAGTTTGAGCCCCGATTGCAATTGCGGCGACATCTGAGCGTTTGATATGGGGCAACTGATATGGTTTCAGCCGATATTTCTCCAGTAGCTCCTTTGCCTCTTCAGAGGAAAGGATTTCATGTTTGGGGACCAATTCATGCTTGAAAATGTCGAAGGAGGGAAACCTCTTGGGTATCAGTTCTATCCCATATTTCTTTGACCTCTTTCTGGCCGCGAAAGTGTATTTAGTATTGGCAACTATCATTCCCTTCTCAACTTCGGCTGCTTTCATAGCTTTTTTCAATTTTTCAACGTAAGCCACCCCTACTACTCGAGCTTGTATACACCAAATGAGTACGTGCTTTCTTTCTCTAGGAACTTTAGCTAGGAGAGTGATGATGTTTTCTTGTTCCTCGCGTTTTTTTAGCTTGTAGCGTCTAAACTTCATAATATTTCTAGCCTTTCTCTCCTCTATCGTTCCGGTTTTCAAAACTTAAACCTCATCCCAAGAATTCCTATCTTTGTTTAAAAACTCTTAGGGAGCCCTTACATTTGGTGCAGACTAGAGTCCTGAGTCCGTAATCATGGGAGATGGAGGTGTTCTCACGCCTAGGATACCTGTAAACTCCAGCCATCATCTCCTTCGTCTTCTCCTATACCTGCGTCGGCGGGGTTTGTATTGACCAATTCCCCTTTGTAGGATGACACGGTTATTATATTTCTTCTTGTTTTTAACCCTTGGATTAAGTCCGGACTTTGATCTGCCTTTCTTTTGATTCCCGCTAAGTGATCTAACCTTTCCTGCTTTGGAAAGCGCTCCGTGTGTTGGCATGTCTCAACTCACAACTTTGCCTCTTATCTGTGGCGATGCAATATAAGTATTACTAATTTTCATTATGATCGAAAATAGCACTCCTAGCGAAGTAACCACAGACCATTATTTGGTGAAGATACGTATTAAAGTGGCGAGAGAGAGATTTAAAAAGCGTAGAAAAATGTTATGTGAGTGTTAATGCCTTTATTCGAGAACTGCCAAAGAAGGAGGTACAAGAGAGTGTTAAAGAACTTTGGGGAAAAATTCCTAAGCACATATATGTCTAATAATCTATTGGTGTGAAAATATGTCGATCTCAGGGAAAATGTATGTTTGGGGAGATAAGGCGAAACACGTTCCAGAAGGACCTGGAGTTTACGCTCTCTACAATAAGGATAAGGCTCTAATCTACATCGGAGAAAGTACCAATCTTCGAGAGGAATTCACCCATCACTTAGAGACAAACTTCTCCGACGACCCCCGCAAACGTGAAACTAGATGCTATAAGCGCGAGTTTACTTCAAGCCAAAAAGACAGAATGAAAGAGCTTCTGAAAGACTATAGTCAAAAGCATGGCAGGCTTCCAAAGTGTAACCTCCCTTCTGAACCTCCTAAAACGGAAGTTACCCGTGAATCGGGATTCCACTTCTACGAGGATATCGGTAAACCGCTCTACGAAGTAGCTTTAAACCCACAAGATTTGAGGGAGAAAATGAGGAAAGTTCCAGTTACTTCACTTGAATTCCATCAAAAAAGAGGAGACTTCGCCAAGTGGATTCGCGATATTCTTAAAGATATACAACTGGCAGAATCCATCCAGAAAATCGAGAAGGCTGGGGAAGATCTTAGGAGAGAACTCTTGAATTCATTGAACAGTTTAGAAAAAGCAGCATGCCCTAGATGCGGAATTGAAACAAGACCAGCCAAGACTTGGAAAATGGCTGGAAGACCAAGTAAGACTGGTGAAAGATTACAGCTTACCCTAGGTCACTACAAATGCCTCAAATGTAATAAGACATTCCGACGAGTGATCGCAAAAGAGAAAATAAAAGCTTCCTGAACCCTTTTGTTTCAGTGTCTTCCTCTGTGCCTTGCGTTCCTCGCGGCTCTCGCTCGTTTCTTTCTCCACTGCCTCTTTCTCTGAGTTTCTATCCTTTTTCTAGTGTAATATTTGGACCTACGCTTTCTAAATTGACCCAATCTTTTGTAGAAGCTTGAGTAGCTTATCTCCTTGTTAGACAAGGATGACATGATTTCGTTCAGTTTTGCTTTGACCTCTTGTGAGGTATTATTGTCCCACGCCTTAGAGTAGGCGAGATAGGCCGCATGGAATCTGAAGTCGGATGGCCTGTCAATCATTAATTTTCTTACTTCTTCCTTCGACTGTGGTTTTGGTTCTTCTGTCGTTTCAGTTTTCAAGATGGAACCTCATCCTACCAATTCTCATCATTCTCGTTTACCCATAGTTCCCCTTTTGAGCAGATCTCTAACAGCAGTTCGAATAGCTGCGCTTCGACTTGGATACATACCTAACCTCACGATTTTATGGAGCCCTTTTAAATATTCTTCGGGAAGCAGTACGGATACAAGTTTCATCAGCTTTCACCAACTTATTTGGGTCAATATTGCTCTGCACTCCTTACAGGTGACGGTGAAGATTTTTCTCATCAGGATGTTTACGCCCTACTCGGGTCCACCTCCCACATCTTGGGCTCTTGAACAACCGGTGTTCCTTTTCACATCGCACATCTTCTGCGCTGATTTGCCACAACGCTTATTCCAGTTTCCTCATGATGTATCATAGATTATCGCATCGTTCTCATCCAGCTTTTGATGAAGCCTCATGACAGCTTGATGCAATTCCTCCTCCTTCGTGGTGCCGGTGCAAACCAGCTTGCCGCTCGAGAAAACAAGGATCACCGCCTTAGGGTTCTCCATCCTGTAGATTAGGCCTGGAAACTGCTCCGGCTCGTACATCATTCTTCCTCCCAAGCCAATTTTTTCCCCTGCCTCATAGAAAACCTCAAGGTCCACTTTTCCGCCTAAGACGACGGAGGCAACTATGTTCTGTATCTTTATGTGCAGTTTACCGTGGATAACTATGTTCTTCTTCTTGAATTTTCTAATAATCTTCTTTAGGGTCTTTCTCGCATCTCTCCCCGATTTGGCCCCGGTGCAAACCATCTTTCCAGTACGGAAGATTAGTATGGCCGTACTCGGCTTTTTCGTGTGAAAAACTAGCCCCGGAAAAACTTTCGGTCTGTACTCAACGGTTGGAAACGCCTTTACCACCGCTTGTAGGTCGATTCCATGCCCTAGGCTGGCGGAGGCCACGACGTTTTCAATCTTAATGTCCGGCTTTTTCTTAGGCTCTGTCAAGATTTTCTCGCCTTGAATTGTTGCTCAAAAGCTTGGGATGCCTGCAGACTAGGTAAATCATCAGTGCGGCCTTCAAGTAGAAAACGCAAGCGCTTCAATAGCTGAAACAGTCGTTGGCTTCCTTTCGATAGGGTATCTACTCCTTCTTCCTTTGTTGGTTTTGTTTTTGCTTCGGCTTGGAACGATCAACGTTATCTCCATTGTTGACTGCCCAATGTCGACGACCTTCACAGTTACATTCGCGTTTCTGAGACTGGACTTCAACGCATTGGCCTTCGAAAACTCTGCTGAACGCGATGCGATTTCTTTCTTGCACACTCAGCATCCTACCATTTATCCACCTAGGTGATTATGGAACGGAGACGAATCTTGCTCAAAACGAGCAAGTTAGGGGGAGACCCCGCCCGCCTGAAAGTGGAACCTTTCAATGAGGTGAACTGGAAGATGGCGAACGAGTTCTCCACATCTTGAGGAAAGTAGGACTGGGCGCATATAAGAATTACTAATTTTCATCCAAATCGAAAAAATTGAATCAGATAACAAATCTGCGGGAAAAGAAGGCTTTATATCGAGAGAATCCTTTTTGGGAGATAACTAAGAAAATGGGAGTATGATGTCTTTGAGTGACAGGTGGATTCAAGTTTCCAAGAAGATTCTGGATCAGATAAAGCGTTTAGAAGAGGCTAAGGAGAGAGACCGCTTGGAGTTGGTAAGGTCCATACGTTTCATGTTGAGTACTTTACAAAGAAGCTTGCTGGGTTGGATGCAATGGGTGAATAACCCCGACATCATGACCAGATTCACACAAGAGGATCTGGAGAAGATGAGCAAAAACCTATCCGAGTTTACCCGCTCCTTCATAGAGTACGACTTAGAGGCAACTAAATTAGGAGCCCAGAGGGGATTGAAAGCTAAAAGGAAGCCTAAAAAGAAGAAAGAGGAAAGAGCGGAGATATTCTACGTTTAACCGCAAGGTGAAGATCAGTTAAGCAAGAAAAAGAAGTTTAAGCGAAACGGTTTATAACGCTGGTGTGTCAATTTTGATGACAGCCGATCGGTTATAACTCTTAATCGGATGACAGAAAATGCCTATAAGACAACCCATCGTGTGCGTGCTTGGTCACATCGACACCGGAAAAACCCTTCTGCTAGACAAGATTAGGAAAAGCAGCGTTCAAGCGAGGGAAGCCGGAGGTATAACTCAGCACATTGGAGCCAGCTTCTTCCCGGTTGAAACTCTCAAAGAAGTTTGTGGTCCTCTCCTGAAGAAGCTCAGGCGCAGGCTACGAATTCCTGGACTACTTGTCATTGACACACCGGGGCATGAGGCTTTTGCCAACCTTAGAAAAAGGGGTGGTGCAGTTGCAGATATCGCAATTCTTGTAATCGACATCTTAAAGGGCTTTGAGGCTCAAACCTACGAGTCGATTGACATCTTAAAGGCGAGGAAAACCCCTTTTCTCGTCGCGGCGAACAAGATTGACCGTGTGCCCGGATGGGTATCTAGGCCAGACGAGCCCTTTTTGATATCATATCAGAGCCAAGATCCCTACGTTCGTCAAGACATCGATGAGCGTTTGTACACCATCATGGGGACGTTTTCTAAACTAGGTTTTCGAGTTGAACGTTTCGACAAAATATCTGATTTTACTCGAACCGTAGCTATTGTTCCGGTGAGTGCCAAAACGGGTGATGGCATACCTGAACTGTTGGCGGTTCTCGTTGGTCTAACTCAACAATACCTGCGAGGCCGCTTAAAAGTAACTAAGGGACCAGCCAAGGGCACCGTGTTAGAAGTTAGGGAGGAGCCAGGACTAGGGACCACTATCAACACCATCATTTATGACGGAACACTGCGAAAAGGGGACATGATTGTTGTAGGTGGAAAAGAGCAGCCCATCAGGACGAATGTTCGCGCAGTTCTCCTGCCTAAGCCCCTCGATGAAATCAGGGATCCAAGAGACAGATTCTCCTCCGTAGACGCTGTTTCAGCCGCTGCTGGAGTAAAGATCGCGGCACCCAATCTTGATAATGCTTTGGCTGGTGCACCTTTATACGTAGTTCCAGTTGATGGGCAACCTGAAGCCTTTGAGAAGCTAGTTTCTGAAGAGCTGGAGAAACTTAGAGTTACCACTGACATTGACGGGGTGGTGCTAAAAACCGATGCGTTGGGCTCTCTTGAAGCCATAGCCGAAAGTTTGAAGCAAAACAACATCCCTATAAGACTGGCGGATGTAGGAGACGTTTCTAAACGAGATGTTACAGAGGCGGCTGTGGTTAAAGAACACAAACCGCTCTATGGTGTGATCCTAGCCTTTAACGTGAAAACGTTGCAGGACGCAGAGAAGGAAGCAATAGATAGAGGCGTTTTCATCTTCGAAAACAACATTATCTATCACCTTATAGACGACTACTTGAAGTGGATGAAGAGCACACAGGAAGAGCGCATTCAAAGAGAACTTGAAAGACTGATTAGGCCGGGTAAAATAAAGATCCTTCCCGGATATGTGTTCAGGAGGGCAAAGCCCGCCATCGTAGGGATTGAGGTTTTGGCGGGACAGATCAAACCGAAGTACCCGCTTGTTGGAGAGGATGGAAGAGATGTTGGTGAAATCAAGCAAATTCAAGATCGCGGGGAAGCCATATCCGAGGCAAATACTGGAACTCAGGTGGCCATTTCATTGGATAAATCAGTTGTGGGAAGACACATCAACGAAGGCGACGTACTCTTCGTTAAGGTACCTGAGCAACATGCGAAAGCCCTGCTAACAAGGTTTCAAGATCGTTTGTCATCTGAGCAGTTGGATGCTTTGAATGACCTCGTTGACATTATGAGACGCCAGCTCCCTTTCTGGGCAGCCTAATCATCAGCGGTTCAAGGTCCTTCAACTTTCTAGAGCCGACACGTTTGCCGTTTCAAGGCAAAACTCGGTTATTAGATGTTTTCGTTTCCATGAAAAATTGTGGTTCGCAGATGATTTTAGAGTGATTTTGGGTTCATAGAATTTATTAAGTCTCGCTACACAATATATTTTGGCTACCACATGGGTTTGGTTAGAGGCGATAATCGTTCATAACTGAGTGAAACGCATGAAAACGGAGTCGAAAGCAGTAAACAAGAAAAAACCGTCCATGTTTCGAGAAGTCTACCCAATAGACGAGCCCCACGTTTACGCCGCAGTTGTGAGAGACCCAACCACACAAAAAATGCGGTATGAGGTGATTGAACCCACTCTACGCCAGAGAGAGAAGAATCAGCTCCGAGAGATCAAAGACATTTTGGTTCAAGAAATAAACGTCAGCCTTAAAGACCTTGAGACAAAGGAGAAGGCCAAGGAGTACCTGGAAAACAAAGTTCGAGAGATCATCCGAGACTATCGAATGAAGGTCGCTGAGGANNAAAATTCCCATCTACGTTTGGCATCGAGAATACGAGTCTCTACCCACCAACATTATTTTTGAAGAGGCTGATGAGCTAAACTCATTCGTTGTCAGGCTGGCTTACCTCGCTAGAAAACATATTTCCGTTGCTAGACCTATTCTTGACGCGGCTCTCCCCGACGGAAGCCGTGTTCAACTCACCTACGGAAGCGAAATTACCCGACGGGGTTCAACGTTTACGATTCGTCGTTTTCGTTTCGATCCGCTCACCATCTCGGATTTAGTCTCATTTAACACCCTCTCTTCGGACATAGCTGCGTACTTCTGGTATGCCATCGAGAACCGGGCATCCATCCTAATAGCTGGAGGAGTGGCAGCGGGAAAGACGACCACGCTTAACTGTCTATCGATGTTTATAAAGCCCGAGTTAAAGATCGTAAGTGTAGAGGACACCGCTGAGCTTAACCTTCCCCACGAGAACTGGATTCCCTCAGTTGTGCGACCGGGATTCGGATCCGAAGGGGAAAAGACGAGTGCCATCACGCTGTTTGACCTCTTGAAGGCAGCGGTGAGGCAGAGACCCGACTACATCGTTGTAGGCGAAGTGCGCGGCAAGGAGGCGTACACTCTATTTCAGGCAATGGCGACCGGACACCTAGGTATGAGTACGGTGCACGCAGAGTCCGTGGACGCTGTTGTTCACCGCCTAGAGTCTGAGCCTATGAACATTCCTAGGACTCTCCTCACAATGATAGACATTGTTATGATTCAGTTGCGGACCGAGATTGAAGAAAAACCAGCCAGAAGAGCCCTCACGATAACCGAAGTTGTGGCTATGGATCCTAGGACAAAGGAACTCTTGACCAACGATGTGTATCGGTGGGATTCGAAGAGTGACGCCTTCTTGTATTCTGGTCGCAGCTACGTTTTGGAGAGGAACATGAAGAAGATGGGGCTCAGTGAGGACGAGGTTAGAGCGGAACTTCATCGAAGAAAAACTGTGTTGGAATGGCTGGTGAAAAACAACATTCGAAGGTACACCGACGTAGCCTCTGTCATTCGGGAATACTACGCTGATCCAAACCGAGTTTACAGAAGAGCGAGAGTGGGAGTGCTATAGACTTGGGTAAGAGGAAGAACATCAAAAAATCGTCCACAAGCTCTAAGAGAGCATCTCGTCCACTCGTTTCTTCGATCCTCAGAAGATTTAATCGTTGGGCTGAAGAAATTCGGCTAGGTGCGAGAAAGCCTCATGTGTTTGCCTATCAAATCGTAGGAGAAAGAATCGCCCGGTTTTTGCCCTTTTTCAAAGATATGGGTGTGAATCTTCGAAGGTCTGGAATGAAGATTAGCTTCAAAGCATACGTTAGCTTTGCCATTTTTATGTCCATGCTCGTTTCCGCCTCAGTTATGACTATGATTCCCACAGTCCTCACGCTTATCCTTGGCTTCCCCTTTCATTCCTCCCTTATCTTCGGGCTAGGTGGAAGCTTGTTCGCAGGAGGCGTAACCATGGTCCTTTTTTATGCTTATCCGATTTATCGAGCAGACAGCCTGAAGAGAAACTTAGAAGACAGCCTCCCCTTCACGACTGGTTATATGACGATACTGGCCGGGGCCGGTGTCCCACCTGACCGAATATTTCGCTCCTTAGCCGAAGTTGACGCTCCGCTAGCCCTTTCTGATGAAGCTAAAAACATAGTGCGGGATGTGGAACTCTTTGGATC
>JABAHS010149596.1_pt5 | contig 18477 bp, 21 predicted proteins | sample 7062111 | NCBI WGS metagenome assembly JABAHS01 (sample SAMN14534600, study PRJNA622989) | marine sediment metagenome | biome: marine biome [ENVO:00000428]; feature: marine pelagic biome [ENVO:01000023]; material: deep marine sediment [ENVO:00002113]; isolation source: pool of 4 deep marine... | reverse complement strand
ATCCCCAGCGCCGCCCGGGTTGGGTCGCGCGCCCGCGCGGGCATACAATAGCGCGCCGGCGCGCCGGACTCCCGGCCGGGCGAAGGAGCAGGCCATGAGCGATCCCCACCCCTACCACGTCGATGTCGAGGTCGAGCCTCAATACGTGGAGGACCAGTCCGACCCCGAGCAGGGCCGCTATGTGTTCGCGTACAAGGTCACCATATACAACCGGGGCGCGATCGGCGCGCAGCTCTTGACCCGCCACTGGCTCATCGAGGACGCCAACGGCAAGGTCCAGGAGGTCCAGGGCGAAGGCGTCGTGGGCGAGCAACCGCATCTCGAGCCGGGCCAGGCGTTCCAGTACACCAGTTGGACGATGATCGCGACTCCCGTGGGCAGCATGCGCGGCAGCTACCAGATGGAGGCCGAGGACGGCACCCGCTTCGACGCCGAGATCGCGCCCTTCAGCCTCTCCATCCCGCGCACGCTGCACTGAGGCGCCGCACGGGGCCGAGCGCCCGATGGGACTGCGTGCGAGCTACACGCTCTTCAGCCCGATCTACGACGCCTTGGTGGGACCCGCCACCGCGCCCATGCGGCGCGCGAGCCTCGCGCGTCTCGCGGGCGAGCCGCCCGGTCGGGTGCTGTTCTCGGGGATCGGCACGGGGCTGGACATCCCGGCGCTGCCCCCGCAGCACGAGTACGTCGGCCTCGACCTCACCCCCGCCATGCTGCAGCGGGCCCGGCGCCGGGCGGCGCGCGCGGGACGCCGGCTCGCGCTGCAGGTCGGCGATGTCCACGCCCTGCCTTACGCCGACGCGTGCTTCGACGCGGTGGTCATGCATCTGATCCTCGCCGTGGCGGGCGCGCCCGAGCGCACCCTCGCCGAGGCCGCACGCGTGCTGCGGCCCGGCAGGCGGATGCTCGTGGTGGACAAGTTCCTCCGCCCCGGGCAGCGGGCGCCGCTGCGCCGGTGGGTGAGCCCGTGGCTCGCCCGCGTCGCCACGCGCACCGATGTGGTGCTCGAGGACGCCCTGCGCTGCTGCCCGGAGCTCACGATCGAGACCGACCGCGCCCTTGCGGGTCGGGGCTGGTTCCGGGAGGTGGTGGTGGTGAAGGCGGAGGCGGCGCGCTGATGGCGCATTACGCGGTCGGCGATGTCCAGGGATGCCTCGGGCCGCTGCGCCGCCTGCTCGAGGCGCTGAGGTTCGATCCGGCCGCCGACCGCCTGTGGCTCACAGGCGACCTCGTGAACCGTGGTCCCGACTCGCTCGCCACGCTGCGGCTGATCCGCGAGCTCGGCGAGGCCGCGGTCGCCGTGCTCGGCAACCACGATCTGCACATGCTGGCGGTCGCCGCGGGCGCCGAGCCGGCCAAGACGAGCGACACCTTCGACGACGTGCTCTCGGCACCCGACCGGGAGACGCTGCTCGAGTGGCTGCGCCACCGGCCCCTGCTCCATCGCGACACGGCGCTCGGCTGGACGTTGCTGCACGCCGGGCTCCCCCCGCAATGGGACATCGACACCGCCCAGGCGCGCGCGCGCGAGGTAGAAACCGCGCTGCGGGGCCCGCGCTGCCGCGAGCTCCTCACAGGGATGTACGGCGATGAGCCGGAGCGCTGGTCGGATTCGCTGGCCGGGGCGCCGAGATTGCGGTTCATCATCAACTGCCTCACGCGGCTGCGCTTCTGCGACGCGGCGGGACGCCTGGCGCTGGGGGTCAAGGGCCCGCCGGGCGCGCAGCCGGAGGGTTACCTCCCCTGGTTCGAGATCCCCGGCCGGGCGAGCGCCGGCGCGCGCATCGTCTTCGGCCACTGGGCCGCGCTCGGCACCCGTGCCGGGCCCGACGCCTACGGCATCGACGGCGGCTGCGTTTGGGACGGACGCCTCGTCGCCTTGCGACTCGACGTCGATCCCCCGCGTTGGCACCTCGTGCCCTGCGCGGGAACGCGCGGCTGAGGCGTCCGCGCGCGGGCTAGGAGACGCCGCTCTCGGTCTTGCCGCGCGTGTTGATGCCGAGCAGCGACCACGCCGGGCACCAGCCGAGCACGACCGTCGCCAGCGGGATCAGGCCGAGCAGGCCCCACCAGCGCGCGGCGCCTTCCAGGAACACGATCAGCGACAGCAGCGCAATGCCCACGATGATGCGGATCACGCGATCCGCATTGCCGATGTTGTGCGTCATCTCTCACCTCCGCGGGGGTCGAAGCGGCATCGGACGAGAACGACATATAGGCGTGGCGGGCGAATCCCAACGCCGCGCGCGGCCCCCTCAACGCCGCTCCAGCGTGACGAAGCTGTAGGGGTAGGGGTTGCGCTCGTCGGCCGGGTGGTCCTCGCGCTCGATCTCGCGCCAGGCCGCCGGATCGAGGCGCGGGAAACGGGCATCGCCCGCCACCTCGGCGTGCACCCGGGTGAGATAGATGCGGGCCGCGCGCGGCAGCGCGGCCTCGAACACCTCGGCGCCGCCGATGACCATCACCTCAGGGACCGCGCCCGCGGCGTCGAGCGCCTCCGGCAGCGCGCGCGCCACGAGGCAGCCAGGCGCCCGGAAACCGGGATCCCGGCTGATCACGATGTTGGTGCGCTCGGGCAGCGGCCGGCCGAGCGACTCGTGGGTGCGCCGCCCCATGATCACGGGCTTGCCGAGGGTCAAGCGCCTGAAATGACGCAGATCGGCGGGCAGGTGCCAGGGCAGGGCGTTACCGCGCCCGATGACGTCGTTGCGGTCCATGGCGACGATCAGGGAGATCCGCGGGGACCGCGCTCGCTCCGACATCGAGGGCTAGACCGCCACGGGGGCCCTGATCGCCGGATGATGGGAGTAGCCCACCAGCTCGAAGTCCTCGTACTCGAACGCGAACAGGTCCCTGACCTCCGGGTTGAGCCGCATCTCGGGCAACGGGTAGGGCTCGCGACCGAGCTGGGTGTCGGCCTGCTCGAGGTGGTTGAGATAGAGATGAGCGTCGCCGAAGGTGTGGACGAACTCCCCCGGCTCGAGGTCGGTCACCTGCGCGACCATCAGGGTCAGCAACGCGTAGGAGGCGATGTTGAACGGCACCCCCAGGAAGACGTCGGCGCTACGCTGATAAAGCTGACATGAAAGCCGGCCCTCGCCCACATAGAACTGGAACAGCGTGTGACAGGGCGGCAGCGCCATGCGCTCGATGTCCGCGGGGTTCCACGCGGTGACGATGTGCCGGCGCGAGTCGGGGTGGCTGTCGATCTGCTCCAGCACCCGGCCGATCTGATCGATGCGCCGCCCGTCCGGGGCGGGCCAGGAGCGCCACTGGTGGCCGTAGATCGGCCCCAGCTCGCCGTGCTCGTCGGCCCACTCGTCCCAGATGCTCACCCCGTGCTCGTGCAGGTAGGCGACGTTGGTGTCGCCCGCTAGGAACCAGAGCAGCTCGTGGATGATCGAGCGCAGATGCAGCTTTTTGGTGGTCACCACCGGGAAGCCCGCCCGCAGATCGAAGCGCATCTGATGGCCGAACAGGCTGAGGGTGCCGGTGCCGGTACGATCGGCCTTGCGCAGACCGGAATGGCGCACTCGGTGAAGTAGCTCGAGGTATTGATGCATCCCTCTCCGCTCCGACGGCTCGGTGGGCGAGGCTCAGGCCTTCTCACCCTCGAGGTAGGCCTTGAGCGCCACGGCGTTGTTGCGCTCGGTGTCCTTGGCGCCGAACAGCAGCGTCACGCGCCCGCGCCGGGCGCGGCGGCGCAGCGGCTCGAGCGCCGTCTCGTGCCGCTCGAGCTCTTTGAAGTAGCGGCGCCGGAACTCGTGCCATTTGCCCGGGTCGTGACCGAACCACTTGCGCAGCCCGGTGCTCGGCGCGACCTCCTTGAGCCACTCGTCGACCCGCGCCCGCCCCTTCGACAGCCCGCGCGGCCAGACCCGGTCGACCAGCACCCGGTAGCCGTCCTGCCCGGCCGGGCGGTCGTAGACGCGCTTGGTCCGGATCGCCATGCCGACCTCGGTGCCGTCGCCCTCGGGCCACGGGATGGAGCATACGGGCGCCGCGCGCCCCGGTCATCCCCCGAGCCCGCCGTCGAGGGCGCGCCGGCCGCGGGCGTGGGCCCACCAGATCAGGACCACGCCGCCGGCGAGCATCGGCAAGGACAGCGCCTGACCCATGGTCAGCCAGCCGAAGGCGAGGAAGCCCAGGTGCGGGTCCGGCGCCCGCACGAACTCCACGCCGAACCGGAAGATGCCGTACCACAGCAGGAACATCGCCGACACGGCGCCCAGCGGCCGCGGGCGGCGCGAGTACAGCCACAGGATCGCGAACAGGACGATCCCCTCGAGCCCGAGCTCGTAGAGCTGCGAGGGGTGGCGCGGCTCGGGGCCCACGTGGGGGAACACCATGCCCCAGGGCAGGTCGGTGGCCCGCCCCCACAGCTCGCCGTTGATGAAGTTGCCGAGCCGGCCGGCGCCCAGGCCGATCGGCACCAGCGGCGCCACGAAGTCGGCGACCGCCAGGAACGGCCGCCGGGTATGGCGGGCGTAGAGCCACATCGCGAGCAGCACCCCGAGCAGCCCGCCGTGGAAGGACATGCCGCCCTCCCAGACGCGGAACAGCAGCAGCGGGTCGGCCAGAAAACGACCCATATCGTAGAAGACGATGTAGCCGATGCGCCCGCCGAGGATCACGCCGAGCGCGGTGTAGAACAGCAGGTCGCCCACCTCATGGCGCCGCCACCCCGAGCCGGGCCGCCCGGCGCGCACACGCCCCAGCGCCCAGCCGGCGGCGAAGCCGACCAAGTAGAGCAAGCCGTACCAGTGAACGTCGAGCGGCCCGACCGAAAAGGCGACCGGATCTATCCGGGGATGAGTGAGCATCCCGCGTATGCTACCACGCGCCGCCCGCGGCGCGTCACGATCGAAAGGCCCGTGCGAAGAGCACCTTCAGGTACTCGGTCTCCGGGATGGCCGGATGCACCGGATGATCGGGCGCCTGATGGCCCTGCTCGGTGATCTGCAGCCCCCGGTCCAGGTGCCGTGCGGTGCGCGCGAGCACCTCGCGCAGCGTGGCCCGCGGCAGGTGATAGGAGCACGAGGCGGTGCAGAGAAAACCCTCGCGCCCGAGCAGCCGCAGGCCCCGCTGATTCAGACGGCGGTAGGCCTCGGTGCCGCGCCGGAGGTCCTTCTTGCGCTTGATGAAGGCGGGCGGGTCCAGCACCACCATGTCGAAGCGCTCGCCGGCCTCGTGCAACGCCTTCAGCGCATCGAACGCGTCCCCGGCGAGGGTCTCGACACGATTCTCGAGGCCGTTGAGGGCGGCGTTCGTGCNNCGCGGTCTCGGAGGCATCGACGCACAACACCGCTTGCGCGCCCGCCCCCGCGGCCGCGAGGCCGAAGCCCCCGATGTAGCTGAACGCATCGAGCACGCGAGCGCCTCGGGCATAGCGCGCGAGCCGCCCGCGATTGGCGTGCTGGTCGAAGTACCAGCCCGTCTTCTGACCCTGACGCGGTGCGACCCGGTAGCGCAGCCCGTGCTCGCGCAGCTCGACGGCTTCCGGCACCTCGCCGTGGGCGGTCTCGACGTAGGCGGGGAGACCCTCGAGCTCACGTATCGGGTTGTCGTTGCGAAGCAGCACCCCGCTCGGGCGCAACGCGCGCACCAGCGCCTCGACGACCGTCTCGCGCCGACGCTCCATGCCCGCCGTGGTCAGCTGCACGACGAGCACGTCGCCGAAACGGTCCACGACCAGCCCGGGCAGTCCGTCGCTCTCCCCGTAGACCAACCGGTAGAAAGGCTCGTCGTAGAGCTTCTCGCGCAATCCCAGCGCGAGGTTCAGCCGATGCCGGATCAGCGATCGGTCGAGCACCGGCTCGGCGCCGCGGCTCATGAGCCGCGCGCAGATCAACGTGTGCGGATTGACGTAGGCGGTGCCGACCGATCGCCCGCCGTGCGTGAGCACCCGAACGGCGTCGCCCGGCTCGAAGGCGGTCAGTGGGGTCCGCTCGACGTCCACCTCGTTGCTGAAGATCCACAGGTGCCCGGCCCGGAGTCGCCGCTCCTCGTTCTTCTTGAGTCGAAGCGGCGGCAGTGTCGGCTGCTCCATGGGCGGACGTCGCAAACGGCTGCGGGCGAGGTCGAAGAGCCTACCAGCCGGGACCCGGACAGGCCAATGCGCGCGGCGCCGGCGAGGCGTCAGGGCTCAATTGCCCCGGCCGCGGGGCGCTCCCTATAATGCCTCTAAACCCCGCAGGGACAAAGGCCTCGCCTTCATGGCCAATCTGATCACCACCATCCGCTTCGGCCTGCTCTTCGTGCTGGTCGTCATGGCCTACCGGCTCGACCCCATCTGGCAGCTCGTCAACGCTCCCCTGCTCGCGCTCATCTTCGCGCTCGACGGCGTGGACGGTTACGTGGCGCGCAGGCGGGGCGAGGAGTCGCTGTTCGGCTCGATCTTCGACATCGCCGCGGATCGCGTGGTGGAGAACGTCCTGTGGATCGTCATGGTCGATCTCGGTTTCGTCCCCGTGTGGGTGGCCATCGTGTTCATCACACGCGGTTTCCTCGTCGACTCGATCCGCAGCCAAGCGGGTAAGTCCGGTGGGACACCGTTCGGGATGATGCGCTCGGTGCTCGGCCGCTGGCTGGTCGGCGGCCGATTCATGCGTATCACCTATGCGGTCGCCAAGATGCTCGCCTTCGGTTGGATCTTTCTGATCCAGCCTTGGCCGAGCGTATTCCCCACCTTGTGGGCCTCCGGCGCGGAGACTTTCACCCTGGTCAAGGAAGTGCTCGTCTACCTCGCCGTGATCTTGTGCATCGCGCGCGGGCTGCCGGTGGTGGTCGAGTTCGTGATACGCGAGCACGGCGCGCTCGGGCTCGGCCCCGGGGCCCGCCAACAGCGCCCGCAGTGAAGCTGGCGCTGATCGACGTCGACGGCACGCTGCTGCCCGACACCCGCTCGGAGCCGCGCTTCATCCTGGAGCTCGCGCGCCACGGCGCGCTAGGGCCGCGACAGCTCGGCGCCTTCCTGCTCTTCGCGCTGCGCTGGGCCCCACGCTTCGGGCGTCACGTCTGGAAAAAGGACAAGGCCTACCTCGCGGGCCTCCCGACCGGCGAGGTGGAGGCGCGGGCGCGTGCCTTCGTGGAAGAGACCTTGCTCGGGCGGGTCTCTCCCGTCATAGCCGAGCGCATCGCCGCCCACCGCCGCGACGGCGACGCGCTGGCCCTGCTGACCGGCACCCCCCAATTCATCGCCGCGCCGCTCGCCGAGTCCCTCGGCATCGCTCACGTGCGCGCGACTCGCTGCACGCGGCGCAACGGGCGGTTCACCGCCGATCCGCCCGAGACCCACCCCTTCGGGGCGGAGAAGATCGCGACCGCCGACCTCCTGCGGCGGATGCTGGGGCTGCAGTGGCGCGACTGCCTCGCCTACGGCGACTCGATACATGATCGCCCGCTGCTCGAGCGGGTCGGCCAGCCGGTCGCGGTCACTCCCGACCGGCCCCTGACGGGGCTCGCCAGGGCACGAGGCTGGGAGATCCTGGCCTAGGGAAACCCCGAGTTATCTATATCGAACCGCCAAGGACGCCATGAGCGCCAAGGTTTTCTCTCTTGATTCAGGCCATTGTCTCGGCGCCCTTGACGGTTCAAATCAACTATTCAGCGCTCGCCTGGAGGGTGCGCGGCGCGCTGCCGGCGGGCGCCGGCGCGGGGGGCGCCGCGTCGGGCTCGTGGGGCACGGTCCGGCACTCGCCGAAGATGCGCGCGGTGCACCGGCGACAGCGCGCCGGGTCGAGACGCTCAAAGATGCGGGCCACGGCCTCGGTCTTGGACTGGAAAATGTGATCCTCGCCGAGGATCTCGATGTAGCCGCCGTCGTACAGCGTCGCGCGCGCGCCCTCCTTGACGCGATAGAGATAGAGATCGCCGCCACGGGCACGTCGGCGCCGCGCCTCCTCCGCGAGGAGCTCGGCCCCCTCCATGTCGATGAAGTTCACGCCTTGCGCGAGGATCAACAGGTGCCTCTGCCCGGGCCGTTGCTGCTCGAGCTCGCGCAGCGTCTCACGCACGTGCGCCACCGCACCGAAGAACAACGAGCCGTCGATGCGCAGCATCTGCAGCTGCGGGCACTCCGGCGCGCCGGGAACGGCGGTGGTGAACTTGCGCCGAGGATCGTCCGGGTTCGGCACCCGCGAGTACATTCGCGGGCGGGAGGTGCGGCTGAGGTAGACCACGAGCGAGGACAGCACGCCGATGAAGATCGCGTACTGGAGCTCGAGGAACAGCGTGGAGAAGAAGGTGATGCCCAGCACGGCCGCTTCCGAGCGCGAGACGTGGAGGATCTCCCGGATGCGCGCGCGGTCGATCAGCCCCCAGGCGACCAGCACCAGCACCCCGGCCATCGCGCCGTAGGGCAGGTAGCGCCCGAGCGGCGCGAGCTGGGTCACGATGAGCATCAGGGCCAGCCCGGCGATGATTGCCGAGAACGGGGTACGGGCCCCGGCCTCGTAGTTCACGCCGCTGCGATTGAACGAGCCCGAGGCCACGTATCCCGAGAACAGGCTCCCGGCGATGTTGGACAGGCCTTGCCCGATGAACTCCTGGTTGCCGTCGATGTGCTGGCCGGAGCGCAACCCGATCGAGCGAGCGATCGTGACCGCCTCGGTAAGCGCGAACAGCGTGGCCGCCAGGGCGATAGGGGCAAGGTCCGCCAGCGTCTTCGGCGAGAGGTCCGGGGCCGACAACGGGGGCAGACCGCTCGGCAGCGCGCCGACCATGGCGATCCGGGTCGTCCCCGCGCCGAGCACGGCGTCGAGCGCCACCGCGATCACGCCGCCCGCCAGCATCGCGACGATCATGTAGGGGATGCGCGGCAGTCCCCAGCGCACCAGCACGCCGACGAGCAGCGTGCCGCCGGCGACCGCCAGCGCGTAGGGATTGGCCTGCCCCAGATGCCCCGCCACCCACAGCACGTTCTCATAGAACTCGCCGCGCGGGACCTCGAGGCCGAGGAAGTTGCCGAGTTGCTTGGTGGCGATGAGCACGCCCGCCCCGGCGGTGAAGCCGACGATCACCGAATGCGAGACGAAGTTGACCAACACCCCCATGCGCACCGCTCCCAGCGCGAGTTGCATGACCCCGACCATGAAGGTCAGCGTCAGGGCGAGCGTGACGTAACGGGCGGACTCGGGCTCGGCCATCGGGCCCAGGGCGGAGACCAGCACCAGCGAGACCGCCGTGGTGGGCCCGGAGACCAGGTGCCAGGACGAGCCGAACAGGGCGGCGACGATGGGGGGCACCATAGCCGCGTACAGCCCGTACTCGACGGGAAGCCCGGCGATGTGCGCGAACGCCACGCCCTGCGGCAGCACGACGATCGCGCCGGTGAGACCGGCGAGCAGATCGGCGCGCAGGGTCGCGCGGTCGAGGCGAGGGCCCCACTTGAGAAAGGGCAACAGCTCATGCAGCCGCCGCGTCGCCGTGGGGCCGTACGCCAAGACGGGACCCCCTGATCGGGAAAATCGAAAAAGGGTCGGCATATTAGCAAATCCTTAAGATTTGCTCCAGACGCAGCAGGGATGGGAATCGCGAGAGACACGGCCCGGGACGCTGCGTTATAGTTGATTTTTTCCGTCGGAATTAGCGCGAGGATGGCCATGACTCAGGCGCACGAGCGCCCCAATCGGCTCGCGGACGAGACCAGCCCCTACCTGCTCCAGCACGCCCACAACCCCGTGGACTGGTACCCGTGGGGCGAGGAGGCGCTCGAGCGGGCGCGGCGCGAGGACAAGCCGGTCCTCCTGTCGGTCGGCTACTCGGCCTGCCACTGGTGCCACGTGATGGCGCACGAGTCGTTCGAGGATCCCGAGACCGCGCGATTGATGAACGAGCGGTTCATCAATATCAAGGTCGATCGCGAGGAGCGTCCCGACCTCGACAAGATCTACCAGGTCGCCCATCAGCTGCTCACCCAGCGCACCGGCGGCTGGCCGCTGACGATGTTCCTGACGCCGGACGACCAGGCGCCGTTCTTCGGCGGCACGTACTTCCCGCGCGAGCCGCGCCACGGAATGCCCGCCTTCAAGGACGTGCTCGGGCGCATCGCCGAGATCTACCACCAGCACCGCACCGACATCCGCGAGCAGAACGGCTCGCTGCTCAAGGCGCTCGAGGCCGTCGCCTACATGGGCGCCGATCAGGCGGGCGGCGCGCTCGACATGATGCCGCTTGATCTCGCGCGCCAGCAGCTCGCCCATCAGTTCGACTCGCACGCGGGCGGCTTCGGCGAGGCCCCCAAGTTCCCGCACCCCACGAGCGTCGAGCGGCTGTTACGGCATTGGGCGCACAGCACGCTGGCGGGACGCACCGACGCGCCGGCGTTGGAGATGGCCGAGACCACCTTGCGCTGCATGGCCCTCGGCGGCATCAATGACCAGCTCGGCGGCGGCTTCTGCCGCTACTCGGTGGACGCGCACTGGATGATCCCTCACTTCGAGAAGATGCTCTACGACAACGGCCCGCTGCTCGCCCTCTACAGCGAGGCCTGGCAGGCGACCGGCGAGCCGCTGTTTCGCCGCGTCGCCGAAGAGACCGCCGAATGGGTGCTGCGTGAGATGCAATCGCCGGAAGGCGGGTACTACGCCAGCCTCGACGCCGAGAGCGAGGGCGAGGAGGGCAAATTCTACGTGTGGGCACGCGAGGAGGTCCAAGCGCTGCTGACCGAGGAGGAGTATCAGGCCTTCGCCCCGCGGTTCGGGCTCGACCGCGCGCCGAACTTCGAGGGTCGGTGGCACCTGCATGCCTTCGAGGACATGGAAGTGATCGCCGCGCGGCTGCAGGTCGACGAGCCCACGCTCGCCGAGCGCCTCGCGCGCGCCCGCGCCAAGCTCTTCGCCGCGCGCGAGCGCCGTGCGCGGCCCGGGCGTGACGAGAAGATACTCACCTCCTGGAACGCGCTCATGATCAAGGGCATGGCCGCCGCCGGCCGGCGACTCGACCGGGGGGATCTGATCGACTCGGCGGCGCACGCCCTCGACTTCCTGCGCACCCGTCTCGCGCGCGACGGGCGGCTGCTCGCGAGCTACAAGGACGGTCAGGCCCAGCACACCGGCTACCTCGACGATTACGCCTTCCTGATCGACGCGGCGCTCGAGCTGCTCGCCGCGCGATGGCGCGACGGCGATCTCGCCTTCACGATCGAGCTCGCCGAGGCGCTCCTTGCGCACTTCGAGGACGCCGAGCACGGGGGATTCTATTTCACCGCGGACGACCACGAAACGCTCATCCAGCGCCCGCGGCCGTTTCTCGACGAATCGACGCCATCCGGCAACGGCGTCGCGGCCTACGGGCTCGCGCGCCTCGGCCACCTGATCGGCGAGATGCGCTTCGTCGAGGCCGCCGAACGCACCCTGCGGGCCGCGAAGGGATCCATCGACCGGGCGCCGCACGCCCACAACGCTCTGCTGCTCGCGCTCGAGGAACGTCTCTATCCCGCGCAGATCGTCGTGCTGCGCGGCCGCCCGCCCCGGCTCGCCGAATGGCAGGCCAGAGCCACCCAGCGCTACGCCCCGCGCCGTCTGGCGCTCGCCATCCCCGACGGCGCCGAGGACCTCCCCGGACTGCTCGCCGAGCGCCGGCCGCAAGGCGAGGTCGTCGCCTACGCGTGCACCGGCCCCGCCTGCTCGCCGCCGATCACCTCGCTCGAGGCGCTGGAGCAGGCGCTCGCCGCCACGGAGGTCACGACAGCGGGCTGAACCGCGCCCGACCGATCTCGCGCAGCCGCCGCGACCGCGCGGGCCCGCGTGGCAGGCAGGCGTGCCGAGCAGCGCGCAGGCTTCACACTCCGTATCGCCCGTTCCGCGCCGCCTTCGCGCACATTGCCCGGATATCGTTCGCGCACGGGCGCGCGGCGTTAATTGAAGGTGAGGGCCATGCCCAAGACACTCGCCGATTTCATAGCCGACGCACGGGCGCGCACGCGCGAGATGCCGGCGCACGAGCTCGAGCGCCGGATAGAGGCGGGCGGCGAGGTCCTGGTGATCGACGTGCGCGAGCCCTACGAGCACGAGCGCGGGCACGTGCCGGGCGCGCTGCTCGTCCCGCGGGGCACCCTGGAGGGCGCGGCCGATCCGGCCAACAAGCACCGTATGGAGGCGCTCTGCGGCGCGCAGGCGCGCCCCCTCGTCGTGTGCTGCGACACGGGCGCGCGCAGCGCCCTGGCCGCGGCCACCCTGCAGGAGATGGGCTACCCCGAGGTCTATAGCCTCGCGGGCGGCATGGCGCTATGGGAGGCGGAGGATATGCCTATGGAGGACGGGCCCGCCCCCAACCCGCTGCCCTGACGCCCGGGGTCGCGCGCTAGGCCGGCGAATACCCGAACGCGTCCTTGAACCAGAGGTCGAACTCCTCGCGTGTGAAGTGGTGGTTCTGCGTGCCGTGGGTCTCGATCTTGATCGCCCCCATCAGCGAGGCGATGCGCCCGGTCGTCTCCCAGTCCATGTCGTTCATCAGCCCGTAGAGCAGACCGGCCCGATAGGCGTCGCCGCAGCCGGTGGGATCGGCGAGCCGGTTGGGCTTGGCCGTGGGGATGTCGACCTGCTTGCCCCCGTTGACGTAGACGACCGAGCCCTTGCCGCCACGCGTGACGACGAGCGCCTTGACGCGCTCGGCGATCTGTCGCGCCGACAGCCCGGTCCGCTCCTGCGTCAACTGAAACTCGTAGTCGTTGAGCGTCACCCAGGTCGCCTGGTCTATGAACCGCTCGAGGCCCGCGCCGTCGAACATCGGCAGACCCTGCCCCGGATCGAATATGAACGGGATGCCCGCCTCGGCGAACTGCTCGGCGTGCTGGATCATCCCGTCGCGTCCGTCGGGCGCGACGATACCGAGGGTGGCGCCCCCCGCGTCGCTCACGCGGTTCTCATGCGAGTAGTTCATGGCGCCGGGGTGAAAGGCGGTGATCTGGTTGTCGTCCATGTCGGTGGTGATGAAGGCCTGGGCGGTGTAGGTGTCCTTGATCTCGGTAATATAGCGCCGATCGATGCCCCAGCGGTCCATCCACCCGGCGTACACCCCGAAGTCCTGGCCGACCGTCGCCATCGGCGCGCCGTCACCGCCGAGCAGCTTGAGGTTGTAGGCGATATTGCCGGCGCAACCGCCGTATTCGCGCCGCAGGTCCGGCACCAGAAACGACACGTTCAGTATGTGAACCTTGTCGGGCAGGATATGGTTCTTGAATCGATCGTTGAACACCATGATGGTGTCGAATGCGATCGAGCCGCAGATCAGCGCTGACATATGATTCTCCCCTTCGCCAATTCAAGCCGTCGCAGAGGTCAGGCCGCCCCCCGTGCCCCTTCGTGCTCGCCGCGCCACGCGAGGTCCAGCTCGCGCGCAGCGCGTACCTCGTCGAGACGACGAACGGGCAAGGTGCGCGGCGCGCCCTTCAGCGTGTCGATGTTCTCGCGCGCCTCATTCTGTATCCTGACCATGGCATCGACGAACGCGTCCAGTGCCTCTTTCGCCTCCGTCTCGGTGGGCTCGATGAGGAAACACTCCGGGACCAGGAGGGGGAAGTAGACGGTGGGCGCATGATGACCGTAGTCGAGCAGCCGCTTGGCAAAATCGGTCGCCGTCGCATTCAGCTCCTTGGCCTGGCGCTTGAGCGTCACGATGAACTCGTGGCTCGCGCGCCGATCCGGATAGGCCAGATCGAACCCCGCCTCGCGCAGCCGTGTCGCCAGGTAGTTGGCGTTGAGCGTCGCGAACTCCGCCACGCGCTGCATGCCCTCGCGGCCCAGCATCCGGGCGTAGACGTAGGCGCGCAGCAGCACGCCCGCATTGCCCATGAACGCCGACAGGTGCCCGATCGTCTGCGGGCGCTCGGTCTCGGCCACGAGATGATAATCACCCTGATCGCCGCGGGCGACCATCGGGACCGGCAGGAACGGTCTCAGTCGCTCGTTGACCGCCACCGGCCCCGCGCCGGGGCCGCCGCCCCCGTGCGGCGTGGAGAAGGTCTTGTGCAGGTTCAGGTGCACGACATCGAAGCCCATGTCGCCCGGACGCACCTTGCCGAGGATGGCATTGAGATTGGCGCCATCGTAGTACAGCAGGCCGCCGGCCTCGTGAACGATCCGGGCGATCTCGTGAATCTCACGCTCGAACACCCCCAGGGTCGAGGGATTGGTGAGCATGATGCCCGCCGTCTGCGGACCGACCGCTTCGCGCAGGGCATCGAGGTCCACGTCGCCGTCCTTGCGCGTGGGGATCTCTCGCACCCGATAACCGCACATCGTCGCCGTGGCGGGGTTGGTCCCGTGGGCGGCGTCGGGGACAATGATCTCCCTGCGTCCCTCATCGCCCTGCGCCTCGTGATAGGCGCGGATCATGGCGACGCCGGTGAACTCCCCCTGCGCCCCCGCCATGGGGGCAAGGGAGACGGCGGTCATCCCGGTGACCTCCTGGAGGAGCTCCTGAAGCTCGTGCATGCAGCCGAGGAAGCCCTGACCGGTCGCCGCGGGGGCGAGCGGATGGCGCGCCAGGAAGTTGGGCAGCATCGCGAGCGCGTTGCAGGCCCGTGGATTGTATTTCATGGTGCAAGAGCCCAGGGGGTAGAACTGGGTGTCGATCGAGAAATTGCGCTGCGAGAGGCGTGTGTAATGACGCACGACCTGCAGCTCGGACACCGCGGGCAGCACCGCGCGGGACTTGCGCCGGAAGCGCTCCGGGATCGCCTCGATGGGCGCGTGCGCGGCCGGCGCCTGCGCGCGGGCATGGCGGCCGGCCCTGGAATGCTCGAATATCAACATCGTCTCAGCTCCACCGGACACCGCGGTCCTCAACGCAAGGGGCGTAAAGACGCAAAGGACGCGAAGAAAGATTCCATATTACGGAAACTTCGATCAAAACCCATTCAACCGCCGAGTCGCCAAGAACGCCGAGCTGTCGCCCGTTTAAACCCAAGACATTCTATCGGCGGGCTCGGCGGCTTGGCGATTACCAGCGAGTTTGTTCGATTCCCTCAACCCAGGGCCGCCAGGGCCTTGTCGTAGTCGGGCTCCTGTCCGATCTCGGGCACGAGCTCCGTGTAGACGACCTTATCGTTCTCGTCGATCACCACGATCGCCCGGGCGGTGATGCCCGCCAGCGGCCCGTCGTCGATCAGCACGCCGTAGTCCTTGGCGAAGTTGCGCGAGCGCATCATCGACAGCGGCACGACGTTCTCGATGCCTTCGGCCCCGCAGAACCGCTGCTGAGCAAACGGCAGGTCGGCCGAGACCACCAGCATGACCACGTCGTCCCGATTGCCGGCATGCTCGTTGAACTTGATGGTGGAGGTCGCGCACACCGGCGTATCCAGGCTCGGCACGATGTTGAGCAGCTTCTTCTTGCCCTTGAAATCGGCGAGCGCGCGGTCCTTGAGCTCACCGTCCACCAGATTGAAATCCGGTGCCCGAGCGCCGACCGCGGGCAGGTCGCCGCTGGTGTGGATCTCATTGCCCTTGAGCGTGATCGTCGCCATAACCACCTCCGTTGGCCGATAACAGAGACCAGATATCAGACGACAGAAAGAAACGGCGTCCCTCTCGACCGTCTTCGCGCTGCTGCTTTCCGCTGTGCTCTGCTATCCGTCAGCCGTTAGCTGCATTTGACTTTGCGCCCTTTGCGCCTTCGCGTTCGTCCGTCGACGTGCCATCAGAGCACCGACTTCAGCGCCTTCGCGTAGCGCTCGAGGTCGGCCTCGCTCTTGGTCTCGGTCACGCACACGAGCAGGGCGTTGCCGAGCCGCGGATACTCGGTCCCCAGGCCATATCCGGCCACGATGTCGTGCTCGAGCAGGCCCGCGATGAGCTCATCGGCCGGCCGCGGCACGCGCAGCGCCGCCTCGTGGAAATAGGGCCGATCGAACAGCAGCTCGACGCCGTCCAGCGCCGTGAGTCGCTCGACGAGCGCGCGTGTGCCGGCGTGGCTGGCCGCCGCCACGCGCTCGAGCCCCTCGGCGCCGAGAAGCGCCATGTACATGGTCGAGGCGGTGACCATCAGGCCCTGGTTGGTGCAAATGTTGGAGGTCGCCTTCGAGCGCCGGATGTGCTGCTCGCGCGCCTGCAGCGTCAGAGTGAAGCCCTCCTTGCCGTCGGCGTCGACCGTGCGCCCGACCAGGCGCCCCGGCATCTGCCGCACGAAGGACTGGCGGCAGCACATGAAGCCGTAGTAGGGTCCGCCCGAGCAGAGGGACACGCCCAGGGGCTGACCTTCGCCGACCGCGATGTCCGCCCCCTCGCCATTCCATTCGCCGGGCGGGTTGAGCACGGCGAGAGTCGTCGGGTTGACGACCGCGATCACGACCGCGTCTTGCGCGTGCGCCCATTCGGTCAACGCATCGACGTCCTCGAGCACACCGAAGAAATTGGGCTGCTGGATGACCACGGCCGTGACGTCCCCGCCGTCGCGGGCCTCGAACGCCTCGCGCGGCGTATGGCCGCCGGCGGGGTCGAAATCCACCTCTTCGATCACGATCCCCTGGTGACCCGCCAGCGTGCGCGCCGTCTTGCGGTAGCTCGGGTGCACGGTGCGCGGCATCAGGATTCGCCGGGCCTTCGATTTGTGGTTCGCACGCACCGCCATCAGGACCGCCTCCGCCAGCGCCGACGCCCCGTCGTAGAGCGAGGCGTTGGAGACGTCCATCGCGGTCAGGGCGGTCATCATGCTCTGATACTCGTAGATGACCTGGAGCGTCCCCTGGCTGGCCTCCGCCTGGTACGGCGTATAGGCGCTGTAGTATTCCCCGCGCGTGGCGATTTCCCATACAGCAGCGGGGACGTGGTGCTCATAGGCGCCGGCGCCGATGAACCCGAGCATGGGGCGATCCTGTCGCGCACGCTCGTGCATGAGGCGGGTGACCTGCGCCTCGTTGAGCCCCTCCGGCACGCGCTCGAGGCGCACCCCGCGCATCGCGGCGGGGATCTCGTCGAACAGCGCCTCGACGCTCGGGGCCCCGATGGCCTCGAGCATCTCGCGAATCTCGGTGTCGGTATGCGGTATGAAGGGCATGATCTACGGCCTTATGGCTGCTGGCGCGGCGAGCCCTCGACGCGCGCCGCGGCGGGCGCGCGGTGCGTCGCCGGTCAGTGCTCCTCGGACTCGGCGAACGTCTTGTATGCGTCGGCGTCCATCAGCTCCTCGAGCTCGCCCTCGTCGCCCGGACGCAACCGGAACAGCCAACCCTCGCCGTAGGGGTCCTGGTTGATGCGCTCGGGACTGTCGGCGAGCGTCTCGTTCGCCTCGGTGATCTCCCCGGAAACGGGGCTGTAGACGTCGGAGGCGGCCTTGACCGACTCCACGACTGCGCACTCATCGCCGGCCTTGACCTCGACGCCGGTCTCGGGCACTTCGACGAACACCATGTCGCCGAGCTGATCCTGCGCGTGATCGGTGATCCCGACCAGCAGGGTGCCGTCGTCCATCACCCTTACCCACTCGTGGGTCTTGGAGTACTTCAGATCGGTTGGGACCTCGCTCATAACGCCCTCGCTCTGGTTTCGCGGCCGTGCTGTCCGGCCCGCGGCTCAATCGAGCTCCACCCGCGGCTTGCCGTGCCTGACGAACGGCGGCTTGACCACCCGCACCGGCATGCGCCGCCCCCGGATCTCCACCTCGCACCGCTCACCCGTCCGCGCCGGGACGCGCGCGAGCGCGATAGCGCGGCCCAGGGTGGGCGAGAAGCCACCGCTGGTGATCACGCCCTCGCCCTCGCCCACGCCCTCGACGAGCACCGGCTGATGATCGCGCAACACGCCGCGGCCTTCGAGCACCAGGCCCACGAAGCGCGGCAGGTTCGGGTCGTCGCGCCGCGCCTCCAGCGCGCCGCGTCCGATGAAGTCCCGCTCGGCGGGCTCCCAGGCCACCGTCCAGCCCAGCCCCGCCTCGAGCGGCGTCGTCTCCTCATCCATGTCGTGACCGTAGAGATTGAGCCCGGCCTCTAAGCGCAGCGTATCGCGCGCACCCAACCCGCAGGGGGTCACGCCTCGCTCCCGCAACGCCTGCCAGAACCTGGGCGCCTCGCCGCCCGGCAGGATGACCTCGAAGCCGTCCTCGCCCGTGTAACCGGTGCGTGAGACGAAGCGCTCGCCCGCCGCCGCCGCGTGGAAGGGCTTGAGCGCCTCGATCCGCGCGCGGTCGTCGGGGCCGATCAGCTCGAGCACCTTGGCCCGAGCGCCGGGACCCTGCACCGCCACCAGCGCCAGGTCCGAGCGCTCGGTGATCTGCGCCTCGAACGCCGCGGCCTGTCGGCGCATCCAAGCGAGATCCTTCTCGGTGGTCGCGGCATTGACGACCATGCGGAAGCGTCCCTCGCCGAGGAAGTACGCGATCAGGTCGTCGATGACGCCGCCGCGCTCGTTGAGCATGCAGGTGTAGAGCGCCTTGCCGGCCTCGGTCAACCGCGCGATGTCATTGGCCAGCAGCCGCCGCAGAAAGGCCCGCGCCCCGTCACCCTCGACGTCGACCACGGTCATGTGGGAGACGTCGAAC
>JABAHS010003999.1_pt1 | contig 18480 bp, 18 predicted proteins | sample 7062111 | NCBI WGS metagenome assembly JABAHS01 (sample SAMN14534600, study PRJNA622989) | marine sediment metagenome | biome: marine biome [ENVO:00000428]; feature: marine pelagic biome [ENVO:01000023]; material: deep marine sediment [ENVO:00002113]; isolation source: pool of 4 deep marine... | reverse complement strand
TGAGATGCGTAAGCCTGATGTCGCGTGGCAAGATCTCAGGAGCATACTTATCCCAATAGAGCAAAAAGACCCAAACACTACCAAGGATATACTTTTACTTCTAATAAAAGAATCTTAATAGTGTTTCTTTCATAGTAATGATAAAGATATGAATATGCCAAATATTCAAAGTAACGTAGTTGATAACATACTTGAGCTAATAGGAAATACTCCTATTATCAAGCTCCATAATCTGGCAACACCGGATTCGGCTACAATTTGGGCAAAAATGGAGAACTTAAATCCTGCGGGCAGCATTAAGGAAAGAATATGCCTTAGCATGATAGAAGCTGCCGAGAAGGAAGGATTAATTAATCCTAATGAGACTGTAATCGTTGATGCGACTAGTGGTAATACTGGAATTGGACTTGCTCTTGTATGCGCTATAAAAGGCTACAAATTGATCCTAACCATGCCTGATGACAAGAGCATGGAGAGAAGGCTACTTCTTGCTGCATATGGCGCTGAGGTGGTGTTGACACCTGCCGAGGGTTTAATGGAAGGAGCAATTGACAAAGCAATAGAAATTGCAGAGAAGACACCAAATTCTCATATGTTGAACCAATTTAACAACAAAGAGAATACTCAGACTCATAAAATGACAACAGGTGCAGAGATAATCGAGCAAGTGCCTGAGAAAATAGATGCTTTTGTAGCTGGAGTTGGGACTGGCGGTACGATTAGCGGTGCAGGTGAAATATTAAAGGAGCATTACCCTGACATTAGCTTAATAGCCGTTGAACCTAAAGAATGCGCAGTGCTTTCTGGCGGGCAAGCTAACGTACACGAAATACAGGGTATTGGCCCAGGTTTCATTCCTGAAATACTAAACGTGGGAATGTATGATGAAATTATTACAGTAAGCACCGAAGAAGCCCGTCTTTTCACAAGAGAAATAGCATTAAAAGAGGGAGTTCTGGTCGGTATTTCTGCAGGAGCTGCAGGGTTTGCAGCACTACAAGTAGCAAAAAGACTAGGAAGAAATAAGAACGTAGTGACAATATTTTGTGACACCGGCGAGAGGTACTTGAGTACAGGTCTATTCGATTAGAAATAAAAAAGTTAGCAAATTGCCCTAATTGCTCTTCATAATTGGGGAATCTTTGTTGAAAACAATCAGTAACTATGCTATCATTTTGGGTGTTTCAATAGCTTTTAATTTCATTTTATTCGTGAGGGAACATTGAACAGTCAGTTATTAAAAAATTTAGTATTGTGGTTGGTGATTTTTGTGGCAATCATTGCACTTTACCAACTAGTCAACACACCTAGAACGGGTTATGAAGATATCCCTTACAGTGAATTTTTAACCAGTGTTGAGACTGGAGATGTCAAGGATGTTGTATTCAAGGGTGAGGAGATCAAGGGTGAATATATCGGATCTTCTGAAAGCGAGGTTAAAAGTTTTAAAACTATTGGACCTGCTAGCGAACAACTCATAGCCACTCTTGAAGAAAAAGGTGTTACCTTCAAATTTGACTCTGATAAAGAAGGCTCTCTAACAAGCATATTATTAAACTGGGCTCCGCTTCTGCTACTTGTTGTAATAATGGTTTTCTTTATGAGACAGCTACAAGCCGGCGGAACTAAGGCCATGTCCTTTGGAAAAAATAAAGCCCGTATGCTAAGCGAAAATCAAAATAAAACAACTTTTAAAGACGTAGCAGGAATTGATGAGGCAAAAGAAGAAGTCCAAGAAATAGTTGAATTCTTAAGAAGCCCTAAGAAATTCACAAAATTAGGTGGAAGAATTCCAAAAGGAATATTGTTAGTTGGACCCCCTGGAACAGGTAAAACACTTCTAGCTAAAGCAATAGCTGGTGAAGCAGGAGTTCCTTTCTTCATAATAAGCGGTAGTGACTTCGTAGAAATGTTTGTGGGTGTTGGAGCCTCACGCGTTAGGGATCTCTTCCTACAGGCTAAGCGTCATGCTCCATGCATAATATTTGTTGATGAGCTTGATGCAGTAGGAAGACATCGTGGCGCTGGTCTTGGAGGCGGTCATGATGAAAGAGAACAAACCTTAAACCAGCTTCTTGTTGAGATGGACGGGTTTGAATCAAACGAAGGAATTATTGTTATGGCGGCAACTAACCGCCCAGACGTTCTTGACCCAGCACTTCTCAGGCCTGGAAGGTTTGATAGGCAAGTTGTTGTTCCTAGACCTGACGTGAGAGGAAGAGAAGAAATATTGAAAGTACATTCTAGAAATACACCAATTGAAGATGATGTAGAATTATCCGTAATTGCAAGATCAACACCTGGATTCTCCGGAGCTGATCTTGAGAACCTAGTTAATGAATCTGCATTGCATGCGGCACGTTTTGGCAGAATGAAAATCACAATGGACGATTTTGAATATGCTAAAGATAAGGTGATTATGGGTGTTGAAAGAAAGAGCATGATCATTAGTGATTCTGAGAGAAAGATCACTGCATATCATGAAGCTGGCCACGCCCTAGTTGCTAAGCTCACTCCAGGCACTGACCCAATTCACAAAGTGACCATCATTCCAAGAGGTATGGCACTTGGTGTAACACAGCAGCTGCCGATTGAGGATCGCTATACGCTCTCAAGAACTAATCTAAATGCCACCATAATGGTACTACTAGGTGGAAGAGCTGCCGAGGAGCTTGTTTTTGGTGAAAGGACAAGTGGAGCAGGAAATGACCTTGAGAGAGTTACAGAAATTGCACGTAGAATGGTCTGCGAGTGGGGCATGAGTGAGAAAGTTGGTCCTATAACTTTTGGAAAAGGCGATGAACAGGTCTTTTTGGGTAAAGAGATTTCAAAACAAAAAGATTATAGTGAAGTAACTGCAATTGAGATTGATAATGAGATCAAATCAATAGTTACTGGCAATTATGAGAAAGCTAAGAATTTACTTGAGGACAATATTGACCTTCTTCATAAACTAGCCGAACTCCTCTTAGATAAAGAAGTAATCGACGGTAAGGAATTGGAAGAGTTGATTAAGAACAATAAGCCAGATAATTACCCGTCACCATGGGAGAACCCAATTAGTCCAGAAAGTTCCATGGCCTTTAGAGATAATAATATTCAAGATACTTAAACTTTTGTTATTGATCATAATTGGCAGCATTTGAGAAGTATATAAATATTATGAAATTAATATAAGAGGATTTTTATATTGATAAAGCAATGGATATGCAAGAAAAAATGACTCTACATGAGGATTCTACAATCAATATAGATACCCCTAAACTTACTCAATCACATAGGTCTAGCACTATATTCAAATGTAGAGATAATGAACTTATGATTGGAGCTAAGACCTATATCATGGGAGTCCTAAACCTTACTCCTGATTCTTTTTATGACGGAGGCAAATACAACAACACTGAGAAAGCACTTAGGCATGTGGGACTGATGATCAGTGAGGGAGCAGATATCATTGATGTTGGCGGGGAATCTACAAGACCAGGATCTCTTAGTATTAGCCATGAAGAAGAGCTTGATAGGGTAGTTCCAGTAGTAAAGGAAATCAATAAGAATTTTGATACGATAATTTCAGTTGATACTACAAAATCAGATGTGGCAAGTGAAGCATTGAGAGAAGGTGCATCTATTGTTAATGATATAAGCGGACTTAAGTTTGATAGTAAAATTGCTGACGTTGTAAAAGGCTATGGTGCAGGCCTTATTTTATCTCATACTTCATCACAGCCTTTGGATATGCAGCAACACACGGAGTACGGCTCTTTAATAGAGGATATATTACTTGCTTTGAAAAACTCAATTTCTATTGCTAGACAAAGTGGAATAGATGAATCTTCTATTGCAGTTGATCCAGGTTTTGGTTTTGGAAAAACTGCACAGCAAAACTTGATTCTTCTCAAAAACCTCAGAAGTTTTAGTTTGCTTGGTAAGCCAATACTTATTGGAACATCAAATAAATCATTTATAGGTAAGACATTAAATGCCGGGATTGATGAACGAGTTGAAGGCACTGCAGCCACAGTTGCAGTTGGAATATTAAATGGAGCATCAATAGTTAGAGTGCATGATATAGCTTATATGAAAAAAGTTAGCACTATGGTTGATGCAATTATTAACGTAAATTGAGAGGAGATTTTGAGATAAGATATGTTTGATACAATATTAAACTTTAGATACATATGGGACACATTGGACATAGTGCTTGTGGCTTTTATTATTTACTACGCACTAACCATGATTGAAGGTACTCGAGCTCTGCAAGTATTGTTTGGACTTGTATTGCTGTTCGTGCTGTTTTACTTGTCTCAGGGAGGGCTATTTACCCTTAATTGGATATTGGGTCAGTTCCTGGGATCGATAATACTTATTGTAGTAATACTGTTTCAACATGATATACGTAGAGGACTTGCAGCAATTGGAAGGCGGCCGTTCTTATTGAAGATATCGTCGGGCAAGACAAAGGAGTCCTACGTCGAGGAAATCGTAAAAGCCTCTAGCTACCTAGCTAATAGACAGATTGGAGCTCTGATAGCAATTGAGAGAAACAATAGTCTTGCCGACTTTATAGAGATAGGAATGAGAATAGACTCACTTTTATCTCGAGAATTGATAATTAGCATATTTAACCCATCTTCCCCTCTACATGACGGGGGAATCATCATAGTTGGAGATAGAATAGCCTCGGCAGGTTCATTTTTCCCACTAGTAACAGATCCTGACTTAGAGAGGGATTTGGGAACAAGGCATAGAGCAGCAATTGGGCTTTCCTCTGAGACAGACGCCGTTATTGTTACTGTATCAGAAGAAACAGGGACTATTTCTCTTGCTATGGCAGGGGAAATTACAAGAGGGCTTGATGCAACAACGCTTCACAACACTTTGCTCGATGCACTTGGTGTGAAGCGTAATCAGAAATCCTCTACAAAGCAGCCTATTAAAACAGAGGAGAGCGAGCAAGCAAAAACATAGAGAATAGCAATGGTAGACTGGTTAAAACATCCATTTCAACAAAGCAGCAATGAAGGCAAGAAAACACCTTTCTTCAATTTTAGCAACATGGGAAAGAAAGTCCTTGCTCTTCTAATAGCTATATCTCTGTGGTTAGTTGCAAACCTCCAACACGATGTAGAAAGAAATATCGCAATAGATGTAAATTATGCAAACGTACCCTCGGGGCTCGTTATAGTTAATAACCCTCCAGAGAAACTAAATTTAAGAGTTAGGGGTCCTAGAAGTCAACTTTCCTCACTCACTGCTCAGAACATGTTATTTACAGTTGACCTTTCCAATATTTCCGACGGTATGTCCAAGTTTGAAATTGGCACAGATCAAATCAATCCACCTAGGGACGTCCAGGTTACAGGTATAAGCCCTGCTGAGATAAAAATTGAAACTGATAAGCTGTCAGACAAGAAAGTAAAGGTCGAGCCTAGCATTGGCCCGCCTGAGGAAGGATATGAAATAGTAGGCACGCCTGAGGTTAGCCCTTCTACAGCTCAAATAGAGGGTCCTAGGAATCTTCTCTCTAAAATTAACAGTATCACAACTGACCCTGTTTCAGTAAAAGGTGAGAAATCAAAATTCACTATAGAAGTACCACTTCGCTCACCCTACTCTATTGTAAATATTCTTGGTGATAACACTGTAAAAGTTACAATTGATATCAAAGAGAAAACACTTGAGAAAGAATTTAATGACCTGAATATCAGTTATATCAATTTTGACGATGCCAATTTTGAAACAAATGGAAAAATTGAAACTGAACTCACTTTTGAAGGACCGTTTAGTATTATTAATAACCTAAGCAGTAATGATATAGAGCTGTTTGTAGATGGTAGCGGTATCAATAAATCTAGGCAAAGCAAGAGATATACTTTAAAAGTTGATGTAAATTACCCATACAAAGATTTACTCAAACTAACAAAGCAATCGCCAAAAACAGTTGAGATAAAACTCAACTAAACTGGAGAATTCAATTGAGCAATAAAGGAAGGCGTCTTTTCGGAACAGACGGTATAAGGGGTTTAGCTAACCATGAACCTATGACTCCGGAAATTAGTCTGAAGCTTGGAAAAGCTCTCAGTTATATTCTTAAACAAAACAGAGATCCCTCTTACAAACCAACAATTGTAATTGGTAAAGATACGAGATTATCTGGTTATATATTTGAGCAAGCTTTATCTTCTGGTATTGCCTCCATGGGAGCAGATGTTCTTCTAGTAGGCCCCCTACCCACTCCTGCAATTGCGTTTATCACTGTAAGTATGAGAGCTGATGCAGGGATTGTAATTTCTGCGTCTCACAATCCTTATGAAGACAACGGGATAAAAATTTTTGATAGAAATGGATTCAAGTTACCCGATGAAAAAGAAATGGAGATTGAGGAATTGATCTGGAATGGGGATGAGAAACTTCTTAAATCAGCCCCTGAGGAAATAGGAAAAGCTTTTAGGATTGATGATGCGCCTGGTAGATACGTAGTATTTGCCAAAAACTCATTCCCAAACAATATGACACTTGAGGGTATTAAACTTGTACTAGACTGTGCAAACGGTGCTGCTTATAAAGTTGCTCCGATAATTTTCCGTGAGCTTGGGGCAGAAGTTATTACAATTGGAGTAAATCCAAATGGCAAAAATATTAATACAAATTGTGGATCTCTAAACCCAGAATTACTTAAGGAAAAAGTATTAGAGACATATGCAGACTTGGGTATTGCACTAGACGGGGATGCAGACCGTGTAATTTTCTGTGATGAGAAAGGTGAAATTGTGGATGGTGATAAGATTATAGCAATCTGCGCTAGAGAAATGATAGAAAAAGGCTCACTTAAAGGCGGCACAGTAGTTACAACTCTTATGAGCAACATGGCTCTTGAGAGATATATAAAAGACCAGGGTTTAGAATTTATAAGAACTCAGGTTGGAGATAGATATGTGGTGGAAGATATGAGAGCGCGGGGAGCTAACCTTGGTGGCGAACAGTCAGGACATATTATTTTCTTAGATCACACAACTACTGGGGATGGCACACTTGCAGCTCTTCAAATACTAGGAATTATGAAGCAAAAACAAAAAACATTGTCTGAGCTTGCTGATATCATAGAACTCTACCCTCAGGTTCTATTAAATGTTCGGGTGAAGAATAAAAAAGACATGAAGGATATCCCAGAGCTTGAGAAACAGATGAGGCAAAACGAAAAGAAACTAAATGGTAAAGGTCGAATCAATATTAGATATTCTGGAACTGAGCCTATCTCTCGTGTTATGGTCGAGGGAGAAAACGATGCACTTATAAATGAGATCGCAAATGAACTTGCAGAGACTATACAAAAGGATATAGGAGGTTAATTCAATGCCCAAACTAAATGTGAATATTGATCATGTAGCGACCGTGAGACAAGCAAGAGGAACTAATGAGCCAGATCCTGTGTTGGCAGCATACCTTGCAGAACTTGCTGGAGCCCATGGCATTGTAGTTCACCTTAGAGAAGACAGAAGACATATTCAAGATAGAGACCTATACATTTTAAGAGAAACTGTAAAAACTAAGCTAAATTTGGAAATGGCTGCAACGAATGAGATGGTAAGCATAGCAATTGAGGTTCTTCCTGATATGGTCACTCTAGTGCCAGAGAAAAGACAAGAGTTAACAACAGAGGGCGGTCTTGATGTTGTAGGCAATAAAAAGACAGTCTCTAAAGCAGTAGACAAATTAAAGAATGATGGACTTTTTGTAAGTCTTTTTATCGACCCATCTGATAAACAGATAAAAGCCTCTAAACAAATTGGAGTAGATATGGTTGAGATTCATACAGGAACATATGCAGAGGCTAATAGTGAAGAGAAAATAGAGAGGGAACTTAATAAAATAGAAAAGTCTGTGTCCATTGCACTAGATCAGGAACTAAGAGTTGCAGCTGGTCATGGGCTTGATTACAACAATGTTGAGCCTATAGCTTGGATTGAAGAAATTGAAGAGCTTAACATAGGTCATAGCATAATATCACGCTCTGTTATTGTTGGAATTGAAGATGCGGTTAGTGAAATGCTAATACTTTGCAGCAATTAATATTTAACATAAATCTATATTTATGTTACCTACATTTTGAGCAAAGACCATAAATCTCAAGCTTGTGGTTTGAAACATTAAATTCGTTTAATCTGGCAATCTGAAGCAAACAAGATTCAATCTGCATATTTGCAAACTCCATAATCTGTCCACACTCAGTACAAATCATATGGTGATGATGCTCTGCCTCCGATCTAACAGGCTCATAGCGTGCTTTACCATCTCCGAAGTTTCTCTCAGATGCGATACCACTTTCTTTAAACAACTTAAGGGTTCTATACACTGTGGCAAATCCAATTGAGGGGTGGCTTCTTTTAATATCTTCATAAAGCTCTTCGACCGTTACATGTTTACTCATATAATTGTTAAAGAACTCATCAAAAATAATATCTCTTTGTTTGGTGGATTTGAGCTGTTTTTTGCTAATATAATCGTTGAATGCTTTTCTTCTTTCCATCTTTCTAATTGCCACAGGAGTCATAGTCTAGCCCCTTTGCGAAATTGATATTGAATATCAATAATACAATAATCTATAATATATATCAATAGGTGAGAATTACTAAATGGAAATTATTACCACTAATTTTTATATAGAATCTCAGTTTTATATGATTGTGATATAATTTATCACTACAACTATGAAATATGGAATAGATTACCTAAATTCGCTAGGACTGCATAAAGTAAAACCGGGTCTTAAACGCATCTACAAGCTACTGGAATCATTAGATAATCCTCAGGACAAGGTGCCCGGAATTATTGTCGCCGGAACAAACGGTAAAGGTTCTGTTGCGTCTGCAATTGCCTCTGTCTTATCAACTCGAGGGTATAAAGTAGGTCTATATACTTCTCCACACTTAATAGATATTACAGAGAGAATTACCATTTATGGAGCCCAGATTACTAACTCTATTTTATCTTCAATAATAATGGAAATAAAAGAATCTGCCGACTCTGTATTTGATGAGGTACCCAGCTATTTTGAGGTTCTTACAGCTGCAGCATACTTATATTTCGCAAGAAGCGAAACTGACATAAACGTACTTGAAGTAGGTATGGGCGGCAGATGGGATGCAACAAATGTAATCACACCCCTCGCATCGGTAATAACAAATATCTCAAAAGACCATAGCGAATATTTGGGAGATACGATCTCTGAAATTGCAGCTGAGAAAGCTTGCATAATAAAACCAACAGTTCCAGTAGTTACCGCAGCCAAGAATAGTGCTCTCAAGATTATAAAACAAGAAGCTGAGAGAAATAATTCACCTTTATACGTTAATGGAATTGATTTCTACACTAATGGCAATAATACAACCAGTTTCAGCTACATAGGTACGGAAAAAGAGTACAATTATCTCAGGTCAAATCTTAGTGGAGAATATCAATTAGAAAATCTGGCCTTGGCTATAGCTACAATAGAAACCCTTATCCAAAGTAACAAGATTAGTGTTGATGAGGGCTCTTTGAGAAAGGGCTTATTAAACATTAACTGGCAAGGTAGATTTGAGATCACAAGAGATGAACCTCCTCTTGTACTAGATGTAGCGCATAACCCTGGTGCGGCAAAAGCCTTGGTTCATTCTCTAAATGATAAATACCCAGAAACAAAATTTGCAATTCTTTTGGCTATGCTTGATGATAAAGATCACGAGGAATTTATAAAAGAACTTGCTCCCATTACTGAAAAATTTCTAATCACCAAAGCACCATCTGAACGATCATCAAATACAAATAAACTTTCAGAATCTGCGAAGAAATACATCGACGATGTTGAGGTAATCGAGGACTATGAGAGTGCATATGAATCGATCATAAATAATGATAATGCTTCAGTTATAACTGGCTCTATATATTTAATAGGCGCTATAAAAAATCTAATCAATTGAGCTTTTCATCGAATAGATAAAGGGTAGATGAGCTATATTTAATTCAAAGGAGATATGCTATATGTCAAAAGTGGGAATAGTGCTCGATAAACTTTATATGGATCACGACAATGGTCCGGGACACCCGGAAACATATGAGAGAATTCTAGCCATAGTAGATATGCTCAATTACACAAAGCTAATGGATGAGGTTGTGAGAATAGAACCAAGAGATGCTACTAAAGAAGAAATTACACTAGTCCATACATCCGAACACTTTGATAAAATGGCCTCCACAAAAGGTAAACCTAGAGTTTTTCTTGACGCAGACACTTCCACCTGTCCCGTAACCTTTGACGCTGCACTTAGAGCATCGGGAGGACTACTCTCAGCAATAGATAGTGTCTTAGAGGGAGACGTAGATAGAGCTTTTCCACTAGTGCGCCCTCCAGGGCATCATGCAGAGTCAGACAGACCTATGGGTTTTTGCTACTTTAATAATGTAGCCGTAGGTGCAGCATATCTGACACAAATAAAAGGCTTAGAGAGAGTAATGGTCATAGACTGGGATGTTCACCACGGAAACGGTACCCAGCATATTTTTGGTGATAATCCAAATGTACTTTTTTTCTCTTCTCATCAGTATCCGTTTTACCCTGGCACCGGAGCAGCTGAAGAAGTCGGGACTGGAGATGGTAAAGGATTTACTGTGAATATACCTATGGATCCTGGCATGGGTGATGAAGACTTCATAAAGCTTTATCAAGAAATACTGAATCCCATTATAGGCCAGTATCAACCTGAGTTTCTTTTGGTATCAGCAGGTTTTGATATATTCATTGAAGATCCGCTTGGCGGAATGCAGGTTACACCTGAAGGGTTCGCTAAATTGACCAGACTAATAACGGATCAGGCAGACAAAGTTTGCAATGGGAAAATAGTCTTCTTACTAGAAGGTGGTTATAACCTAGATGGTCTTTGGATTTCAACTAAAGAAGTTATTGAAGAGTTGCTCGATAAGGAAAGAACAGATTACAATATCGGAGATTCAGAAACGAAGGTTGATGCTTTAATTGAAAATATAAAGAGAATACATTCTGATTATTGGAAGTTCTAAGTTTTTTTACGCTCTTTTCTATAATCTTTTCCCTTAAGATAGAGAAACTCGCACATCTCATGCAAGCGGGATGCGATACGTTCCCCTACCCTAACTTCTAGAATTTCATGTTTATCTCCTATCTCCTGAGCTATATCATATGTAACGTAATTAGTTGTAATTAATGTCTTTTTTGAGGCATTATAGCGTTTAGAAATAAGCTGATCAAGGATGTTCAGCTCCCACTCATTGCTTCTTCCCTTACCTAACTCATCAATCACAAGCACGTCTGCTTCTACAAGAGGCTCAATTACATCATTCTCAGGGGTGCCTTCTGAATATGCTTGTTTGAGCTCTGATAACAGGTAAAAGAAATCTTTGAACATGCACTTAACCCCATGCTTGAGCGTAAGCTCAGATATAGTTCCAACTGCAAGATGAGTCTTACCAAGCCCGGATGGACCCATTAACAGATATCCATCCTTTGTAGGATACTTTTTAACAAACTCTTCTTTAGCATATTTTAGTGCTCGTTGTAGTGCTGGGTTCATTCTCTTGGGTTCAAGTCCAGCGTCTACCTGGACTACATGCGAGTATTTGGCAGGAACCTGAGCAATGTTATAAAGCTTTACGTTCCTTCTAACAAGTCCACACAAATGACAAGGAGCTACATAGGAATATCCACCCTCATTTTGAGACAATATGCTTCCGGAGCCATCGCAATGAGGACACTCTTCAAGACAGGAACATAGAATTGCCTTGGCGTTTGTATTGGAATTATCAATTACATAACCCGACCAGTTACAATTGTCGCAACCTATTTTCTCAATTTTCTTTTTACTTCTAGCCATCTGTATCCTCATTTGAGAGAAGATTCTTTATATTATATTCAGCAACCAATAATTCATTCCTAAATGATACGATACTTTCCTCAACTGCTTCTCTTGTCATATGACGAACCCTGTTTCCCAGCATACGCTTTGCTTCTTTTGTTATACTCTTTTTCTCCGCATCAGGCAAATTTAGGAATAATTCATTGAGAGATTCTTGCTCGATTTGGCTTATAAGAGCAATACCTTCTTCATCACTTGATTTTATAATAGATGATATTTTGTCTTTAACATTGTTGTAGTAACTCTTTAAAATTAAGTCGTTCTCTAAATTTATATATTTATTCAGTCTATCGATAACTATGTTTAACTCACCTGTCATTTCAACAGATTCTGATGAGACTGTATCTCTTCCAATTATAGGACTATATTCCTTAATCGACTTGTCAATATATCTAACGCAACGCTTTAAATTTTTAGCTGACTTTGGACCTTGACCCTCTTTGGCTTTAAAATCCTGAAAAGCTTTATTTATACCTTTAAATACTACTTCCTTTGGAATCTCTTTATCTCTCCACTCCATAATCAAATTATAGTCCATAGAAGAAAGCATTATCCCCTCTCCCGCTAGAGATAAAAAGTAGTTTTCAACATCTCTTACGTAATTTGAATCGTGCTGCATCAGACTTAATTATTCTAAACCAATTCTATCAATATCCAAAGCGGGTAGCACCCGCATACAAACTATTTCTTTGTATCACTTGTGGTGAATATGAAAGGCATTAAATTCTTTAGTTTTTTCCAAAGATTAAGACCCCATCTCGGCTCGCATCTTAGAAATAGTTTCTTTGTAATCAGATGTTCCAAAGATTCCTGACCCAGAAACGATAGAATCTGCTCCTGCATCTGAAATGAGCTTAATATTGTCGAGCTTAATACCACCATCCACTTGAATAAGGGGTCTATTATCAAGATCATCTATAATTTCCCGAAGCATCTCCACCTTATCAATCATAGATTCTATGAACTTCTGCCCTGGAAACCCGGGCTCAACGGTCATAATCAGGATCATATCGACATATTCAATCACTTCTTCTAATACTGAAATAGGTGTCATTGGGCTGATTGCGACACCGGCTTTAACACCTCTTGCTTTAATTCGAGAGAGGCTGCCATGAAGCAGCGTGCATGTTTCGTATTGAAGAGTGATTCCTGAGATTGAATCGCCAGCTGCATCTATGAATTTCTCTGAAAAACTCTCTGGAGCTTCTATTTGTAAATGTATGTCTAGAGGCGGCGGGTTGGTTCTCGCAAGCGCCTCTACTATCGGAATTCCGAGGGTCAAATTATGAACAAAGTGCCCATCCATAACATCTACATGTATCCAGTCTGCACCTGCCTGTTTAATTGCATTGATTTCTTCAGCAAGTCTAGTAAAATCAGCAGACAGTATTGACGGAGCTATAATTTTCTTCATCTATGATTTCCTTTAAGTGTGATTGAAGATATCGATTATACCACTAAAAAAAGTCAGAGGTAAAATTAAGATTAACGATTGACCGCATTTGCGGTGTAGATAGCCTTGACAGTACCCATAAAACAATTTACCATAGACGACCTCATTAAATAATCTAAGTACAATAGAAGGACTAATATTATGTCTCTTAAAAACTTTATTTTTACTTCTGAATCTGTAACAGAAGGTCACCCAGATAAGATGGCTGACGGAATTTCAGATGCAATTTTAGATGCCATGTTGGCACAAGATTTAAATAGTAGGGTTGCTTGTGAGACCCTTATTACAACCGGTCTTACTGTTATTGCTGGTGAGATAACATCAAACGCTATAGTAGATATACAGGGAATAGTAAGAAGTAAGATTGCAGAAATAGGATATACAGACAGCAACATGGGCTACGATGCTAATACATGTGGTGTGCTTGTAGCTTTAGATAAGCAGTCACCTGATATTTCAATGGGTGTTACCGCTGGAGAAGCTAAAGCTCAAGGTGCTGGTGACCAGGGTCTTATGTTTGGATACGCAACTGACGAGACACCTGAGCTCATGCCCTCCCCTATTATTTATGCTCATAAACTAACAAAGAGATTATCTGAGGTCAGAAGAGAAGGCATCATGCCGTATCTTAGACCTGATGGAAAATCACAGGTAACAGTAAGGTATGAGGACAATAAACCTGTTGCGATAGATGCTATAGTCGTTTCCTCTCAACACTCAGATGATTTAGATAGTAAAAGGATCTCTAACGATGTTCTTGACCACGTTATTAAACCCTGCATTGATTCAGACATGATTACTAAAGACACAAAAATTCATGTAAACCCTACTGGTAGGTTTGTTACAGGCGGACCACAAGGAGATGCTGGGCTTACAGGAAGAAAAATAATAGTAGATACATACGGCGGATGGGCTAGACATGGAGGAGGAGCTTTTTCTGGAAAAGATCCTTCCAAAGTGGATAGAAGTGCAGCTTATATGGCAAGATATGTAGCTAAGAATGTAGTAGCTGCTGGGCTTGCAAAAGAGTGCGAAGTACAGCTTGCATATGCAATTGGAGTAGCTGAACCAGTGTCTGTGTTAGTTGAAACATTTGGAACATCCATTGCACCTGAGGACAAAATCTCAGCTGCTATTAAAGAAGTATTTGATTTAACCCCTTCTGGAATTATTAGCAGTCTTGAGCTGCTAAAACCAATATATCAACAGACTGCAGCTTATGGTCATTTTGGAAGAACTGGGGATGGTTTCACATGGGAAAGAGTTGACCGTGTCGGCGACCTACAGAAAGCGGTTGGATAATTAGACTAGACCTAATTAGAGAATAAACGGAGGCATTTTCATGAAATACGATGTAAGAGATTTATCATTAGCCAAGGAAGGAAAATTGAGGGTAGAATGGGCGGCTCAGGAAATGCCTGTGCTTGCACAAATTAAGGATAGATTCAAAAAGCAAAAACCACTTAAAGGAATCACAGTTGCAGCCTGTCTGCATGTAACTACTGAGACTGCACAACTAGCTATAACACTTAAAGAAGGTGGAGCCACGGTTGCACTTTGCGCTTCAAACCCACTTAGCACCCAAGATGATGTTGCAGCATATCTAGTGAAAGATCATAAAATTTCGGTTTTTGCTATTAAAGGCGAAAATAACAAGACCTACTACAGTCATATAAACAGCGCAATTGATATGTCACCACATATTACAATGGATGATGGAGCAGATGTGGTTTCAATTCTGCATAAGAGCAGAAGAGATAAGATTTCAGGAATTATGGGTGGAACTGAAGAAACAACTACTGGTGTTATAAGACTGCGTGCTATGGCTGAGGATGGAGTACTAGGATATCCGATTGTTGCTGTGAATGACGCTAATACTAAGCACTTTTTTGACAACAGATATGGAACTGGCCAAAGCACTCTGGACGGAATTATAAGAGCTACAAACAGACTTATTTCTGGTACAACATTTGTAGTTGCCGGCTACGGCTGGTGTGGAAAGGGTCTTGCAATGAGAGCAAGAGGACTTGGGGCAAATGTTGTTGTTACCGAAATCGATGAGCTCGCTGCACTCGAGGCAGTAATGGACGGATTTAGAGTAATGCCTATGGCAGATGCTGCTAAGATTGGAGATTTCTTCTGCACAGTTACAGGAAACATTAGTGTTATTAGAAAAGAGCACTTTAGAAACATGAAAGACGGTGCTATTGTTTCAAACTCAGGACACTTCAATGTTGAGCTTGATTTAAAAGGCTTAAGAAGCATATCTAAGAAAAAACGCGTTGTTAGAGAATATGTTGATGAATACACTCTCAAGAATGGAAAGAAAATTAATGTTCTAGGAGACGGAAGGCTCATAAACCTTGCCTCAGCTGAAGGACATCCTTCAAGTGTTATGGATATGAGTTTTGCTAACCAGGCTCTATGCGCAGAGTATGNNAACTATCGATACAGCTGTTGCTAGAATGAAACTCAAAGCAAAAGGTGCCAAGATAGATAAGCTTACACCTGAGCAGAAAATTTATCTAAACTCTTGGGAAATGGGAACCTAATGTTCTATACTATATAGAACATGGACCAACTTCTTGACTCTTTCTTAAGTTACCTTGCTATAGAAAAGGGTCTCTCTAAAAATACAATTGAATCTTATGGAAGAGATGTAAGGAAACTTACTCTCTTCCTAAACCAAAATAAAATCTCAGAAGTTAATGATGTTAAGTACGACAACATCTTAGATTTCCTGTCCCACCTAAAGAAGCAGCAGTTTAGTGATACCACAACTGCGAGAACAATAGTATCAATAAAGCAGTTCTTTAAATATCTGCTCATAGAAAAAATACTTAAAGAAGATCCAAGCTCTCAAATTCAAACTCCAAAGATGAAAAAGGCTATACCTGGTGTTATTTCTCTTGAGGATGTAGAGAAAATCCTAGCAGCGCCAGATGAATCTACTCCTGAAGGGATAAGAGACATAGCAATGCTTGAAGTACTCTACGCAACCGGTATTAGGGTCTCTGAGCTGATTGGACTTAAATTAAATGAAGTCAACTTCGAGATGGGTTTTGTGATTGTTTACGGAAAAGGATCAAAGGAGCGCATAGTACCTATAGGTGAGCAGGCTCAGGAGAAATTGAAGGTATATATGCAGCACTCAAGACTTCTTCTTCTTAAGTCTCGGGAGGCAAAAGAACTATTTGTTACAAGGCGTGGAAAAGGAATGACAAGACAGGGGTTTTGGAAGTTGATTAAGACTTACGCACTCAAATCAGGTATCACAAAAGATATTAGCCCACATACACTGAGACATTCTTTTGCAACTCATCTTCTAGAGCGTGGGGCGGACCTTAGAACAATACAGATAATGCTTGGTCACTCTGATATATCTACTACCCAGATATATACTCATGTGGAGAATGAACGGCTTAAAGAAATACACAAAAAATATCATCCAAGATCGTAAAACGGGCGTAATTGAGTATATTATCTATCTAAAAATTACACATCTGACCCATGAATTTTGATTTCCTAAACAACATAAATTTCGGATTAATCCTAATACAGGCCCCTGTGATACTCCTGTCTCTGACAATACATGAGTATTTTCACGGATGGACCGCGAATAAACTTGGCGACCCTACTGCGAAGCTTCAGGGCAGACTCACTCTAAACCCAATTGCTCACCTAGACGTACTAGGGACTATTCTTATGTTCCTTGTCGGATTTGGTTGGGCGAAGCCCGTTCCTATAAATGCAATGAATTTTAAGAATCCAAGAAAAGGAACTCTTCTTGTTGCAATTGCAGGGCCACTCTCTAACATCGCCACAGCAATTATTGCTGGGATTATTCTACGACCAATGATACCGAAAGTGCTAACAGGGGAGATTGCTCCTGGAAGTATTGATTCACTTATTGTAATTATTTTAGTCTTGGCCCTCGTCTATGGTATTGCACTTGCAGTATTTAATATGATCCCTATTCCACCACTTGACGGCTCAAGAGTCATGTATGCAGTACTGCCAGACAGACTTCTATATCCTTATGCACGGTTTGAGCCTTATGGTGTAATATTTTTATTCGGACTATTCATTTTTGGCGGTGGCATATTTAGATATCTTTTATATCCGCTATCATATATCTCAGTACTTTTCTCGGGATATAATTTTAGTACTCTTTGGGGTATTGTGTATCATTTAATACAATGACAGAAGTTAACCAAAATCAGGAACAGCTTGAAAACCCTGAGCCTTGTTTAGTCAAGGTTCAGCTTTTTGAAGGCCCTTTGGACCTCCTGCTTCATTTAATCAAAAAGAATGAAGTGGATATCTACGATATTCCCATAGCAGCAATTACAGAGCAGTACATTGAATACCTAGAGTTTATGAAAGTTCTTAATCTTCAATTTGCAGGAGAATATCTTGTTATAGCTGCAGAGCTTAGTTTGATCAAATCTAAGATGCTTCTTCCTAAACCAGTTATAGAAGAAGAGGAAGAAGACCCAAGAGCAGAGCTTATACGAAGATTAATAGAGTACCAAGTGTATAAAGATGCAGCCACAGATTTAACCAGTAGAGATGTTCTAGGAAGAGACGTATTTAAGAGGGATTATATTGACACCAGTTTTGAGCAAAGTGAAGAAGTCGAGCTAGTAGCAGTTGACATGTGGTCTCTAATTGAGGCCTTTCGAGAATTTTACAAGAGAAGAAGCTATCTGTGGGCAGAAGAGATAGAGTTTGAAGTAGAAACTATTTCCATAGAAGATAAGATTGAACAAGTCGTCGAAAGGCTACAGGCAAGTCCCCAGATGAGATTTGAAGATCTTTTTGATGAATGTTCCACAAGATTTGATCTTGTGATAACATTCTTGGCATTACTTGAGCTTTCAAGAACAGATAATATAGAAGTTGTTCAAGAATCACCTGATTCTGAAATCTTAATAACATATTTAGGAGAAGATCAAATTGGATCTTTCTGATTTAAAAAAAGCAATCGAAAGTATAATTTTCATAGCTGACCAGCCAGTGAGTGTAGATAAACTCTCACTCGCATTTCCAAACTTTGAGCGGGCACAGATAAGAAAATGCCTGAAAGATCTGGTTGAG
>JABAHS010028413.1_pt1 | contig 18485 bp, 18 predicted proteins | sample 7062111 | NCBI WGS metagenome assembly JABAHS01 (sample SAMN14534600, study PRJNA622989) | marine sediment metagenome | biome: marine biome [ENVO:00000428]; feature: marine pelagic biome [ENVO:01000023]; material: deep marine sediment [ENVO:00002113]; isolation source: pool of 4 deep marine... | reverse complement strand
ATTACGGTTGGCAGACCGCGCTGTTTTTCCTGCTGTTCGGCGTGTTCACGATTACGATGGGCTACGCCCGACCCGGGTTCGGCCACGTTTCATTCGACCGTGTCGCCCAGGTGTCCTGTATCCTGGTTCTCGGGCCCTACGACGCCGCCTGGATCGCCGGGCTCGCATCGGCGCTGTACCCGCTGCATCGGCTCTGGACTGGCATTCCTAAGATCGACGTCGTCATGGCTTCGATGCACAACGCGGGCATGATGGTACTCGTCGTGCTCAGTTGCGGTTCGCTCTATACCTATCTCGGCGGACCGGTGCCGCTCGCAGGCCTCGAGCCGAGGACCGGCGGCTTGCTGCTTCTGCTGATGTTNNCTGATGTTGAGCATGCAGGTCATGAACGACGGCATCATGGCCGTCATGATGACCTTGCGAAATACCAACCCGACATCGATGCTCAATGTTTTCTCGGTCGCCGTCGAGCTGGCATCCGTACCGCTGGCCATCATCATTGCCATCGTGTTCGCGACGATGGAGCTGCCGGTTTTCGTGCTGCTGCTGTTCGCCATGAGCCTCGGCATGCTGGTCATTCGCAAGTATGCGCTGATGCGCAACAAGCTCGAAGCGCTGGTCGACGAGCGCACCGAGGAGCTGCGCGTCAAAACGCTGGAGCTCGAGGAGCAGGCGACACACGACAAGCTCACCGGCCTGTTCAACCGGCGATTCGTCGACGACTATCTGCAGCGGGAGATCGACAAGGCCAAGCGGTATGACCGGCCGTTCACGATCGCATTAGCCGACATCGATCACTTCAAGCGCGTCAATGACAGTCACTCGCACGCGATCGGCGACCAGGTCCTGTGCCGGGTTTCGGAAATTCTCGCGAATCGTTGCCGCAAGACGGACGTCGTGGCCCGCTACGGCGGCGAAGAATTCCTGCTCTGTTTCCCGGATACCAGGCCCGAGTTTGCGGAGCAGATCTGTTCGCATATCCGTAATGCGGTGGAGAAGACCGACTGGTCCGACATCGGCAGGGGCATCCGCCTGACCATCAGTTTCGGCATTGCGGAGGTGGGGCGAGACACGCGGCATACGACGATCCTCAGCGACGCGGATACCCGTCTCTACCAGGCGAAGCACAAGGGCCGAAACCGGATCGTAAGCCTGCCCGGCGGCAAGATCTGAATTTAGTCTGCCGTCACCTCATGGGCGAATAGTCGGTCGGGTCCATGAAGATGCTCTCGAGGCTTTCGATGAGGCGTCCGTCGCGCTGCGACTCCTCGCTGACCCGCTGCCACTCCGGATCGGCGATAAAGCTCTGCCAGTTGGACCTGGCGGCCTCGCGGCTGTCGTGTGAAATGACATAGATCAGCGTGTTCTCGGACAGCGGCTCGTCCCGTGGCGAGAAATAAACGATATTCGTCATCCCGTGCTTTTCGAACAAGCGCAAAGTGTGATCCCTGAACCGGGCGTGCAGCGCATCAAGGCGGCCGGGCAGGGCCGTATAGGTACGCAGTTCGAAGACCCGGTCCGTTGATTGGGCAACAGCGATGTTGGCGTCAGTGAAAGCTGTACCTGCAAACATGCCGACAGCGAAGGCGGCGACGATGACGACCATTCCGGTCAGGCGATTCTTGTTCATCTGTTTGGTTCCTTGACGGGCCCCTGAATGTCCGGCCGGAGTCATTGATCGCTGGCCGCGCGGGACTGTGACTGAAGACCCGTCCACGTTACCACTAAACAACCCGGCACGGGCCAGGGCCCGGCTCCCGCAAGGGCGGCTGTCTTCAGTCGACGCCGTTTCGCCCGGGCCGATCTGTCGGAATCCCGATTGACTGTACGACCTGTCGTTACGCCCTAATTAGTCTAAAATGTGCAGCGAGCGGCTATTTGTTTGACCGCTTGGGAAGGTAAGAAGCCAGGAGGCTGGAACATTCGATGATTAAGTTCTTGATAGAAAGAGAAATTCCCGGCGTCGGGAAGATGAGCCAATCAGAGCTCCGGGCGGTTGCCAGGAAGTCAGTCAGTGTCCTCGCTGATCTCGGGGTAGAAATCCAGTGGGTCGAAAGCTATGTCTCGGATAACAAGATACATTGCGTCTACCTGGCGTCCGATGAAGACCTGATTCGCGAGCACAGCCGCCTGACGGGAATACCTTTCAAGTCGATTCTCGAAGTCGGCAAGGTCATCGACCCCACCCTGGCATTCCTCGCGGAATAAGCGCCGCCGACCCGGTAGCCGCAGCCAAGATGAACATATGGCTGGTCGATTTTGCCGTGCAATCCCTGGCAGGCATCATCGGCGTTTTCGTCGGCGTCTGGCTGGCCCTGGTTACCGAGCGCCGCCGGGAAGCGCGCAACGAGGCGGATCGTGACCTGGAGCGAGCCGAGCAGTTTCAGCGGGCCCGGCACACGGTCCTCGGAAGCGTCGTCAAGAATACGAGTGAATCACGCCGCCTGCGCAAACGGGTAGACAAGCGAAAGCCGTCAGAACTCATTCACACGGACCTCGAAGTCGCCGTTTGGGGCGCCGTACAATCGCAGTTCATGGAGACTTGCCACGATATAGACGAGCGTATTCGCTTCGCCCAGTTTTTCGACGGCGTTCGCAATCTGCAGGCTTACTTCAATTTTCATCGGGATTTGCAGCTCGAAATTGCGGGCGCCGCCGACAATGACGATCCGGAGCTGGCACTGATACTCAGCGATGCCGATCAAAGACTTCGTGACCTCTCCGACGAGCAGCGACTCAATGGAATCCTGTTGATCACGGATTTCGGTGAGCCTGTGCACAAACGCCTGCTCGGCCTCAAGACAGCCGAGAGCTAGGCACGGTCGATCAGAACATTTCGCTGGGACCGGGTTTGTCGTCGCTCGGTCTCTCACGACCTTCGATGAAGTCGCCGGTAATCATCTTGTCGTAACTGAGGCCCGGTCCGACCATCGGATAGACGCCGGCGTCCGGGTCGATGATGACTTCGAGGAAAGCGGGACCGTCGAACTTGATGAAAGCCGCGACCGTTCCGGCGATGTCTTCCTTGTTGTCCAGGCGTTTTGCAAATTTGAAGCCGTCGGCCTCGGCGGTCTTGACGAAGTCCTTGCTGTGCAATGACTTGTCGCTTCCGGACATGCGGCCCTGGTAGAAGAGTTTCTGCCACTGGCGGACCATGCCGTCACCATAGTTGTTGAACACAACGACTTTCACCGGCAGCCCGTAGGTCGTCGCCGTCTCCAGTTCGCCGATGTTCATGCGCATGCTGCCGTCGCCGTCGATGTCGATGACGAGGCGATCCGGCATCGCGAATTGCGCACCGATAGCCGCCGGCAGCCCGAAGCCCATCGTTCCCATCGACCCCGAGGTAAGCCACAGGCGCGGTTCGCGGAAGTCGAAATACTGCGCGGCCCACATCTGGTGCTGGCCGACACCGGTCGAGATGATTGCCTCGCCGCCCGTCAGGCGGTTGATTTCCTCGATCACCGCATAAGGCTGGATCAGCTCGCTGTCCCGGTCGTAGTTCATTCGATGCCGGTCTTTGAGCTCCGCGATTTCGGCGTGCCAGGTGCTGAAGTCCTTGCAGAAATCGATGCGCTCGCCGTAGGCCAGCATGACGTCGAGGTCCCGGGACAGCACGCCGACGTGATGCCAGTCGACGGTCTTGACCTTGCCGATTTCGGATACGTCGACGTCGAAATGCGCGATGTGCCGCGCATTCGGCGCAAACTTCGGCGGGTCGCCGGCGACCCGGTCGTCGAAGCGCGCGCCGACCGCGATCAGGAAATCGCAGTCCTCCACCGCATAATTCGCGAACGCGGTGCCATGCATGCCGAGCATGTGCAGTGACAGCCCGTGTTTCGTATCGCTCGCGCCCAGCGCCATCAAGGTCGTCGCCACAGGAATGCCGTAGCGGCTCGCCAGGTGCCGCATCGCTTTGGTGGCATTGCCGTTGATGACCCCGCCGCCGGCATAAATCAGCGGCCGCTCGGATTCCGACAGCATCCTGTAAAAGCGCTCGCAGGCATCGTCTTCGAGCCGGTTATCGATGACCGCCTGCAATCGCGAACGATAGCCCTGCAGGGGCAGGGACCCCGTGCCGGTGAATTCGCCTTCCCAGTTCTGCACATCCTTGGGAATGTCGATCACGACGGGTCCCGGACGTCCGGTACGGGCGATCTCGAAGGCCGTGCGGACGGTTGCCTCCAGGCGCGTCGGATCCGTGACCAGGAAAACGTGTTTGGCAACCGACCCCATGATGGCGGCGACCGGCGCCTCCTGGAAGGCATCCGTGCCGATCGCATTCGTCGGGACCTGGCCGCAGATGACGACGATCGGTACCGAGTCCGCCATGCAATCGCGGACGGGTGTCACCGTATTGGTAGCGCCCGGCCCGGACGTCACCATGACGACCCCGACCTCGCCACTGGCACGCGCATAACCGGCTGCCATGAAGCCGGCGCCCTGTTCGTTCGCCGGCACGATCAGTTGCATCGGCGATTTGCCGTCGGCGCCGCGGTTTGCATCGTTGTAGCGGAATACCGCGTCGTAGGTCGGCAGGATCGCGCCGCCGGAGTAGCCGAACATCGTGTCGACGTTTTCGTCGGCCAGGACCTGCACCACGATGTCGGCACCGCTCATGCGGGTGCCGGCAGCGGGGTGCTTGTCAGCGGAGCTGGCTGTTTCGGGAGGCGCCATGAAGTCGTTCACGAAAGTCGCGTAAGTGACGGATTTTCCATGAGTGTTTACTAATTTCTGTTGCATTGCAATACTCGGTCAAGTGCGCCAACATCACGCGCTGCTGCTGTGAAAATGGTTTCAAGGAAAGCGGGTCCGACAAGCCCGAATCACCTATCCTGATGCGACACGTAATTTCGGTTTTACTGCAAAACGAAGTCGGCGCGCTGACGCGCATGACCGGTCTGTTCTCTACGCGCGGCTATAACATCGAGACGCTCAACGTGGCGCCGACAGACGATCCGCTCGTGTCCCGCGTGACGCTGGTCATCGAGGGCTCGGACGCCGCGATCGCGCAACTGAACACCCAGCTGGCCAAGCTCGTCGACGTCGTCAATATCCACGATATGACCCTCGGCGAGCACTTCGAGCGCGAGCTGGCCATCGTCAAGATGAAGCTCAAGACAGGGGGCTATGCCCGGATAGCCGCTATGGCGAAAGAATTCGGGGCAGAGATTCTCGACGAGTCGCAAAACAGCTGCACCGTGCAATTGACCGGTCGTCCGTCCGAGATCGATCTGTTTATTGCCGCGGTAGCGGAGATCGGCGCACTGTCAGCCGTTGCGCGAAGCGGAAGCGTCGCCGTCTCGAGGGGCGAGGTGACACTCTCTTCTTACGCCAGGCACCATCGACTTACCGGCTGAGCTTCCCCGATGTCGCAGCCGGCCATCAATGACCTCCATCGGCGCGTGCTAAAAATCGGTTCATCGCTGCTGATCGACGACGACAGACCGGGTCACGCCCGGCTCGACAGTCGCTGCGAGGACGTGGCATCCCTGCGCCGTGCCTGCCTCGAGGGACTGCAGCCCGCCGCCGCCGCGGGCCAGGTTTCATTGACGCCGGACGACACCGAGGTACGGCGACGCTTGCTGAATGCCCGCGGCACGGGCCCGACGAGGTCCTGATCTCGAGTGAGCGACCTGTACGATATCGCGGTCATCGGTGGCGGCATCAACGGAGCAGGCATTGCGCGCGATGCAGCCCTGCGCGGGCTCAGCGTCATCCTGCTGGAGAAGAGCGATTTCGGCGGCGGGACGACAAGCTGGTCGAGTCGCCTGATACACGGCGGTCTGCGCTACCTGGAGCATGGCGAGATCCCGCTGGTATTCGAGTCGCTCCACGAACGTCGTCGGCTGCGTTCGCTCGCCGGTCACCTCGTCGACGAACTCAAACTCACGATCCCGATCTATGAGAGCAGCCGGCGCGGCCGGTTCATCGTCCGCCTCGGCATGCTTGCCTATGATTTGCTGTCGCTCGGCAAGCGCCTGCCGGCGCACCGCATGCTCAGCGCGCGCGAGTTGCTGCGGGAAGAGCCCGGGCTGAACGAGGACGGACTGGTCGGCGGGGCGCAATACTATGACGCGCAGGTCACCTACGCCGAACGCCTCGTCATCGAGAACGTCATCGCGGCAGACGAAGCCGGCGCGGTCGTCAGGAACTACTGTCCGGTCATCGGGATTACGGTTCGCGACAAGCGCGTCCGCTCGGTCGAATACTGGGACGGCACGAGCGGCCGCGAGGTCGAGGTCGGGGCGAGGACGGTCATCAACGCCGCGGGTCCGTGGGTCGACCGCGTCAATGCGACTGTCAACCGGGAAATGCGCGGCGTCATGGGCGGCACCAAGGGCAGTCATATCGTCGTAGGACGATTCGCTGGCGCCCCGTCATCCGCTTTTTACGTGGAGGCTCGCAAGGACGGGCGCCCGTTCTTCATCATCCCCTGGAACAAACAGTACCTGATCGGGACCACTGACATTCGCTTCAGCGGCGATCCGGGAGACGTTACCGCCAGCGACGAGGAAATCGATTACCTGTTGACCGAGACCAATACAGCGTTCCCGTCTGCCCATCTCACGCGCGCGGACATCCACTTCACCTATGCGGGCGTACGGCCGCTGCCCCGTCAGGACAAGGGACCGGAATCCGCGATTACCCGCAAGCACATCATCCTGCGACACAAGAAACAGGCCGACGGCCTGTTCTCGATCATTGGCGGCAAGCTGACGACATACAGACATCTCGCTGAACAGGCGGTCGACAAGGCCGTGCGGCAACTCGGCGAGGGTCGGAGGCGCTGCAGGACCCGGGACGAAGCTTTGCCCGGCAGCATCGATCTCGAAGCGGCCAGGAAACGCATACTGGCTTTTCCGGGTCTGCCGACGGTTTGCGCTGCGCGCCTTATCGCCGTCTACGGGAGCCGTGGCGAAGCCGTCGCCGCGATGTCGGCCGAATACCCGGGCTTCGCAGACGAGGAACAGACCGTGCTGGTTGCCGAGGTGCTACACGCCATTCGCCATGAACATGCGAAAACGCTCACTGACATCATGCACAGGCGGCTGATGACCGGGCTCCGCCCGGACCTCGGTCGGGCGATGTCGTCGTCGATCGCGGATATTGCGGCACGTGAATACGGGTGGAACAGGGACGAGCGCCAGGCGCAACTCGGCTTGCTCGGCGAGCACGAGTCGCGACTCCGCAGGTTCGCGGAATAGCGGTGGCTGTCTCTACTTACGGCCTTCGACGATCAGCTGCGGGCCGCTCTTGCCGAACACGTGCTTGGTAAAGATCCCGTAGACATGGCCGCAGTTGTCACAATGTGCGACGTAGAACCACGGGCGCCGCTCGCGGGACTGCTCCTTGCTCGGCGTCGACACAATCTTCTCGATTCCGGATTCACCGCAATCCGGGCATTTGGGATCCGCCATGCTGTCTGTCTCGCCTCTGTTAGAACGCCCGGGCAGCCCGAGCCAGGCAGCAATCATATAATTCCAGCGCTTTTGATTCATTCTCCCCGAACGAGTTGCCTATGAGAACGTCATTATTGCGAATCCTCGCACTACTCCCGATGACCTGGATGGTCCATGCCGGCGCCCAGCCCGCAGGAGACCCAGAGGACCGACTGCGGGTCGGGCTCGTCCTCGGCGGCGGCGGCGCGCGCGGCGCCGCGCATATCGGCGTGCTCCGCGAACTCGAGCGGCAGCGCATTCCGATCGACGCGATTGCCGGCACGAGCATGGGCGCGATCGTCGGCGGCCTGTATGCGTCGGGCAAGACGCCTGACGAACTCGAAGCGCTCGTGAATTCGATTGACTGGGCCGACGCTTTTGTCGATGCCCCGCGCCGCGAGGAACTCACCTACCGGCGCAAAGAAGACGATGCGGCGTACCCGGCGCAACTGGAACTCGGCCTGAGCGATGGCGAAGTACTGATACCGAAAGGGCTGATCCAGGGACAGAAACTGCAGCTGATCCTGCGCGAGCAATTGCTGCACGTATCGCATATCCGTTCATTCGATGATCTGCCCACGCCATTTCGTGCCGTGGCCTCGGATATCGAAACCGGCGAGCCGCACGTCATGCGGGGCGGAGACCTGGCGCTGGCTGCGCGCGCCAGCATGTCGGCGCCGGGCATTTTTGCGCCAGTCGTCGTTGACGGCCGCACGCTCGTCGACGGCGGGCTGGTCGGCAACGTGCCGGTCCACGCCATTCATGAAATGGATGTCGATGTCGTTATTGCCGTCGACGTCGAGTTTCCGCTCTATCCGCCGGAGGACCTGCAGTCGGCGCTGGCGATCACGGAGCAGATGCTGACCATCCTGATTCGCAAGGAAACGCTGCGACAATTGTCCGGGCTACGCGACAACGACGTGCTGATACGCCCCAGGCTGGGTGAATACGGATCGACGAACTTCGACGACATCGCCGACGTCATCGCGCCGGGCGAGGCCGCGACCATGGAAGTAGCGGCAGATCTCTCGTCACTGGCGCTCGGCGAGGCCGATTACGAGGAATACCTGGCGAGCCGCCGTGCCCCGACGACCAGGGCGGAAACGCTCGCTTTCGTTCGCGTGATCGATAGCGGCCCGCTGTCGTCGGCGGTCCTGGAGTCACGCCTGCAGACCAGGGCCGGTGACGCGATCGATCCGGCGAAGCTCGCCGCAGACCTCGATCGCCTGTACGCGCTCAACTACTACGAACACGTCGGCTACCGGCTCGTTACGGAGGACGGGCGGACCGGCGTCGAGTTCGAGACCGTCGAGAAAAGCTGGGGTCCGAATTTCCTGAAGTTCGGATTGTCGCTCGAAGACGACTTCGAGGGCTCCACGGCTTTCAACGTCGGGGCGCGCCTGACGGCCACTGGTCTCAACTCGCTCGGCGCGGAGTGGCGCAATGACGCGCAGCTCGGCACCAATCCCCGCTTCGATTCGGAGTTCTATCAGCCGTTCGGCTTCGACACCCGGTACTTCGTGGCGCCGCGCATCAAATTCGAACAGGACAACTTCAACGCATTCTCCGGCGTGGATACGATAGCCCGATACCGGGTATCGGAATCCGAGATCGGGCTGGATTTCGGCCGCTCGCTGGGACGCTGGGGCGAGTTCCGGCTGGGCGCCTTCCGTGGACTGGGAGACGCCAGGGTCAAGGTCGGCGATCCGCTGATTCCCAATTTCGACTTCGACCAGGGAGGCATCCTGGCGCGCTTGCGGATGGACACGCTCGACGATCCCCAGATCCCGAAGTCAGGCGCCCGCTTCAATCTCGAGTGGCTGCAGTCGAAATCATCATTCGGCGCCGACAACGACTTTGAAACGCTGCTGGCGGCGGTNNTTCGATTCGCCGGGCCAGGTACAGGACTATTTCAGGCTCGGCGGCTTCCTCAGGCTATCCGGTCTCGAACGCGGCGAGATCAGCGGGCCGCATATTGCACTGGCGCGGCTGTCCTACTATCGCGAACTGGGCGAAGGCAACGGCGTATTCGACATGCCTTTCTACGTGGGCGGCTCGCTCGAGGCGGGCAACGCCTGGCAGAGCAGGTCGGCCATGAGCCTCGGCTCGGCGCTCGTCAACGGCAGCCTGTTCGCGGGCCTCGACACCTACCTTGGCCAGTTGTTTTTCGCCGCGGGATTCGCGGAGGACGGTGAGACCAGCTTCTACCTGTTTCTCGGCAATCCCCGGCCGCTGAAGCGCTGAATCAGCGAACGATCTTCTCGAGAATCTGCGAGGGTGAATCGCTGTTGCGGTAATAACCGTGACGGGTTGCCAAGTTCTCGTAAGCGAGATCGCGCTCCTCTGCAGTGGCGTACCAGCGAATGTCCTCCCAGTTCTCGCCGAGCATGCGCGAAAAGGTATCGGTCGGCGGCAGCGTGACGCGGATGCCGAAGCGCCGCTCGGCGTCGACATTTTCCTTGCTGACGAGATTGTGGCGGTGGCAGTAAGTCAAGGCAGCTTCCGTTCTCGGTATTTTCGGCATGCGGCGCGAATCATACCCTGTCACCCGCGCCTTCTCTATCTTCCCAGCCCATCAACCTGCGGGTGACGAACAGGTAGACGGGTTTCACGGTCTTCATCCACAGGCGCGCGATCCAGGCCGGCCGGGCGAGAATCGCTCGCTCTCTCGACGTGAGCTGCTGCGGGCAGTAGGTGCGTTTGTGCTTCAGCAGGTGGCGTATGTCCTCCCGCGCCAGCAACCGGAACCACGCGCCGCGCCGCGGCAACCAGGAGGCCAGCTGGAAATCGATAATGGCCGGGTTGCCCTCGCTGTCACACAGCCAGTTCGGCTCCTTTGCCAGGTCGTTATGGACGACGCCGCAGCGGTGCAGGCTTCGTACCAGCCTGGCTGCGGCCCTGAAGTAAGCGGGTTCGTCGGGTCGTGCGACCTGCATGGGCCTGCCGGCGACATACTCGCGGACCAGCGTGTCGCGTCCGACGCTGATCAGCCGCGGAATGCCGGGCACCTCGTCCAGCACGGCCAGCGCCCGGGCTTCGCGCGCGAGCAGGCGCCGCGCCAGCCAGCGCAGCGCCGGATGCGCGGCGCGGGCATCGCGCCTGACGGCCTCGATCGCGCCGTCACGGAACCGCTCGGTCCGGCCGAATACGTCTTTTTTCAATAACTTGGAACCGGGTGCTTGCAAAATCGAACGCTCGCGCATTGAATGTCGACTGATGGGCCGGCCGAACGAGGCGGCCGACAGACCTGGCGAAGAATACCCCACGCGATGAGCGAAGACCCGGACAACAAGTCGTCGACCGCGGTCGACAAAACCGGCGAGTTTTTTAACGTCGGGGCGCCGCTGCATGCGGTGCGGCCAGGCTATATCCGGCGCGCGGCGGACGAACTGCTCTACGACACGCTGGTAGCCGGAAACTACGCGCACGTGATCGCCCCCGACCGAACCGGCAAGACCAGCCTGATCGCCTCGACGTCTGCGCGACTGCAGAACAACGGTTTCAAAGTCGCGGTCCTCGATCTCGACCAGATCAGCGAGCGTGACGGCGGCTCCGACGCGGGCCGCTGGTACTACAGCATCGCTTATCGCCTGTGCCGTCAGCTGCGCATCAAGACCGATCTGCAGACCTGGTGGCAGGATCACTCGATACTCAGCAACCGGCAGCGGCTCGTCGAGTTCTACGCGCAGATCGTGCTGAAGACCATCCAGGAGCGAATCGTCGTTTTTGTCGACGAGATCCAGTACGTCGCCGACCTGCCTTTCGCTGAACATCTCCTTGCGAGTATCCGGGCAGCGCACAATGCGCGCACGACCGAGCCGGAATTCAACCGCCTCGGATTCGTCCTCGTCGGTGAGTGTGACGCGCAGAGCCTGATCCGCGATCCGAACCTGTCACCGTTCAGCGTGTCGACCGAGGTCAGGCTCGGCGACTTTGTGCGCAGCGATCTGCAGTTATTTGCTGCAGAACTGAACCTGCCGCCCGGCGATGCCGAGCGGGCCCTCGACCGTGTCTACCACTGGACCAGCGGGCAGCCGTACCTGAGCCAGAAACTCGCGCGCGCGATCGCCAGGGAGGACGTCGACGGCGATCTTGTCGAGACCATCGACCGCCTCGCGATGCACCAGCTCGGCGGTCGCGCCGCCATATCGAGCGAGCCGCACATGAGTCACCTGCATCGTGCGGTCATGAGNNTACGATCCGGAGTCGCACAGGCACCGCCAGCTGCTGGCGCTCGGTCTTGTCGTCGTCGGTCAGGATGGCGACTTCCGCATTCGCAACCGTTTGTACGAGTCGGTGTTCACGGCCCGCTGGGCCAACGAAAACCTGCCGCTGCACTGGCGGGGACCGGCGATTGCAGCTGCGTTGATCGTCGCGCTGACGGCGATCCCGTTTCTGTATACCCAGGTCCTGCCCAGGCCCTATCTGCAGGTAATGACGAATCCGGAATACGACCTCGAGACCGTATTCGAGGCATACGCGAACCTGCGCTCGTTCCCCGGGCACGTCGAATCCGCCGACAGGATGTTTCGTTCGGTGCTCGAGAATCGCGCGCGGCAGGCGAGCGGCCGTAACGACATCCGCGAAGTATCGCGGTTCGCCGCCTTGCTGCCGAACGGCGGCGTCCTCGCGGAGCGCCTGCAAGCGAGTTACTGGGACCGTACTGCACTCGCCGCGATGTTGAACGAAAATCGCGATGCTGCCCTGCTGGCGTCAATCGAATCGCTCGTCGTATCGACGCAGGCGCGGCGGCGCAGGGCAGCGGCGCTCATCGGTGACGATTATCCCGGGCTGCTCGCCACCGTGCCCGCGCAAAGCGCAGACAGGCTTGTGTTCAGCACCGAGACGGGACAACTTAGCTACCTGTCCGGCGCGGGCGTGTCGCAGTGGTCCATCGTCGACGATGGCGCCGAAGTCCGCGAGCCGTGGACGATTTCCGCACTCGAGGTCAGCCCGCTCGTGCGCAGGGTTATCGTCGATCGGGAGGGTACGGCGGGCCGCATAGGGCTGACCGTCAATGTCAGTCATCCGCGGCTCGACGATCTTCGCATGCGCCTGATTGCGCCGTCGGGTCGGACCGCCGATCTCGAATTCAGTCAGGCGGCATCGGCGGCGAACGAAGAAATCCGCATAAGCCGCGGTCAGCTCGATCCATTGATGGGCGAGTCGCTGAATGGCACCTGGAGCCTCAGTCTTCGCGATGAGTCGACCGGCGTCACTGGCCACCTGATGAGCTGGAATCTCAGCCTGAATTCGCAGGTCGTGGTCGAGACCTTCGAGCGCGGGCTCGACATTCCCGACCCGCTGGAGCGGCCGTCGGAAAATCTCTGGCTCAGCGCCGATGGCAGATACGCAGTTGCCCGCGCGCTGCAGAGCGACAGCGCGCGTGTCTGGGATCTGAATTTTGCGCAGGCTGCGCGCACGATTGCGGTGCCGGCCAACGAGCAGGTCCTCGGTCTGAGCGCCGGCGCCGAGCAACTGGTCACCGTGACCCAGAACACCGTGCGGCTCTGGCAGACATCCAACGGCCGGCGCAGCAACGAGCTGGCGCTTGGCGCCTCTGTTTCGCAGACCCTGCTCAGTCGTGACGGCCAGCATCTGCTGGTCAGCTACCAAAGCGATCCCGATACGATTTTCGAAGTCTGGTCGCTTGCACAGGGCAAGGTCATCGCCGAAATGAGCATCGCCGGCGTGCCGGCGGTCCAGGCGATCGACGCCAGCGCAAGCTTTATTGCGGTTGCAGACTACGATCGCGCGCTGCGTGTGTGGAACCTGCGCGACGCCGAGCAGGTCGCCCAGTTCGACCTCGAATACCAACCGACCGAGGTGATGCTTTCCGCCAATGGCGACGCGGTTGCCGCTGTGCTCGGCAACCAGGGCGTCGAGATGTGGCTGACCGGCCGCCCCGACATACCGCTGTTCAAGGATACCGGGCCGGGAGAATGGCTGTTCGCATTCTCGCCGTCCGGCGCCCGGTTCATCGCCGGCAACCGACGCGAGGGCATCCAGGTCTACCGGACGTCGGACGCAGCGCCCACCGGCCCCGTCATCGACGCAGGGCTGATGGCGGGAGGCGACAAGATCACGGCATTCAGCAGCGACGAACAACTCGTGGTCACCGCGGGCGTCGGCGATATTGCCCGCTTCTGGTCGATTCCGATTGTCGCGGCCGACGCTGCGCAGGAAACTGCCGGGGCCGAGTCGGCGGCTACGGCGTTGCTCGGGTCCGGGACGATCGTTTCCGCGCTGGCGCCGGGTGGCGAGCGTATCGCCTATGGTGACAGTTCCGGCCACGTACATATCGAGCCGGTAGGGAGCGCGCCGCCGCCGCGAGCGGATGCCGACGACATCAGTTTCCTGGGGCACCGGGGCGCGGTGCTGTCCATGCAGTTCAGCAGGGACGGCGCCGCGGTGGCCAGCGCCGGCGCGGACGGCACCGTTCGCGTGTGGGATGCGCCGAGCGGGTTGCCGCGCGAGTACTACGGTCGGGCGACTGTGACAGGCGTCGAGCGAATGCTGTTCTCAGCGGACGGCGGCAAGCTGGCCGTGCTGGGCGGACAAAGAATCTGGTTGATGGATACCGGGACCGGCGCGGAACTGGCCAGCATTGACCTCGGCGAGGTACACAACGACCTGGCGTTTGCCGGCGACGAGACGCTGTACCTGGGCGCGGAAAGCGGCGTGTTGCGCATGATGACCGCTGATCGCGCCGGCGCCTGGCGCCTGCAAAATGCGTGGCAGGGTCGGGAGCCCATCCGTCACGTCGAGATCTCGGCTGATCGCCGGCAGATCGTCCTGGTGAACGCCCTGGATGAAGTGATGCTGCTGGATCCCGCCGACGGCCGCGTCAGCACCGAGGTCCTGCGCCTGCCGGGCAGGATCGATGAAGTGCAATTCAGCCCCAACGAGTCACGCGTGCTGTTCCGCTCCGGCCGCTGGTTGCATCGCGCCCTGGTCGCCCCGACCGGGCTGGTCTACACCGACTCTGCGCGCGCGCCGAGAGCCCTGCATGGCTCGGGCATGGCATTCGATCCCGGTTACGATCCGGCCAGCGGGCGGCAGGTCAATCTTTCCGCCGATCGGGTACTGATTCTTGGCAGGGACTCCGGCGTTACCGAACTCGCCGAGATCCGTTTTCGCTACGACGATGGTCCGTCGCTGTTTGGCAGTCGCAACGATTTGCTGCGCAAATGGACCGAGCGCCTGCAGGGCCCGCAGGCGGCGCCGTTTGGCCGGCAGGGCCTCTGAAAAACGGATCAGGTATTCCTCGCCAGCGGCTTGCGGAGCCACGCCCGGAACCGGCGCAGGAACTCAGGCAGCGACAGGAATATGTAGGCCGCAAACAGGATATTCATCCCGCCAAGGACGACAAAAAACTCCGGGATCGACAGCCCTGCATTCAGCAGCAACAGCGCCAGCACGGCGGCCATGACGATGAACAATGCGTTCAAGATGTTGTTGGCCGCAATGACCCGGGACAGATGCTGCCGCGCCGCGCGTTCCTGGATCAGGGCATAGAGCGGCACGCTGTATAGCCCGCCGGCGGCGCCGAGCATGGCGAGGTCGAAAAGAATGCGTACGCTGCCGGGTCGGGCCAGCAATTCGGACATCGACTGCACGGCGGTCATGTGCATGAGCGGTTGCGCAAAATAAAGATCGATCGCGAATACGGACAGACCGATCGAGCCGAGCGGCACCAGGCCGAGTTCGATGCGGTGTCCCGACAGGCGCTCGCACATCAGGGAACCGACGCCGACGCCGACTGCGAACGCAACCAGCAACACGGTGGTGATTGCTTCATTGCCATTCAGTATGTCAAGCGTGTACGCAGGAATCTGCAGCGTCATCGCGGAGCCGAAAAACCAGAACCACGAGATGCCGAGGATCGACAGGAACACGCTGCGGTCTTCGCGGGCGAATTCGACGATATTTCTGGTCTCGCGCAAGATGTTCCAGCGCAGGGTCAGACCCGGATCGACCGGCGGCGTGTCAGGAATGGCGCGACTGCTGAGATAACCGGTCACCGCGATACCGATCAGGCAGGCGGACAACAAGGCCTGGTTACCGGGATCCAGCGCGACGGCAAGCCCGCCGACGACTAACCCCAGGATGATGGCGAGATAGGTCCCGGATTCGACCAGCGCGTTGCCGCCGATCAGTTCGGCAACATCGAGCTTCTGAGGCAGGTACGCATACTTTACCGGCCCGAATAACGTCGACTGGAATCCCATCAGGAACAGCACGACGAGAAGCGCTTCGTAGTAACCGCTCATCAGCGAGAAAGCGGCAAGACACATCAGGACGATCTCGATAGTCTTGATGATGCGCATCAGGCGCGATTTCTCATACTTGTCGGCGAGCTGGCCTGCGCTCGCGGAGAACAGGAAGAAGGGCAGAATGAACAGCGCGCCCGCGATGTTGGCGAGCTGGCTTGCATTGAGGTTGAACACGCTGACGCCCTGGAACGTGATCACGATGATCAGCCCATTCCTGAATACATTGTCGTTGAAGGCCCCCATGAACTGGGTCACGAAGAAAGGCGCAAATCGTCTTTCCGTGAGTAGCCTGAACTGGTTCGATGCGGACACACGGCCACTATACCAAGCGGTGAACGAGGCCGTCCGGACCTCCGCTCAGGGAGCGCCGCCAAGCTCGTCGCCTGGCGCCGGCGCATTGCCCGTCGAGATGTCCCGGTAGGCGACCGAGATCTCGTTCGCAAGATCACTGTAGCTCAGCAACGAGCCGCGGCCGTCGGCAACCACGGACTGCGCCGAGCAAGCCACCTGTAGAGAGCATAAACATATGATTAATATGTACTTTTTCATTTCGACCTCCCTGGTCACGGGGCCGCCGCTCCGTGGCGTCCCATTCTCGTCCTGTCAGTCTTTAACGCTTGATCAATTCTGCGGTTGACGGCCGAAGTGCGAACTTGCCCACAATGTTCGGCGCCGGGCCGGTGCTATCATTGCCGTACCTACGACTATCCGCGGAACACGAACACTTTCCGTATGACATGTGCTCGCCGATGAGAAACTTACGCCTCACTATCTGCCTGCTCGCAGCAGGCATTGTTGCGGCCTGCAGCGAGCCGCCTCCGCCGGTCTCGGTGACCGAGTTCATGGACAATCCGCGTCTGCTGGAAGCCACCATGGTGCGCTGCGGCCAGAATCGCTCGGAAATGAAATACGAGGTCGAGTGCCTCAACGCGCGCGATGCGATCAACCGGCTCGAACGGGCTGAAGAGCGGGCGCGGCGGGCGCAGCTCGAGGCGCAGTCGGAGCGCAAGCGACAGGCACTCAGGCGTACCCAGGAGGCCGCGGCGGCCGCGCGCCGGCGCGCCCAGGAAGCCGAACGACGCAGGGAAGAAGCTGAGTACCTGGGCATTTTTGAGGAGCCCGCCGGGGCGACTTCGACGGAAGACCGCACGCTGTCGGAGTCCGCGTCGGTCAACGCGCCCGGCGCGACGATCGAGCCTGAGCCCGAGCCCGTTCCGGATTCCGCAGACATCGCCGATGAAGCGGCAGACGCGCCTCCCACCAGCGATCTTGGTCAGATCAGGGAAGAGCTGCGCCGGCGTCAGGAATCCGGCGAAAACCGGTAGCGAGGATGTTTCAGGCCGTTTCCTGCGGCATGGACCTGACATGCAGGTCGCGCTGCGGAAACGGAATCTCGATGCCGGCGTCAGCGAACGCCCTGTAAACGCCGCAATTCAGTTCGTGGATCATCCGCCCCCGATCGACCGGTCGGTCGATCCAGCAAAGCAGTTCGAAGTCCAGGCTCGACTCGCCGAAGCTTCGGAATCGCACCCGCGGTTCCGGCGTCTTGCAGACCTCTTCATGATGCTGCGCCACGCCGGACAGGGTCTCGATGACCGTGTCGACGTCCGAACCATAGGCGACGCCGACCGGTATGCGGATCCGGTGGCGGGCGGAGGGCCCGCCGGCTTCATTGATGATCTTCGCCTTACCGATGACGCCGTTCGGGATGGTTATCTCGACGTCGTCGCGGGTCAGGATTCTCGTGCTCCTGAGCCCGATAAAGGTCACTTTGCCACGCTCGCCGGAATCGAGAATGATGAAATCCCCGATCTTGTAGGGCGCATCCGCGACGATGGACAGGCCGGCGAACAGGTTTGACAGCGTGTCCTGCGCCGCGAAGCTCAGCGCCAGGCCGACAATACCGGCGGCGGCCAGCCAGGCCGCGACATCGATGTTCCAGGCCAGGAAGACAAAATAGACAGCCAGCGCCAGCAGCACGATCTTGAACACGTTGTCCATGAGCGGCAGCATGCTGGCGTGTACGCGGCTTGCACGACTCGTCGACAGCGCCGACAGCAGTATCTGAGCGAGCCGCCGGAAGAAGTTGTACCAGACGACAATCGCGATGGTTTTCAGCAGGCCGAGGGCAAGGAAATTCGGCACCTCGGGGAGCTTTATGCGCGTCGCGGCGAGCCCGAGACCGACCAGTACGAACGAAACGACCACCGGCCGGTGGATCAGGTCGACGAAGTCATCGTCCAGGTTGCTGCTGGAGCGATTGGCGAATTTCGCAACGACCCGGGAAATGAAAAAGTCGGCGATCTTGCCGATGACGATAAAGGCGATCGCTACGGCGATCGCCTGCACGTACACATTGGGTCCCAGCAACTGGATCCAGGACTCGAGGTTGGTGAGGTAATCCTGCAAGGTCGGCCGAAACTCTGGTCAGCAGGGCATGGCGTTCGCCGCGCTATTCCTGTTCGTTGTTCATCCCGTATGTGCGGACCTCGGAGCGACCCTGCTCCTGGGGCTGCACGTCGCGTGGCGCGGAGGCATTGGCCGTTGCGGACGGCCGCATCGGCAGACGCTGCGTTTGCGAAGCCAGCACCTGCACAAACTGGTTGGCGACCTGCGGCGCCGCATTGCCGGAGCTCGAGAAAATCTGTTCCGGGGTGATCTGTGCCGAGCCGTAGAACGCCGCATTGGCTTTGCGATCCATCGTGACGCCCGCGCCCTCGAGCGCGACGCCGGCGAACAGGCCGCGGCTGCGCGAGTAGGAATATAC
>JABAHS010013767.1_pt2 | contig 18525 bp, 16 predicted proteins | sample 7062111 | NCBI WGS metagenome assembly JABAHS01 (sample SAMN14534600, study PRJNA622989) | marine sediment metagenome | biome: marine biome [ENVO:00000428]; feature: marine pelagic biome [ENVO:01000023]; material: deep marine sediment [ENVO:00002113]; isolation source: pool of 4 deep marine... | reverse complement strand
CGCGATTGCCAGCGCGAGGGTCATCAGCTGTGCCACCGGCCAGTCGAGAATATGCCGCAGGCGCTGGAACAGGCCCAACTGTTCGGGCATCAGGTCCAGGTCGCCCTCGGTGAGGCGATCGGCCAGGCGGTACATGAGCGCGCCGAAGATACCCAGCACCGCGAACCAGAAGATGGTGCCGAACCAACGCTGCAGGGCCTCGCGGAACACCGCCTCGACCCCCAGCGCCTGGGCGGCCGCCGGATCCTCGGGCGGGTTCTTGCCGAGCAGCGCGCGCAATTGTTCCTGTTGCTCCTGCTCGTCGTCGGCGTGGATGATGGCGTCGATGTTGGTGTCCAGGTCGTGCGGGCCGAAGGTATAGATGAGTACGGCAAGGGCGAGTATGAAACCGCCCACCGCCCCGAACGCGGTGACCATGAGGACGTTGACGACACCGATGATGATCAGCGGTACGCCGAAATAAAAGAGGAAACCGCTGACGCCCGCCCACCCGGGGATGTTCTGGCACTTGTCGTTGCAGTAGCCGGTGACGGACTTCAGCCATTCGAAGCGCGGCAGGCGGCCCAGTTCACGGATGAAATGACACAGCCCGAATGCGATCAATATGGAGATGATGGTCATGAACGCAGTCCCGTCACCGCTGTTCCCTGCGGCACTGCCCTGATTCTAGCAGGATGGGCCGAGCCCGTTCACCCATCAGGGCCGGGCGCGGTAACGGCGGCTGATGGACTCCAGGTCGCCACCCCCCTGCTGACGGAACCAGTCGGCGAGCAAGCGGAACGAAATCGATACCCGGGGCGACAGGCGCACCGCATCATCGCGCACCGCCGCGGCCAGCTCGGTCGGGGTGAACCAGCGAGCCTCTACCAGCTCGTCCGACAGCCGCACCCGGCGGTCCTCGGCTTCCGCGTAAAAACCGCACATGGCGGAGGCGGGGAATGGCCAGGGTTGCGAGGACACGTAGCGGATGCCGCTGAGGCGGATCCCGGCCTCCTCGTAGACCTCCCGCGCCACGGCATCCTCCAGGCTCTCGCCCGGCTCCACGAAGCCCGCCAGGGTGGAGAAGCGCCTGGGTGGCCAGTTGGGATTGCGCCCCAGCAGGCAGGCATCCCCGTGGGTCACCAGCACGATGATGGCCGGATCGATGCGCGGATAGGTTTCCCGCGCACACTCCTCATTGCTGCAGATCAGGCGGTGGCCGGCGGACCCTAGGCGGTTGGGGTTACCGCAGGTGCCACAGAAGTGGTGCCGGTGCTGCCAGTAGTGCAATGCCTTGGCGTAGGCCAGGATACCGGCATGCTTGGCGTCCATTTCGATCGATGCGATGCGCAGATCGGCGAACTCGGCCTCGGGATGAAGCGCCAGGATCTGCTCCCGTTGCGCGTCGCTGACCGACACCGCGAAATAGGTCCGCTTGTCGTCGGTGCCCAGCAGGGTGGGGGGCTGCAACAGCTGATCCACCGGCAGTTCGTGTGCCGCCAGGTATACGGCCAGGGTCCCCGTCGCCTCGCGCAGCAACAGGCTGCGGCTGCGCCACAGGGGCACCAGGCAGGCATCGTCCGCCTGCAGCTTCAGTGCCACCCAGGCAGCGTCGTCGCGCTGCTCGACCATGCGATCGAGGCGCACGGATGTGAAACGATTTCGATTTGATCGCGAGACGCGGTCGATGCTGAGATCGCTCACCACGCGGTGACTCTACACGGAGAACGAGGCGCCGCAGCCGCAGGTGGTGGTGGCGTTGGGGTTGCGGATCACGAACTGGGCCCCCTGGAGGCTCTCGGTGTAATCGACCTCCGCGCCCATGAGGTATTGATAGCTGAGCGGGTCCACCAGCAGCGTGACGCCTTCGCGGGTCACCGCGATGTCGTCCGCCTCGCTGGATTCATCGAAGGTGAAGCCGTACTGGAAACCCGAACAGCCTCCACCCGAGATGTAGACACGCAGCTTGAGCTCGGGGTTGCGTTCCTCGAGGATCAATTCGAGTGCCTTGCGTGCGGCGGCCTCGGTGAACTGGATTCCGGTTTGTGGTTGGGACGCTTCCATCGCAGCGGTTGTTTCCTCCTCCCACGGCAGGCTTTAACTATGCGGACAAACGGGCTTGTTTTCAATGGGCTGGGCCGGCCCTGGGGCGGCGCGGCGGCGGGCAACAAAAAAGCGGCCGAAGCCGCTGAGTCCCTCATTTTTTGATGTTGTTCTCTGTTATCGTTGTTGTTTTCGGCAAGACCCCCGTAAACGGGTTGCGGAATTTATACTCCTCGCGGCGCGGTGCGTCAAGCGAAGGGCCGCCCGGTCAGCCCGACATCAGTGACGGCCAATCGGCGCTGGCGTCGCCGAACACCAGGAAGTGGGGGTTCAACAGGCTCTCGCGCGTGTTGTAGGCGAGGCGCCGGCCATCCAGGGTGACCACCTGGCCACCGGCCGCTTCGACCACGGCCTGCGCGGCGGCGGTATCCCACTCGGAGGTCGGCCCGAGGCGTGGGTAGAAATCGGCCTCCCCCGCGGCGACCAGGCAGAATTTCAGGGAGCTGCCCATGCTCACGAGGCGATGCGGGCCGATGGCCTCGAGGCGCTGCGCGAGGTCCGGGTTGGCATGGGAACGGCTGCCGACCACCACCGCCGGACGGGCGGCCGGCTTGCGCACCGCGATCGGCACGGGCGCGGTCTCGCCATGGCGGCGAAAACAACCGACGCCGGCCGCGCCGATATAACTCACGCCGCTGACCGGCACGTGCACGACCCCGAGCGCCGGATAGTGCGCCTCGATCAGCGCGATGTTGACAGTGAACTCGCCGTTGCGGTTGATGAATTCCTTGGTGCCGTCCAGCGGGTCGATCAACCAGTAGGCCGACCAGGCCGCGCGTTCCGGGTAGGGGATCTCGGCGGCCTCCTCGGACAGCTGCGGCAGGGCAGGTTCCAGCTCGGCGAGACGGGCCCGGATGATGCGGTGACTGGCCAGGTCGGCGCGGGTCAGGGGCGAGCGGTCATCCTTGAGCTCGACATCGAAACTGCCGCGGTAGACTTCGAGGATTGCGGCGCCCGCCTCACGCGCAATGGCGTCCAGTGCCAGCAATCGAGCCATGGCTTGCATTTCGAGGCGCGCCTCAGCAACCGGCAGCGAGGTAGTCGCGGGCGATGTACAGGGCCGCAATGGTGCGCCCCTCGGTACAGTCGCTGCGGCCGGTCAGCTCATCCAGCCGGGCCATGGGCCAGGGCACCACCTCGAGCTCCTCGGGTTCGTCGCCCGGCAGCCGGCTGGGATACAGTTCGCGTGCCAGCACCACGTGGGTGACGTGGGTCATGTAGCCGGGCGCCAGGCTGAGGCAGGTCAATTCCGTCAACTCGCGTGCCGCGAAACCTGCCTCCTCCTGCAGTTCGCGCTGCGCGGCCTCGAGCACGGATTCACCCGCCTCCAGGCGGCCCTTGACCAGCCCGATTTCATAGTGGTGCAGGCCGGCGGCGTACTCGCGCACCAGCAGCACCGTGTGCTCATCCTGCATGGGGACCACGATCACTGCGCCCAGGCCGCGACTCCTGAGCCGCTCATAGGAGCGCTGCTCGCCGTTCGGAAACTCCAGGTCCAGTTGCTCGATGGTGAAGATGCGACCGGGATCGAGCAGGCGGCGTCCGCGGATTTTGGGCAGTTTCGGCATGGCCTCTCAGTTGGGGTTCAGCAGGGCCAGCAACTGGCCGTGCAAGCCTGGGTTGGCGGCCAGCACGGAGCGGGTCTGCATGCCCACCGGCTCACCCTCGAGGTCGGTGAACACGCCGCCCGCCTCCTGCACCAGCAGGCTCACGGCCGCGATGTCGAGGATGTCGACGTCCGATTCGATCACCGCGTCGATCTGGCCTGCCGCCAGGCGGTGGTAGTGATAGTAATCCCCGTAGCCCCGGGTGCGGTCGGCCCCGGCCAGGATCTGCCCCAGCGCCGCCCACCGCCCGGACGCGGCGAGGCTGCCGATGTTACCCGTGGAAACGCTCGCCTGGCCGAGCGCGTCGATCGCGCTGACCGCGAGGCGCTCGCCATCCAGCCAGGCACCACCGCCGCGCAGTGCCCAGGCCGTCTCGCCAGCCACCGGTGCCGACGAGACACCCACCACGATGACGCCGGCGTGCATCAGGGCGATCTGGGTGGAAAACATGCCGTAGCCGCGCACGAAGCTCTTGGTGCCGTCGATCGGATCCACCAGCCACAGGTAGTCCGCCTGGGCGCCTTCCACGCCCAATTCCTCGCCGTGGATGCCGTGGTCCGGAAACGCTGCGCGCAGCACGTCGCGTATGGCGTGTTCGGCCTCGCGGTCCGCTGCGGTGACCGGTGTCCGGTCGGCCTTGGTCTCCACCTCGAAACTGCCGTGATAGTACTCGAGGATGGGGACACTGGCGGCCGCCGCGGCTCGCCGGGCGGTGTCGAGAAACTCCTGCATCAATACTCCGGATCGGCGTTTTGACCCATGCGCTGCACCCGTTGCAGATTCCCGGGGCCGTGGCGTGTCCGGGGCCCGCGCCGGAGGCGGGGCGTCCGGCACGGCGGCCCATTGGCCCGGCCCGGCGCGCATACGGGCTCGCTTGCAAGCCCGGAAAGACCGCTCCATGATACCAGAACCCAGCCCCGGCCCATGCCCATGACTCGGAAGCCAACCGTCGCCGGATCCAACGACGCGCTCAGGCAACGCGACCTGGCCGTGGTGTGGCATCCCACCACGCAAATGAAGGACCATGAGTGGCTGCCGCTGCTGCCGGTGCGGCGTGGCGAGGGCGTTTGGCTGGAGGATATGGAGGGCAACCGCTACCTGGACGCCATCAGTTCCTGGTGGGTGAACCTGTTCGGNNCCCTGGAGCACGTCATCCTGGCCGGTGCGACCCATGAGCCGGCCGTGCGCCTGGCAGAGCGGTTGACGGCGATTGCCCCGCCGGGGCTGGACCGGGTGTTCTATGCCGACAGCGGCGCGGCGGCGGTCGAGATCTCGCTCAAAATGAGCTTCCATTACTGGCGTAACCTCGGTGAGCGCAACCGGCGCCGCTTCGTGACCCTGTCCAACAGTTACCACGGCGATACGCTGGGCGCTTTGAGCGTGGGTGACGCGGGCCTGTTCCGGGACGCCTACGCGCCGCTGCTGCTGGAGCCCCTGGTGGCGCCCAGCCCGGACTGCTTCGGGATCGAGCCCGGGCAGTGGGATGTACAGGCCGAGCGCCGCTTGGCATCGATGCGTGAACTGCTGAACGCGCACCGCGGCGAAGTGTGCGCGGTGATCATCGAGCCCCTGGTGCAGTGCGCTGGCGGCATGCGCATGTATCCGCCGGCCTATCTGACCGGACTGCGGGCGCTGTGCGACGAGTTCGACGTGCACCTGATCGCCGACGAGATCGCGGTCGGCTTCGGCCGCACCGGCACCCTGTTCGCCTGCGAGCAGGCTGGTATCACGCCCGATTTCATGTGTCTTTCGAAAGGTCTGACCGGCGGCTACCTGCCGATGTCGGTGGTGCTCACTGGCGAGCAGGTGTACCGGGCGTTTTACGACGAGTACACGACGCTGCGCGGGTTTCTGCACTCACACAGCTACACGGGCAACGCATTGGCCTGCGCGGCCGCGCTTGCCACGCTGGACATCTTCGAGGCCGAGCCGGTGCTGGAACGCAACCAGGTGCTGGCCGCCGTCATGCGGCGGGCGGTCCGGCCCCTCGAGGCGCATCCCCACGTGGGCGAGATCCGCCAGTGCGGCATGATCCTGGCCATCGAGATGGTGCAGGCCAGGTCCTCCATGACACCCTACGACTGGCGCGAGCGCCGCGGCATGGTGGTCTATCAGCACGCGCTGGAGCACGGCGTATTGCTGCGGCCCATCGGCAACGTGGTGTATTTCATGCCGCCGTACGTCATCAACGAGCAGGAAATCGAACACCTGGCCGAGGTGGCCGCCGCGGGCATCGACCGGGCGACCCGCCACTGATGCGGCTGCCCCGGGCCTACACTACCGAGCCCCTGGTGCCGGGTGGTGAGCTCGAGCTGGACGCCCGCACCAGCACCCACCTGTGCCGGGTGCTGCGCCTGCGGGCCGGCGACACGGTGGTGCTGTTCAACGGCGACGGTTGGGATTACGTCGGCGAACTGATTCGCGCCAGTCGCGAAGCGGCCGTGATCCAGGTGCGCGAGCAGTGCCCCGCGGTGCCGGAATCGCCCCTGCGCGTGACCCTGGTCCAGGCCATCAGCCGCGGGGAGCGCATGGACCACACCCTGCAGAAGTGCACGGAACTCGGGGCCAGCGCCTTCCGTCCGGTGTTCACCGAGCGTGTCGAGGTGCGCCTGGACGCAGAGCGCGCCGCACGGCGCATGCATCACTGGCAGGGCGTTATCCGCTCGGCCTGCGAGCAGTGCGGTCGCACGGTGTTGCCCATTCTGCATCCGCCGGTGGAGCTGTGGACCTGGCTGGCGGCGGAGCCGGACGGCCAGCGGCTGATGCTGGACGCGGACGCCGCGCAGGCACTGTCGATGCTGGACGCGCCCGCCACGGGCCTGGAACTGCTGGTCGGGCCGGAGGGCGGGCTCAGCCCGGCCGAGCGGGAGCGCCTGGCCGCCCACGGCATGCAGGCGGTGGGCCTGGGGCCGCGGACGTTGCGCACGGAAACGGCGGGCGCCGCTGCGCTGGCCGTTCTGCAGGCGCGCCATGGGGATCTGTGAAGAGGGCTGCGATCGGCCCCGCGCGGGTTATTTGCTGAATACGGCCGCCTCGATCAGGCCGCTCAATTCGTCCAGCTCGGGGATGATGGCCTGGTCCTCGCCCAGCCGCACGAGGCTGAAGATGGCCGGCGAGAGGTCCGGCGCGTCCAGCGGCTCCAGGTTGTCCGCAGTGACGGTCCTGAGGCCGGGAAGGCCGTAGATCGGAAAACCGATGTGCACCACGCTGGTGGACTCCGAGAGCGTTTTGACGATCAGGATGTGCCTGGCCCGCCCTGAGCTGGGAGAGCGATCGAATTTTCCCAGCCGGCCCAGGCTGACCACCGGCACCTGCCAGTCGTTCCATTCGATTTCGCCCAGCAGCCACGGCGGCGCATCGCGGTACGGTCGCGGCGGCGCATAGGGGATCACCTCGGCGATCACGGCGTGGGGCAGCAGCACATGGTGTGCGTCGATCGGTGCCAGCAGGGCCCGGATCGAGTCGCTCGCGGCGGTCACGATTCCTGCTCCTGCCCCAACAGGCGATTGATTTCACGCACCAGCTCGGTCTCCTTGTACGGTTTGGTGAGGTAGGCGTTGGCGCCGGCCTGCTCGGCCCGATCACGGTGTTTCTGGCCGGAACGCGATGTGATCATGATGATCGGGATGGCATTAAAGCGGCTTTCGCCACGCATGTACTCCGCCAATTCATAACCGTCCATCCGGGGCATCTCGATGTCGAGCAGCATGATGTCGGGCACTTCCTCCTGCAGCTGCTCGGTCGCCTCCAGCCCGTCGCGGGCGGTGGCCACCCGAAAACCCATGCTCTCCAGCACGCGCGAGTTGACCTTGCGCATGGTAATGGAATCGTCCACCACCATCGCAAAGCGCCGCACCGGCTGATCCTCGGCGGCCTGCGCCGGCAGGTCGGGCCGCAGGCCCCGCTCCAGGGCCTGGCCAATCAGCGGGCCGGGATCGAGGATGACTTCCACGCGGCCGTCGGCGGTGACCGTGCCGCCGAGTATGCCGGGGACGCCGGCGATATGCGGGCCTACCGGCTTGACGACGATTTCGCGATGACCGGTCAGCTCGGGTACGCGGATGGCGGCGCGCTGATCACCGGCGCGAACGACCAGCAAGGAGACGTTTTCACTGCGCAGTGGGTGCACCGGCTCCCCCAGCAGCGTTTCGAGGTCCATCAGCGGGTAGGGTTCGTCCCCGAACTGGTAGCACGGCGTCGCCTCGCCGGCCAGCTCACGATACTGTCGCGGACTGATACGGGCGACCGCGGCGACGCTGGTCAACGGCACCAGGTAACGGTGTTCGCCGCCGACCATGCCGATGGCCTGCATGATCGCCAGCGTGAATGGAATGCGAATCGTGAATCGGGTGCCCTGGCCCGATTCCGACTCGATGTCCAGGCTGCCGCCCATTTGCTTGATTTCGCTGTTGACCACGTCCATGCCGACGCCGCGGCCAGCCAGGCCCGTCAGTTCGCGCGAGGTGGTGAAGCCGCTGTCGAGAATGAAATGCAGCAATTGCCGGGGCTCGGCTTCTGCCTTGGGTTTCAGCAGGCCTTGCTTGACCGCCTGCCGGCGAACTGCCTTGAGGTCGATGCCTGCGCCATCGTCCTCGACGCGGATGATGAATTCGGTGGCCTCGGATTCCACCGTGACGGTAACCTGGCCCTCGGCCGATTTGGCCGCCTTCTTCCGCTGCCCGGGCGGCTCGATGCCATGTGCAATGGAGTTTCGCAGCATGTGCTCCAGTGGCACCGTAATGCGTTCCAGCACGTTACGGTCGATCAGATCGCTGCTGCCCGCCACCTGCAGCTTGAGCCTGGCCTTTTTATCCAGTTCCTTGGCCGCGGTCCGCACCACGCGCCGCAGGCGCGGGGCAATCGACCCGAACGGCACCATGCGCGTCTGCATCAGCCCTTCCTGGAGCTCGCTGCTCAACCGGCGTTGCTGGGTGAGCAGGCCCTCGGAGCCCCGGGCCGCCTCGTCCATTAATTCCTGGAGGTTGAACAGATCAGCCACGCTCTCCGACAGCGCCCTGGACAGTTGCTGCATGAGGGAGAACCGATCGAGCTCCAGGGGGTCGAAACCCTCCGAGCCCGCACTGGCTGCCTGGTGATAGCGCGAGTGGATCTGGGATTCGGTCTCCATCTCCAGCTTCCGGAACTGTTCGCGCAACCGCGCAATCGTCTCGTCGAATTCTTTCAGGTGGCCCTGCACGCTCCCCACCCGCTGCTCCAGGCGCGCCCGCAGGATGTTGATTTCGGCGGCCGCGTTGACCAGTGAGTCCAGCAGGTCCGCGGCGACCCGCACATAGGTCTGGCCCGACACCTCCTCGGTCTTGCCGGTCTCCCGGCTGACGGTTTCGGCCATGTCCGTGACGGGGGGTGGGGCGGCGGCCTTGGGCGGGTGCGGCATGGCCTCCGCCGGCGTCTCGGCGTCCACATCGCCGACCACCGGCGCTGAGGCGTCATCGTCCTTGGCGACGGGTATCTCGGTCTTCGCTGCATCGTCATCGACGGACTCCAGGCCCGCCGCCAGCGCCTCGAATTCCTCGCACTGGGCCTGGGTCTCAGGTAGCTGGCCGCCGACCACGCTCTCCGTGCCCCGGTGCAGGTGATCGCAGCCAAATTCGAGTGCCTGCACGGCTTCGATGGAGGCCTGCAGGTGGCCGCCGGCAATGCGTTCCAGCAGCGACTCCATGGCATGGCTGAGGTCACCGAGCCCGGTCAGACCCGACATGCGCGCACCGCCCTTGAAGGTGTGGAATTCGCGTTGCAGGTCGCGCACGATCTCCATCGAGTCGAGCGTATCCCGCCAGCGGTCGAGCAGGGCATCACAGCGGCCCAGCACTTCCTGCGCCTCGATGAGAAAAATATCGATGAACTCGGAACGCTCCAGCCGGTCGGCATCGGGCTCCGCTGCTTCCTGCGGGCCGCGCTCGGGGGGTTCTTTCCCGCTGCCGGTCGCGCCCGGGGCGGGCGCTGCGTCCCGTCGCGGTCCCGCTTTGTGCAGGGCCGCCATGTCGGTCAACTGATCGATGAGTTCCTGTTCGTCGCCCGGCGTCTCGGCGTCCGTCTCGCCACCCAGCGCCGCCAGGCCCGCCTGCACCTGGGCGATGCTGCTGCCGAGTAGCCAGATGGCATCGCTGCTGAAGGGTTGGCCGCCGCTGCTCTGGGCCTCCAGCAGGTTCTGCAGGGCTCTAGCAACGCCCGCACCCGGGGCCGCCGGGTTCCGTGCCAGGGCATCGGCGAGCGCCTCCAGGGCATCGAACTCCTCCCCGCCGGCCCGGTGGTGATGATCGGCGGCCACGGCCTCGAGCAGCGCTTGTATGCGTCCGAGCGCGAATCGCAATTCACGCAGCTGTTTGGGGTCCACGCCGCCCCGGTCGGGCTGCACACCGCCACTCGCCGCCCCCGGTCGTGCCGTCGGCAGCATGCCGGCCAGCAGGCTGGGAAGACTCTGGCGCAGACTGGCCCAGTCGGCGGGCTGGCCTGCGGCCAGGGCGCTGGCCTGCCGACCGATGAGCGCGATCACCTCGCGGCTGAGTCCGGCGGGTTGCTGCAACAGTCGTTGCTTGAGAGCCGGCATGGCAGACTGGGCCAGCCGCACGATGATCGCGGCGTCCGCGAGCGCGGTGGCGCGGCCGTCCAGCAAGGCATTGAGCATGTTCTCGATCTGCCAGGCGAAGTCGCCGAGTTCCTCGGCGCCAACCATTCGCCCGCTGCCCTTGAGGGTGTGGAACCCGCGCCGAATCTCAATCAACAGCTCCGCGTCCGCGAGTTCGCTGGCCCACCGGGGAACGTACTCGTCGAGGCTGCCGGCGACCGCCTCGTACTCTTCCAGGAAGATGGCACGCAGTTCCTCGTCGATCGCCGGGTTTTCGAAACCCGGCGCCGCGGTCGATTCAGCGGCTTCGGTAAGCGCCTCGGCCGCCGCCTCGGGAACGGTGTCGCTGGTCGACGTGGCCGCCGCCTCGGCTTGCGGGGGGTCCAGGCGTGCCTGCAGTACGTCGAGGAACCGGTCTCTTCCGGGTTGCTGGTCCCGCTCCGCGGTGAGAAAGAGCTCGAGGGCCGCCACGGCGTCGGTGAATCCTTCCAGCACCGTCTTGGGCACGGCCGCTTCGGAATGAACGCCGTGCAAAAGATCGGTCGCGCGTTCGCCCAGGCGGCTAACCAGCGCAGCGGTCGTCGTCTCACCGCTGATTTCGAGCGCCCCCGCAACCTGCCGCAACGACTCCTCCAGGTCGACATCTGCGAGGCCGCCAAGCCGATTCTTTACCGCTTCCTGAAACTCGCGCACGCTGTTGACCGCCTCGTTCAGGACCCGAATGCGAATGCGTCGCCACTCGTGGGCCGGCAATTCGGACAGGCGCGAGCCGGGATCGTGGTCCGGCGGTTCACCCAGCCGCTCGATCTGTTCCATCAGTGAGGACTCGATGCCCAGCAACTGCCCGGCTACCGACATCAGCGTCGTGACGCGCTCCTCGTCTGTGGCCGATTCGCTGGCGTCGAATTCCGGCAGCAGGGCGTCGATAGCCTGCAGGGATTCATGCATACCCAGCATGGTCAGGGTGTCATGCAGGCGCTGCAGCGCTTCCCGACATTGCAGGCGCCGCTCCGGCTCAACCTGTCCGGTGCGCATTTCCAGGTCGAGCGCGTCTTTGACCAGGGTGAACTCGTCGTGGACCGCTATTTCCAGGGTGCGGTACAGGTCGCGATCCTGGCCGCTGATCGCGCCCTGTGCGCGTGCCAGTTCGTGGCCCTTGGGAACCAGCTCGCGCAGGCCGAAGCGCTTGGAGATCCGGTCCAGCCCTGCGTGGCCGCGGCGCGCGGTGGCCACATGGAAAAGCAGTGCCCGGGTAATTGCCTGCACGGTCTCCGCTGCGGCCTCTTCGCCATCCGAGAGCTTTCTGAGCACGAGGTGGAGCCGCGCGAGGAGGCTTCTGAGCTGCAAGTCGTTGGCGATGCGCCCCTCAATCACGCCATCGATCACCTCCGTCGCGATCCACCACATGCGACGCAGGTCGGGCCGCTCCAGTCGGTGGACCAGCGTCTCGCAGGCGCCCTGCAGCGGCGCCAGCAGGTCCAGGGCCGCCTGTTCCTGCAGCCAGTTGAGCAGCGCACCCTCGTACTGGCGCCGCATGCGACGGGCGAATTCCCCGGGTTCCTCGGCACTCGGCGTGGATTGCGGTTCACCCTCGAGCTCGGGCAATTCGACGTCGAGCCGGGGTGCAAACAGGGCGTTTTCCTGCAGCTGGTCGGCTCCGCGCGCAGCCCGCATGCCATTGATCACGGGCAACAGCAGCAACGGCAGGTCCGGGTGGCCCGCCTGCATCCGATCCAGGTAGGCCGGCAGGACGACCAGCGCGTCCAGCAGCGTATCGAAGCCAGGCGCCCTTCGGTCGGCGTGGCTTGCAGAGGCCGCGCTGGAGACCGCGTGCATCTCCCCTACAACCTGCGCCGGGCCGTCCAGCATCAGGGCCTCGAGAGTCAGGCGAAGGTTTTCGAGGTTACGTTGAAGCGTCTCCATGGCCTCGGAGGTGAACTCCGGGGCGCCAGCCAGGTGTTCGGTCTGCAGCCGGATCTGCTCGAGGTGCCGGTCGAGGTCTTCGCGGACCCAGGCAAGCAGGGTGCCGGCCTGCGCGCGCGGCGATTTCATGAGCCCCATGCCTGCGGGCTGCAGCGATGCATGAAAAGCCCCATCACGTGCGCAGCACCATGGGTACTCAATCCTGCTCCGGCAGCTTGAAATCGTCGACCGTGCCGCGCAGCCTCAATACGAGGTCGGCCAGGTTGTCGACCGCCTGTGCAGTCTGATCGGTGCCGACGGATCCGGTTTCCGAGACATCACGGATCTGCTGCATCAGGCCGGAGATCCGGGTGGCCGACTCGGAGTGCTCGTGGGCTGCGGCGGCGATGTCCTCGATCAGGTCGGCCAGTTCGAGCGAAGACTGCTCGATCCGATCCAGGGCGGCGCCCGCATCTTCCGCCAACTGCGCTCCGCTGACCACCTCGGAGGTGGTGGACTCCATGGAATGGATGGCCTCGGCGGTATCTGCCTGGATGGTCTGGACCAGGGTTTCGATCCGGCGCGTGGCGCGGGCGGCGCGCTCGGAAAGCTGTTGCACCTCGTCGGCTACCACCGCAAAGCCTTTGCCTGCGCCGCCGGCGGAAGCCGCCTGGATGGCGGCATTGAGTGCCAGCACGTTGGTTTGCTCGGCAAGGTCGTTGATCAGCCCCACGATGTCCCCGATTTCCTGCGAGGACTCGCCGAGCCGCTTGATGCGCTTCGACGTCTGCTGGATTTGTTCTCGGATATTGTCCATGCCGGCGATGGTGGCGCGGGCCTGGTCGCCGCCCTGGTGAGCGGTTGCGACCGACTGGCGGGCCACCTCGCTGGATTCTCGCGAGCGCGTGGCCATGGCATCGAAAGATTGCGCCATCTCGAGGATGCCATCGGTCGCCTCGCCAATCTGGAGAGACTGCCTGCCGGCGGCCTCGGCGAGCTCGGAGGTGGAAGCGCGCGTCGATTGCGCGCTCTCGGCAACTGCGGTCGCGGTGTCGTTGATATCGCGTACGACGCGGCGCAGCCGCGCCACGGCATCGTTGATCGCCTCGGCGATGGTGCGCGTCACCTCGTCCGTGAAACCGACGTGCACCGTCAGGTCGCCATCGGCCAGCGACTTGAGCTCGTCGAGCAGTTGCTGGATGGCACTTTGGTTGCGCCGGTTGCTGAGCATCGCGTGAGCGGCGCGCCGCCGCTCCGTGGCGATGACCGTGATGGCCAACAACGCGCCAAGGCCGAGCGCCACCGCCAGGCCCGCCAGGCCGGAACGCAGTGAGGGCCATGGCTGCGCCTGCACAAGGTCCGCTGCCGCCTTGATGACGGCATCCGCCCCCGCGAGCGCGTCCCGGCTGGCAAGCGCGATTCCGTCCGCCGCGCTTCGCACTTCGGACAGGACGCTGGCCGAGCCGATGACGGTCTGCAACTGCGGGCGCGCTTCCTCGAAACCGCGGCGGACGCCGACCAGCAGCTCGAGCGCCTGCTCGTTACGGATCGGAGCCATGCCAAGCTTGGTGTTGCCTTGCAGCAAGGCCGACAATGCGGTATCGAACTGCCCCGTCTCGGCCGCCAGGCGCTCCGCCTGAGCCAATGATTCGTTACCGCCCTGCAGTATTTCCCGAACGCTGGCCAGCATGGAGCCGGCCAGGTTCTGTTGGCCTGCAATCACCACCCATTGCCGGCCAGGGGCCGCGGCCAGCGCCAGTTCCCGCATGGCATGACCGATCTCGTCCTGGATGCGCGGCAAGGTCGTTGTCACTGCATCGCCGGCTTGGTGCGCGAACAGCAGCTGGGATTCGCTGGCGATGAGGGTTTGGACGTGTTCAGCGATGCGCTCCAAGGGCGCTCGCATCCCGTCCAGGTGGGGTCGGGCCGCCGCGGGGAGGGCGGGCAGGCCCGTCCCTGGAGCGCCATCACGCAGAATGGCCATGCGGTCGTCAATGCGCGTCGGTGCGTCGGCGAGTTCCTGCAGGGCCTGCTGACTGCCACCCGCCGCCTCACTGGCCAATTCGACCAGTTGCTGCGATCCGTCCCGAACAGCCATCGCCAGCCGTACCCATTCCCGTGCGTGGCGCGAATCGCGCTCCAGCAGGAAAAACGTCACTGCCGTAAACAGCAGCGCGAGCAGGAGCAGCACGCTGACGGCGACTATCGGCCAGGAGCGGCCGGCTGCTTCCCGTCGTGCCGTATTCGACATGTCTTAGTGCTCCCGGTTGGCCGCGCCGTTGAGGAAATCCGGGTCGCGCAACAGGATGTCGAGGTCCAGTTCCTGCCACGTTTCCTTGCCTGAACGGCGCTGTTGGCGGACATAAGGGCGCAGTGGGGAGCTCTCGGCCAGGGTGGACTCCCCCACGTCATCGGCAACGAAATGCCGCTGCCCGAAAACCTCGTCCACCATCAGTCCCAGTGGCCGGTCGCGCAGGGTCGCGGCGAGCAGCCGGCTGCGGCCGGTGGCCGTACTCGACTTGCCACTCAGGAAACCGGGTAGATCAATGACCGTCATCAGTTCGCCTCGCACATTGGCGAGCCCCATGAGCCATGGCTTGGTGCCAGGTACCGGCGTGATCGGCGGCAGCGGCAGGAACTGATGCACATGGTCGATGCCGCAGGTCACGCGCGCATCGGCCATGCGAAAAATCACGCCCACCCATTCGCCCCGTTTCATTTCGCCGCTGCCACGCCCCGGCTCGTATTCCGCGGCACGCGTCTGGTAGTGAAGCAGCTTTTCGAACGGGCCTTGCGGGTCTGGCATGCGGGGTTACCTCACTGCACCTGGGTTACGGTGAAGACGCTCGCTCGCCGCAATGGCTTCAGCCGGCGTATTGCTTGACGGCGACCAGCAATTCCTCGCGCGTGAAGGGCTTGGTCAGGTATTGGTCTGAGCCCACCACCCGGCCACGCGCACGGTCGAAGAGGCCGTCCTTGCTGGTGAGCATCACGACGGGGATGTCCCTGAATTCGGGATTGTTCTTGATGATGGCGGTGGTCTGATAGCCATCCAGGCGGGGCATCATGATGTCCACGAACACCATGCTGGGACGGTGCCGGGTGATCTTGGACAGCGCCTCGAAGCCATTCTCGGCGGTTACGACCTGATAACCCTCGTTGCTGAGCATGGTCTCCGCCGAGCGACGGATGGTGGCGCTGTCGTCAACGACGAGGATGCAAGGCGTGGTGCGGCCTTCGGAGGACCCTTCGCCCGCCTGCGAACGCTCTGGAGTTTCGGTCTTTGCCATGGTGCATTGCCTGCCTGCAAGCCTGCGATGCCCGCCGACCCGCAGCATAAAAATGGGCCGGTCCCGCCGGCCTTCAGACGTCTGAAACCTAGTCTAACCGCAGATTTCAGCGTGCACCAGATCAACACGGCGCGGCCGGCACGCTTCGCTTCGCGGCGGGCATGTTCAAAATCAAGGGGATACGCGCAAACGAAAGGCTGGCACCACAACCCGCCCGGCAGGATAATGGGCGCAGCCCAAGGGTGAAATGCAGATGCCTGACAACAAAGCACGCGCCGGGCGCCCGGTGCGGACCGGCGTGGTCATGGACCCCATCGCCGGGATCAAGGTTCACAAGGACTCGACGTTCGCAATGCTGCTCGAGGCCCAGCGCCGCGGTCATGACGTGTACTACATGGAGCCCGCCGATGTGCAGGTGGCGGACGGCCAGGCCATGGCCAGCATGCGCCGCATCGAGGTGCGCGACGATCCGGCGGATTGGTTCAGTCTCGAGGCCGCAGAGCAAATGCCGCTGGCCGCCCTGGACCTGGTGCTGATGCGCCGCGACCCGCCGTTCGACATGGATTATGTGTACCTGACCTACATCCTCGAGTTGGCGGAGCGCCAGGGCGTGATGGTCATCAACCGGCCGGCCAGCCTGCGTGATGCCAATGAGAAGTTCTTCATCAGCCGCTTTCCGCAATGCTGTGTGCCCATGGTGATCACGCGCCGGGCCGCGGAGATCACGGCCTTCGTTGCCCAGCATGGCCGCGCGGTGGTCAAGCCCCTGGATGGCATGGGGGGCGACTCGGTGTTCCAGTTGAACCCGGGCGACCCCAACCTGAATGTGATTCTCGAGAGCATCACGCACCATGAACGGCAACTGGTGATGGCGCAGCAGTTCATCCCCGAAATCCGGGACGGTGACAAGCGGATCCTGCTGATCGATGGTGCGCCGGTGCCATACGCATTGGCCCGGTTTCCCGGCCAGGGCGATTTTCGGGGCAACCTCGCCAAGGGCGGGACCGGCAAGGGCGTGCCGCTCAGTGAGCGCGACTACTGGGTATGTGAACAGGTCGGCCCGGTGTTGCGCGACATGGGTATCCTGTTCGCGGGCCTGGATGTCATCGGCGACTGGCTCACGGAGATCAACGTGACCAGCCCGACCTGCATTCGGGAACTCGACGCCGAATACGGGCTCAATATTGCCGGACAGATGTTCGATGCCGCGGAGGCCAGGCTGGATGGCGACGCTCGCTAGCCGTTGGTTGAATGACCGCTTCACCGTGAGCCTGATGCTCGCCCTCGGGCTGCACGTGCTCGTCATCCTGGCGCTGGGTTTCGGGTTGGAATTCAAGCCGCTGCAGCGGGCCGCCGAGACGCTCGACGTGGTGCTGGTGAACTGGCGTTCGGAAACGCCCCCGGAGCAGGCGGAACTGCTGGCCCAGGCCTCGCAGCAGGGCGGTAGCGATGCCCCGGAGGTGGAGCGGCCCTCGCAGAACCTGTCCAGCTTCATTCCCGCCGAAAGTCCGGCCGATCAACCGCTGGAGAGCGAGGCCTCGCAGCCGTCGCTGGCCGAGCCTGAGCAGCAGCGGGTGGTGGAACAGCAGGCGGATGGCACGCCGATCGAGGAACGGACCCGTCCGGAACGGCTCGAGCCAATGCCCACCGCCGCGGACCTCCGGCGTCAGAGCATGCGGATCGCCGAATTGCAGCAAATGCTGCAGCGCGATGAGCAGTGGCGTTCGCAACTGCCGCGCCGCCGGTTCATCTCGGCCAACACCCGCGAGTATGAATTTGCCAGCTACATGCAGGCCTGGGTGGCCAAGGTGGAACGGGTGGGAAACCTGAATTACCCGCCCGAGGTTCGGCGCCTGAAACTGGTCGGCGACCTGCTGCTCACGGTCGNNGCGGCGCGGATCCGGTTTTCCCGAGCTGGACGAGGCAGCGATCCGCATCGTGCGCATGGCGGCACCCTACGCGCCTTTGCCACCCAATATTCGCGAGCACGTGGATGTGCTGCATATCACGCGCACCTGGAAGTTCACCTCCGGTTACGGCTTCGAGTGAATACTTGACTTGCGCCCACCGAGGCGCCAGATTTGGAGACATGGGCGAGTTCTCATCAGGGCAGTTCCACGGGTACCTGGACCAGCACCTTCTGATCGCCATGCCCGGCATGCTGGATCCCAACTTCGAACGCAGCGTGACCCTCATGTGCCAGCACTCCGAGGAAGGGGCAATCGGCATCACCATCAACAAATTGTCGAAGTTCACGGTGGGCGAAGTCCTCGAGCAACTGGGCATCGAGTGCCGGGATCGGGCGCTGAGTGATGCCCCGGTATTGCAGGGTGGCCCGGTCAACAAGGACCGCGGTTTCGTCCTGCACACGCCGATGCCCGGGTTCGAGTCGAGCCTGGAAATCAGTTCCGAAATCATGGTGACCACTTCGCGTGATGTGCTGGTTGCCATCGCCGAGGGCGAGGGCCCGGAGCAGTTCCTGGTGGCATTGGGGTATGCCGGTTGGGGCGATGGCCAGCTCGAGTCGGAGCTGCGCGACCATGCCTGGCTGTCCGTGCCCGTCGACCGGGCAATCGTGTTCGACCTGCCGCTCAAGGACCGCTGGCAGGAAGCGGTATCCAAGCTCGGGGTAGAACTTCATCATCTGCACGGAGCCGGTGGGAGTGCCTGAACCTGCAGTGCCGCAAGGCACGTTGCTGGCATTCGACTTCGGGCGCAGGCGGATTGGCATCGCGGTCGGGCAGACGACGACCTTCACGGCCACCGCATTGACCACCGTGCGCTGTACCGAGACGCCCGACTGGCGGCACATTAAGAAACTCATCGATGACTGGCGACCGGCAGCCCTGGTGGTCGGCTTGCCACTGGCCTCCGACGGCAGCGAGACCGACATGTCGGCGGCGGCGCGGCGTTTTGGGGCGGACCTCGCGGAGCGGTTCGGGTTGCCCATCATCCATGCCGACGAGCGGCTCACCTCGAGGCAGGCGAACACGGAGTTCGCCGCCCAGCGTGCCGCCGGGCAGGCCCGCCGCCGCGACGCCAGCCGGCTGGATGCCAT
>JABAHS010147537.1_pt1 | contig 18555 bp, 17 predicted proteins | sample 7062111 | NCBI WGS metagenome assembly JABAHS01 (sample SAMN14534600, study PRJNA622989) | marine sediment metagenome | biome: marine biome [ENVO:00000428]; feature: marine pelagic biome [ENVO:01000023]; material: deep marine sediment [ENVO:00002113]; isolation source: pool of 4 deep marine... | reverse complement strand
GTTGAGAATTGCGGTATGAAAATGCCACCTAACCTTCGGCGCTAAAATAATAAATGCCGCCAACACTACCGCTGACGGCACGGAAGGAGGGGAGGTATGAATCATGGCTTATTAAATTCTACTCATAGACATTGACATCGATGATGATTCTTTGTGGATTGATGCCCACCAACCTTCGAACCATCGGTGTAATAAAGCTGATTGTCATTGCCGTTTTTTGCTGAATAATGGAAGTATGCCATGCCAATGGACAAATATGAACGGTATCTGGGCGCCTGATGAAGAAAAATTGTGCCGGAGATGGAGGTATTGAACACCTCAGTTTTGAAAGCATCTAAACCCCTCGTCATTGAAGCTTTCCCATGCCCGGCAAATAGAACCCAGGCGATTAAGAAAATTTTGAGTTTCATAACTCACCTCCCGGGATGCTTTTATTCGTCCACTGCTTATATTTTATCGAGAGCGCATAAAAGAATATGAAGCAAAAAAACGTTGACATGATGATAAAAATATGTTACATTTGCCTGATTCAGAGTCAGTCCTGATCGTTTACGTGCAGCACTAGCAGGAGGGTGAAATTATGCAAATTAAGGAACAAATGCATGGCGATGTTGCAGTCATTGAGCTGAAAGGCAAGCTAATGGGAGGACCTGAGACAACGGCCATTCATGATAAAGTCAAAGAGCTCGTGGGTAACAACACCAAAAAGATCGTCATCGATTTGGGCAAGGTCAAATGGATGAACAGCTCCGGCCTCGGTGCTTTGATGGGTTCAATGACCACTGTCAAAAATGCCGGCGGAGATTTGAAGTTGGCTAAGGTTACGGAAAAAGTCAAAAGTCTTTTCATGATCACAAAGCTTGTGACCATCTTCGAGACATTCGATAGTGTGGATGAGGCCGTTGCGAGCTTTGGTTAATCATCCTTCTAGTCTTTCTAGAGTCTTTACGAATTCTTTATTGTCGTAATTTAATGAGGAGTAGAGGAGATGTTTTTACCCCGATGCTATGCCCGGTGGATTATTTGGTCCTTATCGTTAATTCTATGTCCCTGCCTTTCTTTCTCCCAAACTAAAACACTTGACCGTCCTGTCGATCCCGTCATCAGGAACGGCGCAGAGATCGCAGAGTTCATTGGCGCCCCCATAGACGAACTCGGTCTGTTTGCTTTTGATTCCGCCACACAAACTTGGGCGGCCATTCCCTTTCAAATTGACGAAAAAGATACCAGCGGAAGTTTTGTATTTCCAGATTCATCAGACCAGATACCAGGTTTTGATAAAAACGACGAACTTGTATTTATGGCCGATGACGCCGGAGATCGAGCCTTTATTTGGCTTAACAACGAGGGATCGGAACAACACCCGCGCGTGGAAATAACGGTCAGCGATCCGCGCGACATGGAGAACAATCGTGCCTGGGCTTATTTGTATCGTTCTGCAGACTTCGTAAGTTCCTTAGCAAAATCCGTCGTTGAAGATTATGTGATGTATACAGAGAGCCCGAATCCGGGAACCGGTGAGGACTTGGTTGAGGGGTTCGAAAATAGCATGTCAACATACAAAATCGGTGGCAACGAGAAAGGTCTTTTCGGAGCCTTATTCCTGCCAGCTAATCCTGATTTGGATTTAATCGATCGGCAAAAAATCAGGGGTGAGACAAGTTCTTTCTTTTTTCCAAGTTTTGATGAAGAAAACAACCTGTCTTTCAAAGGCGTAAAGGCGATAGATGGAAGAGTTCGAGTGATCCGTGAAGTTACCATAAGCCTGACTGCACTCGGCGCTGAGGTGGCGGATGCCTCCTTACCCGTGCAGTATTTTCGGAATTCCCTCGTCTTGCAAGGTGATTTATCGATTCCAGCCGATTTACCACTTGGAATTGAAATAGAATTACTTCGACACTCAATTGACCTTTCTTCGAATGCGGAAGGAATGTTGTTTTCAAATCCGAACAACACTAACGTCGTGATTGATGCCAGTTCGGACAATGTAGACCCGAGCATTGTCGAGGCGCCTGAAATTAATTTCACACATATTGTAGGTCCAGCCGGAACCACGGCGAAAACAAATTCCACTCAGGTTCCTGAAGGCACAATCGTAACCCTTTTTAGCCTGCCCGGTACGATTGGAGATGTTCGTCAGTTGTTTTATCTTGATAAGTCTGGTGAAGGTTCGCCCGATGAAGATAACAACTCCTTCGGGGATTCGGGCGTAATCATTACAGGTAACGATATCGAGGGCGCTTTTCCGTTAGCGTTCAACCTGATATTCTTTGCGGACAACCAACCGGTTGAAATGGGTAGCACCTTGGCCGACAACGCTGAAAATCCGTTGGTGGTGGAAACCGCGTCTCAGGATTTCGAGACCGTGCCCGTGGAGTTGGCGTCCTTTTCTGCTAATGTGGTACAAAATGATGTCGAGCTGCTTTGGGTGACCGCTTCCGAATCCAATAATTTCGGCTTTGACATCGAGCGGCGTTCCGAACGTCGGCAAGTTTGGTCGAAAATTGGGTTCGTGCAGGGTCAGGGTACAACCAACGTTCCCACGCATTACTCATTTTCGGACGCGGCTCTGCAACCCGGTGTATATAAATATCGGCTGAAACAAATTGACACGGATGGCACGTTTGAGTTTTCACGGGTGGTTATGGCTGTGGTCGGATTGCCTGAGATCTTCGTCCTGGCACAAAACTTTCCCAATCCGTTTAATCCGACGACCGAGATTCAATATCAAATTCCGATCAATCTTGACGGTGCTGCAGTACAAAAAACGATTTTGAAGATTTTCAATTTACTCGGACAAGAAGTCCGAACCTTGATCGACAGGGAAGAGGCTCCCGGTTTCTACTCTGTGGAATGGAACGGCCGGGATGACTTTGGAAATCTGGCTCCTTCCGGAGTGTATATTTACCGGCTGCGGTCAGGCAATTTTGTCGATTCTAAGAAAATGGTTCTGGTCGAGTAGACATTGGCAATATGACTTACTCTTGAAAACAAGGAAGCCGTGGTGTTTGGACTACGGCTTTTGTTTTTTACAGGTGGATAGACTGTAGGGGTTTTAGGCTGTAGGCGGGACTTCATGCGAGACCAATCGAATACTTAAACATGTAATATTTTGATATTTAAACATTTAAGCTCTTGGGGTCATTGGTTGGAGTACTGGAGTGCCGGTAGGTAGTTCCAAAAATCCATTGATCCAGTACTCCATAACCTAGCTCCACTCAAATTAGTGAAAATGAAAAGAGCTTAGGCGGTTTGATTAGATCATTACGCAAAGCCCAACAGTCTACAACCTACAGCCTACAGCCTAAAAAACTTATGGCACGCTACACACCTAAAATTCCCGAATGGCCTGAAGATGATCGACCTCGAGAGCGGCTAATTAAGTTCGGTGCCGATAAGCTCTCTGATGCAGAAATTTTGGCTATTTTGCTGCGAGTCGGGAATCAGGAAACCACCGCAATTGATCTTGCGCGGCATTTGATCAAGGAATTTGGTGGATTTCGGGGTATGGACGGAAAGTCAGTCAGCGAACTGTGTGAGGTCAACGGCATTGGCATGGCGAAAGCTGCACAAATCAAGGCAGCGATGGAACTCGGAAAACGGCTGTTCCTGGAGGAGGCTGGCAGCAAAGTGAGAGTCGAGTGCAGTGAAGACGTATACAGGATTGTGAACCCCTACCTAAGAGATTTGAGCCGGGAGGTTTTCAAAATTATTCTCTTAACAAGTCGCAACCGACTCATTCACGAAAAAACGATTTTTGAAGGAAGTTTGACCGAAAGCATCGTAAGCCCTAGAGAGATTGTAAAAGAGGCGATCAACCATTCTGCAGCCTCGGTGGTGTTTGTGCACAATCACCCTTCCGGTAATCCGGAACCCAGTGAGGAGGATAAGCGTGTCACGCGCCAGTTGAAGTCAGCATGTCAGGTCGTGGGAGTCAGCGTGCTCGACCACGTGATCATCGGCGACGATGGATTCTTTAGTTTCGCAGATGCGGGTTTACTTTGAGGTAACACTTTAGCCAACTGAACGCGAGTGCAAAAATCAGCGAAGTGTATTTTTTGCAAGGCCGACGTTTATGGAAAAATACGTCCCGACTTGGCCATGAGATTTCAAGTTAAGGAACGTCGGGACTGATTTTTACACTCCATTTTTCTGTTAGCTAAACAGTCACATTCTGAGGATGGTTACTCGGTATGATGCAGGAGAATGTTCATGAATGATAAGGAGCAAGATGTTCCTTATGTTCCTTCAACAACGACGTTGGCAGAGTTCACGTTTAAGTCGATATTTCTGGGACTGATCATGGCCGTTGTGCTGGGCGCTGCAAATGCGTTTCTGGGGCTCAAGGCCGGTTTAACCATCTCCGCAACCTTCCCTGCGGCGGTCATCGCCGTGGCTGCTTTTCGCTTGCCCTTTTTTCGCGGCAATGTCTTGGAACAAAACATTGCCCGTACCACAGCCTCGGTCGGTGAAGCGCTCGTGGCTGGGGCCATTTTTACCATCCCTGCTTTTGTGATGGTTGAAATCGACGGGCAAAAATTGTGGACGCACTTCAATTACTGGGAAACCTCTGCCATTCTACTTGTGGGAGGCGTGCTGGGCATTTTGTTTGTTATTCTGTTGAGAAGAACGCTTGTTGTGGATGCCGGACTGCCATTCCCCGAAAGCTACGCATGTTATGAAATTGTCCGGACTGGCCAGAAAGGCGAAACCGGGGCAAATTACGTATTCGGGGCAATGGGAGTCGGTGCGCTCCTCGAGCTTCTAAAAAACAGCAGCGGCATGGCCATCTTTCGAGAAAGTGTGGAAGTATTCTTCAAATTCCCTCAGTCCGTGATTCATCACTTTACGAGCACGCGCGAGGCTCTGGGTGATGTGGTGCACGAAGGAGGGTTGACGTTTTCCAGTCCCCTGGCTTCGTCGGCCTTGATGGGGGTCGGGTACATTATCGGGCCGAGATTGGCGGCCATTAACTTTTGCGGCGGCGTGCTGGCGTGGTTGGTCTTAATTCCTATGGCTCTGTTTCTCAGTCCCGAGCTTCGGCAGCAACTGCTGATCGATGGCAGTCCTGTTCCATGGAGCGAATTAACTTACACAATTTGGTACAATCAGATTCGTCCCATTGCGGTGGGAGCCATGTTGGTCGGCTCATTTTACACACTGTGGGGATTGAGAAATTCGATTTTGTCGGCGTTTCATGGCGCCTTCAAGCAGGCCGGGGCAGCCGAATCCGGNNATTGGATTGGTCGTCCCGATGACCCTCGTGTATTACTACTTTAGTGGAAGCCTTGCAGGCGCGCTTATCGCGGCTGTGATCATGACGGTTACCGGCTTTCTGTTTGCCGGAGTCGGCGGCTGGCTTGTCGGATTGGTGGGCGGGTCCAANNATTAATCTCAAATGGATCGTCCTGTCGACCATTGGATTGGTCGTCCCGATGACCCTCGTGTATTACTACTTTAGTGGAAGCCTTGCAGGCGCCCTTATCGCGGCTGTGATCATGACCGTTACCGGCTTTCTGTTTGCCGGAGTCGGCGGCTGGCTTGTCGGATTGGTGGGCGGGTCCAATCAGCCCATTTCCGGTCTCGCCCTCTCCACGTTGATTGTCGCGGCGATTGTGATGGTGGCCATCGGAGTGGTTGGATTGAGCGGTGTGGCTGCGGTGCTGGCTGTGGCGGCGGTGGTTTGCTGTGCGACGGCCATGGCCGGGGACATGATTCAGGATCTGAAAGTCGGGCATCTCATCGGCGGTACCCCGTGGAAAATGGAAGTGGCTGAAGTCATCAGCACTGTAATCGTTTCCTTCGTGTTGATTTTTCCGATTATCATTTTGCATGAAGGCAACATCGCGCAGGGAGGGATTGGTATCGGGGATAAAGCCCTGCCTGCACCACAAGCCGGACTTATGGCACAGCTTGCGAAAGGCATCGTTGCCGGTGAGATGGCCTGGGGATTGATTCTCATTGGGATGTTTTTCTCTCTGGCGCTCATTCTCATCAGGGCTCCGGCGCCAATGTTGATTGCGGTTGGCATGTATTTGCCGTTTCATACCACGTTCGCCATTTTTGTCGGTGGGTTGATCAAACGCACCTCGGATAAGATAGTCGAGAGGCGCAAAGCTACGGATGCCCAAAAAATGCGAGTGGATAATGTAGGAACTCTGGTGGCGTCCGGTTTCATTGCAGGTGAGGCGCTGACCGGCGTTATGCTTGCCGGGTTGGCTTTTGCCGAAAAACCGTCCATCACTTACCTTCTCACCGGACAAACGGAATTTGGATTTGTTGATAAGCTTGGCCCATGGCTTTCCATCGTCATCTTTGCCATCGTGGCGTATGGGTTGATTCGAATTCCTTTGAGTTCTTTGAGAAAAGCCTAATCCGGATAGGCCAAAACGAAAAAAAGACAAAATGATCAAAGAAAAAAATAAGGCAACAATGATTTTGGGCAAAATAGTTAGTTCTCACCCAGAATTTACTGCCGGGCACTTTTTAAAAAACAAAAGATATTTTGGGCACAGATTTTCACAGGTTTCCGCTGTTTTTTGGTGATACCAACCTTTGTAAGGTTTTCATAAGAAAATTCACGAATCAGTGTCGATCAGTGTCCAAAGAAGAAGTTTCTTGATGATTTCTTTCAGGTTAATTATTTTGACTACAATTATTTTGTGTTTTAACTATCTTCGCTTAAACTTCATGGGGCTGAGTTTTCACTTTAAGATACCTGGCCCTGGGGAATCATTTGTTTTGTCGAAGATGTTTTTTTATCTTTAAAATGTTGAACTATTCAGACTATGCGGACAAAGCGAAGAAACACTGAAGTAGGAACATAATTAAAAATGGCAACAAAATTGTTAAGTTGTTAAATGGTTATGTTGAGAATCCATCGTTAACAATTTAACTATTTGACTACCGTCCGACCCAAAATTGTCTTGTCCTTTTTGGGCATGCACTGAATAGTTACCTTTAAACTGACTTTTTTGAATCTTTTAAACATTTGACCGTGACTTAAGTTGTGCAGCAGAATAATACAAAGATAAAAATTCTCCCGGAAAATCTCACCAATAAAATTGCTGCTGGCGAAGTCATCGATCGTCCGGCCTCTGTAGTGAAAGAGCTGGTAGAAAATTCCATCGATGCCGGCGCCAGTGAAATTACGGTGGTCATCGCTGAAGGGGGGAAATCGCTCATTCAGGTGGTCGATGATGGCGCGGGTATGAGCGAAGCCGATCTTTTGCTCGCGTTTCAACGTCATGCCACCAGTAAAATCTTCAGCTATGAGGACTTGATCCACATTCACACTCTGGGTTTTCGAGGTGAGGCTTTGGCGAGCATTGCTTCGGTCTCAAGAGTTGAAGCAAAATCCATTGTACAGGGCAGCTATTCAGGACATCTGATCAGAATCAGCGGTGGAGTCATGGATGGAGTGGAGGGCGCGGGTGGAAATCCCGGCACATCGATTACCGTGAAGAATCTCTTTTACAACACGCCTGCCAGAAGAAAATTTTTGCGAGCCACCAATACCGAATACCGGCAGATTTTGAAAGTCTTGAATCGATTTTTTCTCGCTTGTCCCCAAATTGCCTTTTCGTTTGTCAAGGATGGCGAAATCATCACCGAATTGCAGCCCGAATCTCTAGAAGATCGCGTGCGGTCTGTTTTTGGGGGACGAATCCAAAAGAATCTCATTCCCATAGAAAATGAAGGCTCGGTCAGGATCAGTGGATTTACCGGTAATCAGGACACGACCCGTGCCACTCGCGGAGATCAGTATCTCTATTTCAACAAGCGTTATTTTACTAACAAAAGCTTACATTATGCCGTTTTGTCAGCCTACGGTGACATCATCCCCAAAGGGCATTATCCCGTCTACGTGGTTTTTCTCGAGATGGAAGCCGAACAAGCCGACGTCAACGTGCATCCCACGAAGATGGAGATAAAGTTTGCCAACGAATCCCTGGTGTTCAGTTCGTTGCGGGGAGCGGTGAAGCGGGCGCTGAGTAGCGAAGAAGTCGTGCCGCAACTGTCTTCTCATCAGAATTCGCACCTGCCCCATAGGCAACCGGGGCCATTCCGGCCAAACCGTCCCGACCGCGATTGGGGCGCTGCTGAAATCGATTCGCACAGTTGGACGGACAACACGTTGTTTGAGGAAGAGGATTTCAGTCGAGGCAGGAACGAAGAATCCGGATCTGAATCGTTAACAAGCGCTAAGGAGGCGTTCAAACCAACTCATGTGTGGCAAGTGCACAATAAATACATTCTGTCCCAAATAAAGAACGGAGTGATCCTGATCGATCAACATGTGGCTCATGAACGCATTTTATATGAACAGGCGCTGGAAAGATTTGAGAAGCGTAAACCCTCGTCGCAGCAACTGCTCTTTCCCCAAATCGTTGAATTGTCTTCAGAAGATTATTCTGTGCTTCTGGACATGATACCGTTTTTAGAACAAATTGGGTTTGTTCTGAAAGCATTCGGGAAAAACACGGTCGTGCTTGAAGGCGTTCCCTCTGGAATCAAAATTAGCGATGAAGAAAAAATTCTTTTGGACATCATCGATGAATATAAACGTGGCAAAAGAGAGAATCCGGATATTCGCGACAATGTGGCAAAGTCGTTTGCTTGTCACTCTGCCATCAAGGCGGGCGATCCTCTGAGCCTTGAAGCCATGAATTCTCTAATCGATCAATTATTTTCAACCAAAGAGCCATATTTTTGTCCCCATGGCAGGCCAGTGCTGATAAATCTCTCTTTGGAAGAGCTGGATCGTCGGTTTCGTCGGCACTAAAATGTAATACCTCAGTGACGCTGAGGAATTCAATGACAATTGTTGATGGAAGAAAAACTTAGTCGGCTTCAGCCGACTTCTACTATGAGCCTGAAAATTTATTTTCAGGCGGGGCTGCTTACAAAATCTGAATAGCGGCACTTGCTTTTTGGAAACAATTTGGTTATATTGGGGCCGTTCTTCAAGAAAAACAGCAGGAAAGGAGGTGATCGCGTTTCCATGGTGGTTACGGTCGTGAAGAAAGGCGAATCCATCGACAAAGCCCTGAGGCGGTTTAATCATAAATGCCAGGTCGCCGGAATCAAGAAGGATTTGAAGAAGACCAGTTTCTACCTCAAGCCAAGCGAGAGGAGAAAATTGGCAAAAAAGAGGGCTGCAAGAAACAATCAGTCATCTTAAAAAGTATACCATACCAATTATAACGACGTCCTCCAAATTCGTGTCAATTCTCAGGAGTATTCAGGTGACAAATTTTTTCAAGAATTTAGCCGTTATCCTCGGGGTGTTAATCATTTCGAGCGGTATTTTTTATTTGGTCTCAGAAGATGGAGAGGTCAATCACGACGTTTTCAACCGTTCGCTTCGACTCCTTGGAGAAGAGCTGCTTGCCTTGCTGCCAGAAGATGCTGATTCGAAGAGAGTGCAAGAAAGATGGCAGGAAATCTCCGAAAAGGCCACCAAAGGTGAAATTCAACCCGAACAGCTTGAACGGCTCGCTGCAGGCATATTGAATGCGAGCAACCTCGAGCGAGACATCACGGTTCAAGAGCTGGACAGGTTCTTTGCTCTCACTCTGAACCCCGTAAGTCCTAAGACTACCGATGCGCTGAGATTGACCGAAAAACCCCTCACCGCGGTTCGACCTCAGAAGTTCGAACAGTTGGGTAAGAATCTTCAAGCTGTGTGTGAGTTCAATCGCAAGATCAAGAATTCGTGTTCCGAAGATCCGGTTAGACGTGAAGTGCTTATCAGAAATCTTAGATACAATCATGACAATGGCATTCGAGTGAGTGGCGACATCGAGTTGAAGAAAAAATTTGACCACAAGAAATACGCTGCATTGGCTAAGGAAATTAACGAACTAGAGAAGAAAAATCTGATCGAGTGGCAACACAACTTTGATATGGAGTGCGATAAACAGAACCAAAGGCTCAAACTGCAGTTAGACTCGTTAAGGATGGTCATAACCTCTGAGTCGGTTCAAATCGGCGAATCGTTTAAAATCATCGTGGGCGAGAAAGTCAGTTTGAAAGCGCTTGAGGAATTGGAGAAGTTGCAGCAGTGGCATGCAATTGAGCCCGCGATTCTCGAACAAATTATTCAGGAAAGTCTAACGGATATAGGAATAAAAACGAATTAAACGCGGTTTCAGAAAAAAAATATTGACATTTAGTTCTCGTTTGTTATATTAGCTATTCAAATTTGAGGAAATTCATGCTCAACATTCTTTCCACAGCTTATTTTTGGCGCTTTTGGTATTGGTATTATTGTGCCAATAGTGGGAAGGATGTGCGCAAAAGCAAGCCAGATTAGAATTCAATAAAAAATAGATTCGCAAGCATCCCAACCCACTATATAGAAATTATATAGTGGGTTTTTTGTTTTTAGAAGGTTTGGCTATGCACCGACTCAGTTTTTCAGAATTTAAAAAGCTATCCTCAAAAGGCAACGTCATTCCGGTATATGCCTCCTTTCTGGCAGATTTGCTGACACCCGTATCCGCCTTTTTGCGTTTGCAAACCATTTCAAAGCGAGCGTTTCTGCTGGAGAGTGTCGAAGGAGGTGAGAAAACCGCAAGGTACTCGTTCCTGGGTTGTCAGCCATTTTCAACCATCATTTATGACAATCACACCCTTCAGGAACAGAATGGTACTAACACGAAATCGTTTAACGACAATGTTTTTGAATTCTTGAAGCGCCGATTTGCAAAATTTGAAGCTGTCCGTCCGGCTGGGTTACCCCGATTCACCGGGGGAGCGGTTGGATATTTTGGCTACGAAACCATTGGGTTGATAGAAGACGTGCCGCAATCGAAGCCCGATGAGCCAGATCTGCCTCAAGCCTTACTCATGCTGTTCGAAACCGTTTTGGCTTTCGATCATCTGACTCACCAAATTTATATTATAACAAACGTATTCTTAGAGGACTTCACGACTTCATTGAATGTCCAGTATGAACGGGCCTTGAAAAAGATAGAGTCCATAAAGTCAATCCTCGAGAGAGAAACTTCTTACGTAGCAGAGGCTTCCACAAATAACGCCACAATTTCATCTAATTTCACTAAAGCGGGGTTTTGTCAGGCGGTGATTGCAGCGAAGGAATACATTGAAGCCGGGGACATCTTTCAAGTCGTCCTTTCACAGAAATTTCAAAGAACAATTAAGGTCAATCCTTTTGATATTTACCGAGCGTTGAGAGTCATCAACCCATCTCCCTATCTGTATTTTCTCCAATTTGATGACCACTGCATTATTGGTTCCTCCCCTGAGCTTCTCGTGCGAGTTGAGGATGGACGCGTGGAAGTGCGACCCATTGCCGGTACCCGTCCGCGGGGAGGAGATGAGAAGGAGGAGACGCGACTGATGGACGATCTGCGTCGGAACGAGAAAGAGGTCGCCGAGCATGTCATGCTTGTAGATTTGGGACGCAACGATGTGGGGCGGGTCAGTCAGTTTGGCTCGGTTAAGGTGACGGATTTCATGGAAGTTGAAAAATATTCTCATGTTATGCATTTGGTGTCAAACGTTTGCGGCAATCTGAGACCGGAGCTCAGCGCGCTTGATGCTTTGCAGGCGTGTTTTCCGGCCGGCACGGTGTCCGGTGCTCCAAAAATTCGCGCTATGGAGATCATCAGTGAACTCGAACCCACGTCCAGAGGTGTTTACGCGGGGGCTTTGGGTTACCTGGATTTTTCCGGAAATCTTGACACCTGTATCGCCATTCGAACCCTTGTGATCCAAAATAGCCAGGCCTATTTTCAGGCTGGTGCTGGCATTGTGGCCGATTCAATTCCTGAGCGAGAATTCCAGGAAACCGTCGACAAGGCTGCAGCGTTGCGAGCAGCGATGGATTTAGCTGAAAGAGGCTTGCAATGATTGTCGTGATCGACAACTACGATTCCTTTACATACAATTTGGTGCAATACCTCGGCGAGTTGCAGGCCGAATTGAACATTTGCCGAAATGATGAGATTGACATCGAAAAAGTGAGACAGAGGCAACCGGATGGCATTGTTATCTCGCCTGGTCCCGGTCGACCTGAAAATGCTGGCATCAGTGTTCCTCTGGTTCGGGAACTCGCGCCGCTGACACCTATCCTCGGGGTTTGTTTGGGGCACCAGGCAATCGGACTCGCTTTTGGGGGCGTAATTAGCCGGACGCAGAATTTGATGCACGGGAAGACATCGAAAATCTTTCATGGCAACAGAGAGCTGTTCAATGACATTCCGAATCCTTTTGAAGCAACGCGTTATCATTCTTTGATCGTGGAAAGGAACCGTTTGCCTTCCTGTCTGCGAGTGACGGCAGAAACGGAGGATAAAGTTATCATGGGCCTTCAACATGAAACCTATTCTGTGTACGGGGTGCAGTTTCATCCCGAGTCCATTCTGACTCATGAAGGGAAACGATTGTTGAAAAATTTTTTGGCTATTTGCAATCATCGAATTAAAGAGCGAAGCGTATGATACAAGAGGCGATCAAAACTGTAATTGAAGGGGGAGATTTAAGTCGTAAAGAGGCGCACGCTGTAATGAGCGCCATCATGAATGGCGAGGCCACCCCTGCCCAAATCGCTGCATTTATTGTTGGAGCAAAATTAAAGGGAGAGACGCAACAGGAGGTCACAGGCTTTGCACAGGCTATGCGAGAGAAAGCGACGTCTGTTGTGACCAAACATGCCGATGCTATCGACATGTGCGGTACCGGCGGAGATGGCATCGGGACATTCAACATTTCAACCGTGGCTTCTTTTGTGGTGGCCGCCGCTGGTGTGCCGGTTGCCAAGCATGGCAATCGCTCGGTGTCGAGCAAATGCGGGAGCGCCGATTTACTGGAAGCATTGGGCGTGAACATCGAGCTGGATGCAGAAACCACAGGCCGGTGTTTGGACGAAATAGGGATTGCCTTTCTTTTTGCGCCTTCGTTGCACAAAGCCATGAAGCACGCCGTTGGCCCTCGGCGCGAAATCGGAGTGCGCACGGTGTTTAACATTCTCGGGCCGCTGACCAATCCGGCTGGCGTCAAACGGCAGGTGCTCGGAGTGTATCATCGCTCTCTTTGCCGGCTCATGGCCGAAGTTTTGCGAGAATTAGGCGCGGACCACATCGTGATTATCCATAGCGAAGATGGCTTGGATGAGATTTCGATTCAGGCTCCGACGCATGCGGTGGAATTGCGTGACGGCAAGCTCCGAGAGACGCAGCTTCTGCCGGAAAATTTTGGACTAAGCGTTGCCCGGGAAAACGGCATGCTGGGTGGCACACCTGAGGACAACGCCGAAATCGCCCTGAACATTTTGCAAGGTGAACGCGGTTCAAATCGAGACATCGTGATCGCCAATGCAGCCTGCGGATTGCTGGTGGGAGCGGCAGCCAGAACTTTCGAAGACGGGGCCAAAATGGCGCTAGATTCCATCGATTCGGGGGCGGCGCTTGAAAAACTTGAATCCTTGAGAGAATTCAGTCAAAGCGTTTGATGGCAAGCATCTTAGACAAAATTGTTGAACACAAAAAACAAGAGCTGAAAAAGCTTAAAAGGGAAACACCCGTTTCTAAGCTTTTTGCCCGGGTACAAACATTGCCTGCGCCAAAACCGTTTTCGAGCGCTTTAAAAACGCAAAGCACGGTCGCAATCATAGCGGAGGTCAAGAAGGCCTCTCCCTCGGCCGGTTGTTTGCGGGAGGACTTCGATCCGGTAGCCATTGCGACGGGCTATGAGAAGAACGGCGCGAGCGCGGTTTCCGTTCTAACCGATGAAAGATTTTTTGAAGGGAGCCTCGTTCATTTGCAGCGAATCCGTGAACAGGTTCAATTGCCTATCTTGCGAAAAGATTTCATGCTCGATCCCTATCAAATCGTCGAGGCACGCGCTTATGGCGCAGATACCATTTTGCTGATTCTGGGTATGCTTTCCGACAGGCAGTGCTCCGAACTTGTGGCAGCAGCGCGAGAGTTTAAACTTGACATTTTGGCCGAGGTGCACACCGCTGCGGATCTCGAAAGAACTTTAGCCACAGGATTAACTTGCATAGGCATCAACAATCGCAATCTCAAAACATCTGAAGTCGATTTGAATACGACGACCTCCTTGATCGGAGGAATACCAAAGGAGGTGACTGTCGTTTCGGAAAGCGGCATCAAGCACAGAAACGACATCGAAAGAGTCGCTCAGTCCGGTGTGGATGCTGTTTTGGTCGGCGAAACGTTGATGCGACAGCCGGATGTTGGTTTGGCTGTTCGCCAATTTTTAGGAGCGCAGAAGTGGTCAAGGTAAAGATTTGTGGCATCACGAATTTGGAAGACGCATTGCTGGCCTGCGATTTGGGCGCGGACGCCATCGGATTTATTTTTCACGAAAAAACCCCAAGACACATCAGGCCCTCGGAAGCACAACTTATCGCGAGATCGCTTCCGCCATTTGTCACAAAAGTGGGTGTGTTTGTGAATATGCCTATTCAGGAATTGGGTAAGATTTGCGAGACCGTCCCGCTTGACTTGGTGCAACTACATGGAGACGAACCCACTGAATACTGTCGTCAAGTCGACCGGCCATGGCTGAAAGTGTTTCGAGTAAGCGATGAGTTTGATGTGTCTCAACTTGCTCCATACAAAGCCATCGGTTTTTTGTTGGATACGTTTAACCAAGAGCGTTACGGCGGAACCGGTCAAACCTTCAATTGGAAGATCGCAAAAGAGGCCAAGAGGTTCGGCCAGATTATATTGTCTGGCGGACTGAATCCACAGAACGTTTCAGAAGCCATGAATTTTGTTAAGCCGTATGCGGTGGATGTTTGCAGCGGGGTGGAGGCCGTTCCCGGTAAGAAAGATCCTGAAAAGATGCGACGATTCTTTGGGGAGATTTCGTGTACCGCGAAAAGTCGTTGAGTTTTATTTATCATTATCACTTGAATTTAGGATTTTGGGATAGAAAATTTAATGAACCAATCACATCGACAAACCAAGGTTTCTCAGAATCACTTACCCGATGATAGTGGCTATTTCGGAGCATACGGCGGCAGATTTGTCCCGGAGATCCTGATGCCGGCCATCACGGAACTTGAGGAGGTCTATACAGCGGCCAAAGCCGATCCGGAATTCCAAAGAGAGTTGCAACTCTGTTTCCAGGAATATTCAGGTCGACCGACTCCTTTGACCTACGCAGACCGTTTGACCGAGGCCCTGGGCGGGGCCCGAATTTATCTGAAGCGCGAGGATCTAAACCACACGGGCGCACACAAAATAAACAATACACTTGGTCAAATTTTTTTGGCCAAACGCATGGGTAAACGTCGCATCATCGCTGAAACCGGTGCCGGGCAGCATGGAGTGGCGGTGGCAACTGTGGCTGCCAAATTTGGTCTGAAATGTGTGATTTACATGGGAGAGGACGACACTCGACGGCAGCAGCTTAACGTTTTTCGCATGCAACTCCTCGGCGCCGACGTGGTTTCCGTGACCACGGGAAGCCGAACGCTTAAGGATGCCATCAACGAGGCCATCCGAGATTGGGTGACCAACGTCACGGATACATTTTACCTGATTGGATCTGTGGTCGGTCCCCATCCTTATCCCATGATGGTGCGTGATTTTCAGTCCGTCATTGGCCGGGAGACGCGCAAGCAGTTTTTAGAAAAGTTATCCCAACTTCCGGATTATGTTGTGGCATGTGTGGGCGGAGGAAGCAATGCCATTGGCATGTTCTATGCCTTTCTCGAAGATACAAATGTCAGGCTCATTGGCGTGGAAGGAGAGGGATCGGGTTTGCAATCGAGTAGACACGCGGCGACGCTTTGTGCGGGATCAAAAGGAGTTCTGCACGGGGCATTAAGTTACGTGCTTCAGAATGAGGATGGCCAAATCCGGGAAGCCCAGTCCATTTCTGCCGGGCTGGATTATCCCGGAGTGGGTCCCGAACACAGTCACCTGAAAGATACAAAGCGAGTGGAATACACCTCGGTAAGGGACGAAGAGGCTCTGGAGGCGTTCTATCTGCTCTCGAAAAGCGAGGGCATCATTCCTGCGCTGGAGAGCGCTCATGCGTTAGCTCAAGTTACGAAATTGGCACCCAGGTTGGCATCTCGCAATTCGATTGTAGTCTGTCTTTCGGGCCGGGGCGATAAGGATGTGGCCATGGTTCGAGAATTCAAAATTTGATCGCATTTGGAGACAACATTGAGCAGATTGCAGCAAGTCTTTAAGGCTCAAAAAACAAGCGGGAAGAAGCTGTTTTCGGCATTTGTCACCGCAGGGTTTCCCGACCTGAAGGCGACTCCGGAGTTGGTTTGGACCCTGGAATCCGCCGGAGCAGATTTGGTGGAAATCGGCATTCCATTCTCTGATGCTTTGGCCGACGGGCCGACCATTCAAAAGGCGTCACAAATTGCGTTGCAGAATGGCGTGAGTTTAAATACAGTTTTGGATCAAGTACACAAGGTAAGACAGCGAAGCGAAGTGCCAATCGTCTTGATGGGATATCTGAGTCCCATCTTGAAATACGGACTGAATAAGTTTATGAAAGACGCTCGGTCCGCTGGTGCAGACGGACTTATTATTCCGGACCTCATTCCCGAAGAGTGGCTTAGACTCGGACCGTCAGTCGAAAACACTTTAGGTATCAACTTTCTGATTGCGCCAAACACCCCGTTGCAACGCATTGAAATGATCGATCAAATGACGTCGGATTTCATTTACTGTGTGTCGGTCACAGGAGTCACTGGAGCACGATCGGAATTGCCCTCTGGATTAAGGAGTTTCCTGGATTCAGTAAACGGTCATTTGAACCATCCCTATTTGGTAGGGTTTGGCATTTCAACGCCCGAACAAGCTAAGCAAATTGCCCAACATAGTCACGGCGTGATCGTTGGCAGCGCAATCATAAAATTAATCGAAAAACATCAGCAGAAAGATGAGATGCTTGACGCTGTCAGAAAACTTGTATGCGAACTAAAAACGGCATTAGAAGGAGTGTAATATGGATTTAGAAGACTGGCGCGGTAAAATTGACGACGTGGATCAACAGATATTGCATCTGCTTAATAAACGTGCTCAATTCTCCATCGAGATTGGCAAAATCAAGAAACAACGAGAGTTGCCCATTCATTCTCCGGAACGGGAGAAGGCAATTCTCATGCGGATGGCTGATCAAAATGCAGGTCCGCTCAGCGATGAGGCAGTTCGTAGGGTGTTTGAAAGAGTCATCGATGAATCCCGTAAATTGGAAAAAGATATTTTGGAAAATAGAGGACAATCGAAGGAGGGCTAACTCAATGGTTGTGGTAATGGAAGAGATGGCAAAGGAAGATCAGATTCAACATGTCATCTCCAAGTTGATAGACATGAGCTTTGATGTGCATCGCTCCACTGGCGTGAACCAAACGGTGCTTGGAGCGATTGGCGATAAGCGTGGTTTGGACACAGGAATTCTGGAACTCTTACCGGGTGTTCATAAGGTTGTTCGCATCACAGAGGCCTTCAAACTGGCCAGCCGCACATTTCATCCACAAGATACGGTTATCAAAATTCGAAACGTCACGATAGGCGGAGACGATTTGGTTATGATGGCGGGACCGTGTTCCGTAGAGGCTCAGAACCAAATCAGCGAGATTGCACAAATGGTTCGAACGGCGGGAGCGACAGTCTTGCGGGGAGGTGCTTTTAAGCCTCGCACCTCTCCGTACAGCTTTCAGGGTCTGGGCGAGGACGGGTTGACGTATCTCAGGGAAGCTGCAAATAAACATGATATGGTGTGTGTCTCAGAGGTCATGGAGAGCAGTCAGATTCCCCTCCTCACGGAGTATGTTGACGTTCTGCAGGTTGGCGCTCGCAATATGCAGAACTTTTCGCTGTTGCGGGAATTGGGCAAAATCCGCAAACCGGTTTTGCTGAAACGCGGCATGGCAGCCACTATTGAAGAGATGTTAATGGCAGCAGAATACATCATGGCGGGAGGTAATTACGATGTCATTCTTTGTGAGCGCGGCATCAGAACGTTTGAAAATTACACCCGAAATACATTGGATATTTCTGCTATTCCGGTTGTGAAGAAGTTAAGTCATCTGCCCATTATTGCGGACCCGAGTCACGCCACGGGACGCCGAGATAAGGTCCCGCCAATGGCTCGGGCTGCAATTGCTGCAGGGGCTGACGGCCTCATCGTTGAGGTTCATCAAGACCCGGAAAAAGCGCTCTCGGATGGTGCGCAATCGTTGTATCCCGAGCAGTTTGAACATCTCATGGGAGAATTGCGCATCATCGCCAAAGCCGTAAGCAAGAAGTGGTGAATTTTCTTGAAATTGAGCATGGGGTTGATTATATAGGAGAAATGACCAGTTCTTGGGTTAAAACGTTGCCACAATTGGGACTCATTGTACGGTTGGCAAATATGAAAGGCAAAATCATTTCGTGTGTTTCATTCAGGAGGAAACAAATGACAAGGAGCAAAAGTCGTCGTATCAGTCATCTTGCCGTTAGTAGGTATGCTTTGCCGCTTTTCAAAGTTCTGAAAAAAGTCAGCCAAGTGTGGCTAATGTGTCATTAAATGAGCATCTTAGAA
>JABAHS010072664.1_pt3 | contig 18573 bp, 13 predicted proteins | sample 7062111 | NCBI WGS metagenome assembly JABAHS01 (sample SAMN14534600, study PRJNA622989) | marine sediment metagenome | biome: marine biome [ENVO:00000428]; feature: marine pelagic biome [ENVO:01000023]; material: deep marine sediment [ENVO:00002113]; isolation source: pool of 4 deep marine... | reverse complement strand
CATCGGCTGCAAAACAGGAAAACCAACACTCTGCAACTTCGATTATTCCGGTGCGCTCATCGAGCACAACATGCTGGCCCTGGTCGCCTATCGCGTCGGCAAAAAACTCGAATACGACGCCGAAAACATGAAAGCGACAAACTGCCCTGAGGCCGACCAGTACATACGTAAAACTTACAGAGATGGCTGGGTCCTGAACGGATAATTCGTTAAAATAGTGCTGCGTTAGAACCAAATGGCAGTCCTTTATCAGGCATATCCACCTTGTCTGACAAGGCTGGATTATCTCTGGTTTAAGCTGTATAAATACAAAGCAACATCTAATGCGACAGACAGTAATAACAACCAAAATGGTTTTCATCTGTCTGACTGTCGCCCTCTTTTTCACTCAGGATTCTATTGCACGGCGAAAGCTCGAAATACAACCATCGGCGAAAAAGGTAGGCAAATACGAAAAGCTCGAAATCCTCATCAAAACAGATACTACCTATGAAAATCCATACAATCCCGACGAGGTCGATTTAACAGTAACTTTGAAAGCCCCCAAAGGCAAACAAATCTCACTGCCCGCCTTTTACTTCCAGGATTACGAACGCCGCAAACTCGGCCGCCGGCGAGGCAGGGCAAACTGGTACTACCCCATCGGCCGCGGCTTATGGAAGGCCCGCTTTGCCACTTCCCAGACCGGTTCTTATTCGGCAACCGCTACCCTCAAGGACAACAAAGGCACAATCCATTCAAATACCATAAAGTTCGACTGTACACCATCATCCAATAAGGGCTTCATCCGGGCCGGCCGAAAAGACCCTCGCTTCTTCGAATTCACCGAAGGCGATCCATTCTTCGCCATCGGCCAGAATCTGGCCTTCATCGGAGAAGGCCAATACGTAAACCTTACGAAGGCAGAACAGATTTTCGAACAGCTCTCAAACAACGGCGCCAACTTCCTTAGAATCTGGACCTGCTGCCAGGACTGGGCAATGGCCATCGAAGCCGGAAAAAGTGCCTGGGACCGCTCATGGCACAGAAGAAAAATTATTGTACCCATACCGGGCGGTGAAAACAATCCAACTCCCCGTAAATGTGTAAAACTCGAAGGTGACGATGGTGTGTCTCTTACTGTCTCACCCTCACATCCGGTAGCCCTGCGTCCCGACACAAGCTATGTCCTAACAGGCCGATTTATGGCGGACGGCCCTACCGCCCTGCGAGTAAACCTCACTCACATAAATGGCCAACAAACTTTCGACGCACTTCCGAAAGGCAAGTGGCAAAAATTCAAGATAGAGTTCACAACGGGCCAAAATGTTTTCTGGCTCGGCCGGTTGGCCCTCAGCCTCCTCGGCAACGGCAGCATCTGGCTCGATAACCTGTCACTCAAAGAAGCCACTGGCGGACCGGAACTACTCTGGGAAGCCGACGTAAATCGCCCCATAAGGGGCGTCTACAACCAGCTCGATTGCTTTATGCTCGATAAAATCATCGAATCAGCAGAGCTAAACGGCATCTACCTAATGCTGTGCCTTATCACCAGAGACCTCTACATAAACTCACTCTCAAAAGACAAAAGCCCGGAATATCAACAGGCTGTAAATGACGCAAAAAAGTTTATGCGTTACGCAGTCGCAAGATGGGGCTATTCAACCAGCGTAGCCGTTTGGGAGTATTTCAACGAGATGGACCCCGGCAAACCAACAGACCGCTTCTACACCGAGGTCGGCGACTATCTCCGGCAAATCGACCCCTACAATCACCTCCGCACGACCAGCACATGGCACCCTTCGGCCAGAGACTGCCGCCATCCCGACATCGACATAGGCCAGTTGCACCACTATATGCGGCCGGGGACAAAAGAGAACTACAAAGACGAAGTGGCCGTCATCATCGACAAAACCGCTTTTCTAAGAGAGCATTCTCCTGCAAAGCCGGCCCTTATTGGAGAATTCGGCCTGGCAACTCCGAAATGGGGACTAAGCGACCACATGAAACAGGACACCGAAGCGGTCCATTTCCACAATTCGTTATGGGCCTCCGCCTTTGCCGGTTCTTCGGGCACAGCAATGTTCTGGTGGTGGGACCAACTCGACAGACAAAACGCTTACGGCCACTATAAACCTCTGGCCGATTTTCTTGAAGATGTGTCTTTTGCCAATCTCCGCAAGCTCAAAGCCGAAGCCTCCGACAAACAGCTTCACGTCCTCGGCTATCAGGGAAGCGACCGCGCGTACCTATGGCTCTTCAACCAAAAGGCCGCCTGGTCCAACATAATAATTGAAAAGAACCAGCCGGCTGAAATAAAAGACCTTACAGTTACGATAAAAGACTTCAAGCCCGGCAACTACAACATCGAATGGTGGAATACACGCGACGGTTCAATAATCCAAAAGCAGCAGATCTCACCAAAAGAAGGCAAAATAACAGTTTCCGTCCCCCCTTTCAGCAACGATATCGCCTGTAAAATCAGACCTTACTAATCCCTGTTTTTATAAACCGAACCATAATAATCCGATAGGCAAGCACCAGAACAAATACGAAAAAAAACAATCCCATTATGCGTAAAGTTAGGTGGTTGGTCAGAGAACCATATTTACGAGATTCTGAGAACGCCTCTAACGAGGCCAAAAGTTCTTTGATATCCGTTGCCGCCTGTGACGTCTTTTCAGCCGCATCATGGTATTCCTTAAGACTAAAAGACGATTTTGAACTATCCGCTTCCCTGCTTCGGTTAAATCCCTTAACCACCTCACCCGTCGCCTTGGCTGCATCCTCCCAGGCATTCGCTGTTTCCGATGTATCTTTGGCCAATGCGTTCAGTTTCTCAACGGTCTTGTTCACGGCAAGGGTGGTCTTCTCTGCCTGTGCCAGTGTTTTTTGCAGGTCTGCCTGCTTGCGGTCGACTTCATCAACAAATTCAGAAAGCTCCTTGCCAAGCTTTTCCGGTAATTCCTCAACAGATACGGCCATTTTGGCGCTGCTTTCGGAAAATTTCGTAAAACTGTCGAGAAACATCTTGACCATGTCCGCCTCTTCCAGATCATACATCAGCAGTTCCATCTGCCAGCGCGAGGACTCCGGCAATTCGCGAACCACATCCGAAAAACGCTCGGCCGTGTCTCTGAACTGATATATCGCCGACGCCGTCCGGTCGACGCCCTCCATCGCTCTAAAGGGAGTCATAGGCAAATTGAGCACGCTCACAAAGGGATTCGGCTGGTCTTTCTTGACCTCTGTTGCATAAACAATCACGTTGTAGAAAGTCCCGCTTATCGGATTGACGTTGGCGAATTCGGCTATATTTTTCGCCGTCGCCTCAAAAACATCGTCTTTCATAAAGATATGTCCGACGCGTTCGATTTCCGCCTCCATACGTTTCGCCGCCTTGATCACAATCTCCTGGCCTTCAGCGAACAATGTACTCCCCTCACCTTCTTCAACATAAATCCTAAAGCGCTTACACAACGCCCACGTCTCGATAAATGCAATCAAAGGATCGTCCTGGTCCAGCATCGCATTCAAACCCTGCACCATACGAGCCCTCATCTGGAGGGTGGTCCTTTCCATTTTCTTGGTTTGCAGGCGCTCATTCAGCTCAACGGCCGTCTGCCTCAATGTCGCCTTGTAATATTCCGCAAAGTTGTCAACCTGTTCGCGGATATCTTCCTTCGAAATCTGACCGTTCGTCGGGGCTATCCCACTGCCGAGTGTACGCACATCTCCCGTTCTGCATCCACCCAAAAATACCGACAATAGAGCTGTCAGAACAAAGGTCGATATTATATACTGCCCTTTTTTTGATTTATTACTGTCCATAACATATTTCCTTCCACTACAACTTCAGTTTTCCAATAGAGTCAGATAGCACTATTTCACCGCCCTTTCCAGACTACTTTACTATTATACTCTTTAAACCGAACCTTGTTCTTTTTCACAAAATCCACAGGATTACAGCTTTCCTTCGCTTGCCAAAGCCCCTTCTTACCCAAATCCTGCTCACGGTTAACCGTCTCAAACTTCTGAGGCAAAATAGAAGCAAACGCCCGATTAATATACTGAAATTACCCTTAAATTTCTCCCCCAAAACCGCCTTCTCGAAATGTATTACTAAGCTTTTTCCAAGCGTGACCTCTTCCCAGGACAATAAGCAACAGGCTCAACCTCCACAGGTTCACCAAAAATTATTGCCCCCCTTCAATCACGACATCGCATCCAAAATCAGCCGCTAATGTCACCGGTAATTTGGTTATATTTGGCAGTCGACCCATCATCAACGAATCCAACTCTAATTACCAACACAGGTTAGCTTGCTCGCCGTGCGAATATAAAGTCGTCCGTTGGCAATTGCTATTGAAGCCTGCACAGGCTTGTCATCCATATCGATTCGTGAAAGGATTTTGAATTCTTCACCACCGGCAGAAAGAACAACTGCCTCGCTGGCTTCGCTAATACAGTAGAGTTTATCGTCCCCGGCCGTAACAGAGGCATACCACGGACCACCACTGCCACCAAGTTTGCCCTGCCATTTCTGCCGGCCCGTTTTTGCATCCAGACAGGTCAGGACCCTGCCCCGTTTGCCGTCAAGGACGTAGAGATTGCCCTTATAGTAAAGGGGAGTACAGGCATCCGGTGTCGGGCCGTCAAATGCCCAGGCAATCCGGTCATCGCTGAGGCTTCCCCCTCCCCCACCCTTGAGCGCGAACAGCCCGTTTCCACCTCTCGGACGAACACCAAAGATAAGATTTTCACCAATAACCGGTGAGCTGACGTTGCGCCATCTTCCGCTTTTCTCCTTGGCGTATCCATACCGCCAAAGCTCCTTGCCGGTTGCCGGATCATTGGCCGTAACGTAGTCACCGCCTATGATGATAATCTCGTCACGTCCGCCACTTTGATTTAGTATCGGTGAGCTGTAGGAATCCAGCGACTCATCCAGGGCATCGGTCTTGCGGGGCTGCTTCCAGATATTCTTGCCCGTTTTCGGGTCGACTGCCAGTATGAACGAATCCAGAGTACTGCTCTCGGGAGAGCGATAGGACCTGTTTCGACGATGGATAAGGATATAAAGCTTGTCTTTGTAGAGCAGCGGGCTTGAGCTGTAGCCATACTTTATCGAGATGTTGCCGTATTCGGTCTCGATATTGCGCGACCAAATAACATTCCCATCGTAGTCCAGCCCGGCCAACTCACCGGAACCGTACATGAAATAAACATACTTGCCGTCAGTTACGGGCGAAGGCGTCGCCATGTTGTTCCGAGGCACCTTACGGCTCGAAGCTCCAAGCTTCTTTCGCCAAAGTTCCTTGCCGCTCCCGGCATCGAAGCACAGCGCCAAAAGCTCATCGCTTCCCTTTATCGGCGAGCTGACAAAAACTCTTCCCTTGCAAATCACCGGCGTCGCACTGCTCGGCCCCGGCAGTGGACTCACCCAGAGAACATTTTCTTCCCGGCCCCACGAACTCGGCAGGTTCTTTTCATCCGAAGAACCGTTGAGAAACGGCCCTCGCCAATGAGGCCAATCACCGGCAATAGACAAACCGCCGGGCAGTAATACCGTAATCAATAATAGAAACAATGCTTTCCTTGTCGTCATAACGTCACCTTTCACCGGGAACCAAAATTACCTATCCGCAACCTCCAGAGAGCTTGCAAATTNNCTTCCCTCTCTCACTAAAAAGATATGAAACAGCCGTTTTCAATTCATGATATTATATACTTTTCCGCTTTCTTTGCAACCCGCAAACTGTTCACAGCAAGCTAAGTGGATGCCTGCGGTTCTTCAAAGGCAATCCAACACGCCCGTTCAGCCTTTGTGATTCATATACCGCCAAAATCATCTCCAATGCCGCTCGTCCGTCATACGCGCTGCCCTTTGGCTGCGTGTCCGTCTCGATTGCTTTAATCAAATCAAGCGCAATCAGCCGATTGCCAAAACGATGGCCCCGGTCACTAATGGTTTCCGGTTTATCGACTCCATCACTGGATATCTGTTTCCATCGAGCCTTACTGCGCCCGGGTTGCCATGAGGGATCTTCCACGAACCAGATTTCGCCCAGAGCGCCGGTCGTCATCGTAAGTATCCCCTTGCTTCCGTAAATGTGTAGTCCAAAGCGTTTCGACACGCCGTCTCTGGCACGCTGTGTCGAGAAATAGCCGGTCGTCGTTCCCTTGAAATGATAAATCGCATGTATCTCATCACCGGCAAGCAAGCCAATGCCCTCGGCCCCGTCACGCACCTCGTTTCGAGTGACAGGCTTTCCATCTTCTTTAACGCGAGCGAAACACCACTGTGGGTCACCACAGAAAAATCGCATCAGGTCCATGACGTGGGTACCAAGTACCATAAGGTCCTCACCGCCGCCTCGACGGTCCTCTTTACCGCGTCCCCTCAGCTCAAGTATATCTCCAAGTTTGCCGTCCGCTATGATTTTCTTAACATGCTTAAGCGCCGGGCTGTAGCGGGTTTGATGGGCGATTGCAAGTTTCAAATTCCGTTTTTCAAGGGCCGCTATCATTTCATCGGCCTGTTCCAGGCTCTGACACATGGGCTTTTCAAGAAAAACGTGACAGCCGAATTCCGCACATGCCACTACCATATCACGGTGACAGTCCAGCCACCGAGGTGCTACACTTACGATTTGCGGCCGCTCCTTCTCTAACATCTCATGATAATCGGCATACGACCTGGACACTTTGAGCCGCTTAGCTGCCGCAGCCCGGCCTTTCTCATCTTCATCTGCTACAGCCACCACTTGTGCCTGATCTATGTCGTTCCAGACCACGTCCAGCCCGTGACCATATTTCCCTTTCCCTGTCCTGCCGATTACCGCGACCCGATACTTTGCCCCCTTGGCATTAACACGTCTCGGCCGGGCCCCGGCCAGGGCCGCAAATCCAACCGCAGTATTCCTGATAAACTCTCGTCGTTTCATGGATTAACTCCTACCTTGCATCCTACCCGTATTTTCTTTACTTCTTAATCCTCGGGATGTTTTCGATCCCTATGGGAGTCCTGTTTCGCGGCGCGCTTCGCCCGCTTGATTTCAACCGCTCCAGAAGCGCCTTTAGCTCCCGCCGCTTGGCTTGCTCGGTGAAATAGAGGTTGGTGGTTTCGCCGGGATCCTTTTCCAGATCGTACAGTTGGCCCGGAGCACCCGGAGCAGTCTCGGCAAGTGCATACAGCTTCAGTGGGGCCCTCTTGTAGTTGTTTCCTCCCGAGCCGGGGTGATCGAGGTACTTCCACTTTCCCTGGCGAATCTGAAACTCTCCGCGGAAGCTCTGGGTCAGAAGATGAGGCCGGATCGACTTTGTCCTGTCCTGGATTCCGAGCATGGCCGGCAGCATGTCGAAACTGTCCGTGGCCACGTCGTCGCCAAGCTTGTATCCGACGACTGACGCGAGCGTGGCGAAGATATCCGTGGTGTTGGTCATCTGATCCGAGACCTGCCCCTTGGGGATCCGGCTCGGCCAGCGCGCGATAAACGGCACCCGGTGGCCACCTTCCCAGGCATCCCGCTTCATGCCCCGCCACCTGCCTGCGGGATCGTGGTCGTGGTCCTGACGCATCCAGTGGACGTGCATGGTTTCTGCGCCGTTGTCGGCGTTGAAAAGAATGAGCGTATCCTCGTCGATACCGAGTTCGTCTACCAGATCGAGAACCCGGCCCACCAGGACGTCGAGTTCCCAGACGAAATCGCCCCTGGGACCTGCCTTTGTGGCACCGTTAAATTCCGGTGCCGGCAGCACGGGGGCGTGGGAGATCTGGGTCGAAAGAACGGCGAAGAAGGGTTTCTCGGGGCTGTTTTTGCGGTGCTCGGTTATGAACCGGCGGGTCTTTTCGTAGAAGAGAAGATCCGCCTTGACGAATTCGTATCCCGGCGACATCCATCCCTCATCATTGTCCCATCGCCACTTGCCGCCTGGATTGGGAAGGTTGGATCTCTTATGACGCTGGCTGGCGGGAACGGACACCATACCGTTTTCGATGTAGATGTAAAGGGGATCGGTCGTCGGGCAGTTGGGTGTGACGAACGATTCGTCAAATCCCCGCGCGTTGGGGCCGTCGACGAGGGGAGTGCTCTTTTCGTAATCAATGAGAAGAGAATTTTTAAAGCCTCCTCCGAGTCTTTTGCCGTTCTTGTCCAGCCAGGTCAGACCCACATGCCATTTCCCAAAGACGCCCGTGCGGTATCCCTTTTTCCTGAGCATGTCGCCCAGGGTAAGCGTGCCGGGTTTCAGATAGCTCGGTCCTCCGGGGCCTTCGAAGGCCCCGCCGCCGGCCCCGGTCGAGCGGTATATCTGCTGTCCGGAAAAGAGCCCGTACCGCGAAGGCGAGCAGATAGTCGAAGGGCTGTGGGCATCGGTAAAACGGATGCCCTCGGCGGCCATCCGGTCGAGTCGCGGCGTCTTGTATGCGCATTCGGAATTGTAGCAGGACAAGTCTCCATATCCAAGGTCGTCGGCGTAAATGATGATGATGTTGGGCAAAGAGATTTCCTTTGCAGACGCTCTTACACGCGGCCCCAGTACCGCACATGCACAACCGACCCCGACTGCCTTCAAAAATTCCCGACGAGTAATCCCGTAAGTACTCATATCGTCACCCTCGTATCAAACACTGCTCCATTTCGGTTCTCCCTTAACAAATGGTCGAAACTGGATTGAGTGGTCTCAATAGGCTATATACTATCAAAATTCAATTCACTTGTCACGGATTACTTGGGAAATCCAGGTATACAACCATCAAAACCGAACAGTAAAAGCGTGACCGGATTGCCAGGTTTCCGGCGAAACTTATCGGCCTGAAAGGATTCTACCTTCTATTGCCTTGCCCCATCCGAAGATTGTTTGTATTCTGTTGAGCAATACTTATATAGCCATAATGATTGCAAATTTTAGATTATACGGAAGGTAAAAATATGGACCCAATCGTCAGGGATAAAGGTGACCGCCGATGGCGTGAAATTCTCTTTGAGGTCATCTTTGAAGCGGAGACGCCGGCTGGGAAATGGTTTGACATCGTCTTGATAATTTGCATTTCACTAAGCGTCTTAACGGTCATGCTCGATAGTGTTAGCTCTATCAGAGACAGATGCGGCCAATTCCTTTATGCCGCCGAATGGTTCTTCACAATTCTTTTCACGATAGAGTACATCCTGCGATTACTCTGTGTTGGAAGGCCGACTCGATACGCGGTAAGTTTCTTCGGCATCGTTGACCTGTTGGCGATACTTCCCACTTATACCGGTATAATTTTCCCCGGTAGCCGCTCTCTGTCGGTAGTCAGAATTCTGAGGGTACTGCGGGTTTTTCGGGTTCTCAAGCTCGGTCACCACACGAAGGAAGCCGCTTTGTTAAAGAAGGCATTGTACGCAAGCCGAAGAAAGATTCTTGTATTTCTTTTTGTAGTTTTGACTTTGGTAGTAATCTTAGGCTCAGTGATGTATGTTATCGAGGGAAAGGAAAATGGTTTTACAAGTATACCCCGCAGCGTCTACTGGGCTGTTGTAACCCTTACCACGGTCGGCTATGGTGACATATCGCCAACCACAGGCCCGGGACAATTCATGGCAGTGATTGTGATGATCCTGGGATATTCGATAATAGCCGTTCCAACGGGCATTGTAACCGTAGAATTCTCTCAGGCCTACACGGCCAAAACCACTTCTCAGGCATGCCCGGACTGCAGCGCCGAAGGTCACGATAGGGACGCCAAATTCTGTAAATTCTGCGGGGCAAAGCTATAGATTTAAAATACCTGCTGCACTGACACTCGCCGAATAGCAATCCTACTATTCCCCAATGCGCCCTTAAGAATACCAAAAAGATTTCTCCTATAATCTTTGCTTTGTGCTCGGAACCGCCTCGCTGAAATTTCCCGACTTACCCGCCGCCCAGCGAGGGGAATATGGAAACAACATCGTGTGCGGTTAATTTATCCTTCCAGGAAGCATACTGACCGTTCAATAACAGTAATCCTGCCTCTTCTCGTGAAATCTTCAGACGTTTTAACAAATCACCCAGCGAACTTCCTTCAGAGAATTCCATTTCTCGTTCCTTGAAGCGCCCTTTTCTAAATGTCGCAAAAAGCTTTACTTCCACCACCATATGCTTTACCTTCCCGACCTATTAAGGACAGCCAAGCTCCTTCTCAGGCAATGTCAAGCATCGATAGTCTTGTTCCGCTCGGTATACCCTGTTCGTCCCAACCTCGCTCTTTGTAGTATTGCGGCAAAAGCTCCGACAGACGGTGAACCTGTCCTTTAGATGGTCCATCCGGGATCGGTTCTTCCAAAAGACGCTTAGGCAGACTATCGGACTCAGGAGTGACACCTGCCTTCAGGTTAAACATCCGCTCAAGGTTCCATATCCGCTCACCTGCCTCCAGCAGCCTTCCCGGCTCCCATTCTTCCCCAACAATCGAATTAAACATGTCCGTATAATCGTCAACATTCAGAGCAAAAGATGTGAAAAGGCAAAAGCCCAAAGAATCGATTACTGCCGTCAAATCCTGGAACATCTTGACCCATAACGCTTTTCCTTCGAGCGAAAAACGGTCTAATTGCTCTGGAATTCCAAGAATCTCGGGAGAAATCATATAACCCCTGACATGGCAGCCGCCGCGATTGGATGTCGCGTACTGCAGGCCGTGCCCCTGAACACCTCTCGGGTCGTAAGCGGGCAGCTCCAGCTTCTTTACAGACATCGATAGTTCCGCCACCCCGTATTCCTGGGCCAGTCGGTAGGATCCGAGTGCCAGTTTTGCGCCAAATCCTTCTGACGCACCCATCTTGCGTGACCACTCCACAATCGCCTCAGATGACCCAAATTCCAGTGGTGGACCATCAATCTCATCCGGCTTGATGATTCCTTTCTCATACATCTCCATCGCGCAGGCAATCGTCGCTCCGGCCGATATCGTATCCAGGCCGTATTCATTGCACCATTTGTTCGCCTTTATTACCGCCGCCAGATCGTCAACTCCGCAGTTGGCGCTATAAGCCCAGAGGGTCTCGTACTCCGGCCCTTCTCCCTCCACATCGCCGACCTTGGAATACCGACCACACGCAATTGGACAACCATAACAAGCCATATTCTTGACCAAATACTTCTCAGCCAGCGCTTCACCAGAGACTTTGTCGGCCGTTTCAAAATAAGACTTCTGGAAGTTATTGGTGGGATAAATACCGATTTCATTGATAACATTTACCAGCACGGAAGTGCCGTAAGTAGGCAGCCCCTTGGCGGTTACATCGTTCTCCTTAATCTTCTTCCGCACTTCTTCCAGAACTTTTTTGGTCTGTTCCGGTTCCGCCGGTACCATCCTGCCTGTACCCCGCACTACAATTGCCTTGAGGTTCTTGCTGCCCATCACCGCCCCCACGCCCGACCGGCCCGCGGCACGGTAAGTATCGTTCATCACGGCCGCAAGCATTGACAGCTTCTCCCCCGCCGGACCGATGCAAAGAACCCTGCATTTAGGATCCCCTGATTCTTCCACCAATCCATCAGTTACCTCGGAAACAAGCTTGCCCCAATATTTCTCCGCATCTTTGATTTCCGCCGCGCCGTCCTTGATAGATATATAGCAGGGCTTCTCGGATTTGCCCTCTACGATAATCAAATCAAAACCCGCGCGCTTCAACTCCGCACCCCAAAAGCCGCCGGAATTGGAGCTGGCTACAGTACCGCTCAAAGGCGATTTCGTCACCACCATGTGTCGCCCTGTAGCAGGCGCACGCGAGCCGGTAAGCGGCCCGGTCGCGAAAATAATCTTGTTGGCCGAATCCAAAGGATCTATGCCGGGTTTAATTTCCCCTGATAGAATATACGTCGCCAGGCCGCGCCCACCTATAAACTTCTTGGCCATAGCAAGATCCAGTTTTTCCTCTTTAATCTCCCCTGTACTGAGATTTACCCTTAAGAATTTTCCACAATATCCGGCCATGATAGAGTCTCCTTAATCACATCCTTTTATGCCATAAAATATCCCTCTGCACGAGTTGATTGTCAAGTCTTTTCTAAAAGGAAAAACTTTTTATCTCCAACCTCATCCGCAATGGATGCTTCTGACAGGTAGGAGATCTCTCCCCCGGCGGCGGAGTATAATCCTCAAAAACACTCACGCTGATCAAGGTTATTGCCAACTGCTTCTTTTCACTTGACATTTACAATCCCGTCTGCGAAAATCGGCCTTCTGTTGTGGCGGACCGCAGTTCCGGCACCAAATTCGATAAATCATAGAATGGAGGTAGAAAAACCATGAAACGTAAATTGGCCGCTTTGGGATGCTTGAGTTTCATAATATGCCTGTTGAACGCACAAACCTACGGCGTCGACACCTCAAAAAAGGTGAAAGTCTTCATATTGGCCGGCCAGTCCAATATGGAAGGCAAAGCGAAATTATCTCTTTTGGAGTATCAGATTGAACAGCCCGAGACAAAGGATTTCTTCAAACACCTAAAGAAAGACGGCAAATGGGTGGTCCGCGATGACGTGTGGATTAACTACCTCGACAGGAGAGGCAATCTCACCGTCGGCTACGGCTCTCGCAACTGCATCGGCCCGGAGCTGGAATTCGGCAACACCGTCGGAGACCATTTCAAAGAACAGGTGCTAATCATAAAGACGGCCTGGGGCGGCAAGAGTATAGGCCGCGATTTTCGACCTCCAAGTTCCGGCCTGCCGAGCGAGGAAAAGCTCAATCAGATTCTCAAGCAAACAAATGAACGCAACATTAAACGCAAAAGGCCCGAGGTCACCCTTGATGATATCAAGGAAACATATGGCAGATTCTACCGCGAAATGATGAGAGAAATCAACACCACCCTCAAGGAATTGAAAACCCGCTTCCCCGAATACAAGGGACAGGGCTACGAGATTGCCGGCTTCGTCTGGTTCCAGGGCTGGAACGACATGTTCGATAAGGACTTCCTGGCCGACTACGGCAAACACATGGCCAACTTCATCCGCGACGTGCGCAAGGACTTGAAAGCCCCCAATATGCCCTTTGTCATCGGCCAGATGGGTCAGGGCGGTGTCGATGACACCGGCGGCAACAAGCAGATTATCAAGGATCATCAGGCCTCAATGGAGAAAATCCCTGAATTCAAGGGCAATGTAAAAGTTGTAAGAACAGACGTCTTCTGGGATAAAAAGGCTGCCGAGCTTGTCAAGAACTGGCGGGACCACATCGAAGAATGGAACAAGGTAGGCTCCGATTATGGTTATCACTATCTCGGAAGCGCGATTACCTTTTCGAAGATTGGAAGGGCTTTCGGTAAGGCAACGCTGGAATTGATGAAAGCCGGCAAATAAGGCACTCTCGACCCGGCCGAAAGGCTACAGGAACCATAAGATGAGAAGTCGTCTTATTATCTCATGCTGTAGTTATCCTTAAAGAGCGTTCCACTATGCTCGAATATATCACAGATAGAGCGATATACGAAAAAGTCGTATGTGAACATATCCCCAAAGCCGCCAGGTTTCTTTGGCTGGCAACTGCTGACCTAAAGGACCTGCACGTAGACAAGCACGGAAAGATGGTGCCGTTTTTGGAAGTCCTCTCTGATCTAATCAAAAACAATGTTGAGATAAGACTGCTCCACGCAAAAGAGCCCGGCAAGGCTTTCAGAAGGGATTTTGACAGATATCCGAATCTGATAAATGGCATCGAAAGAATCTTATGCCCGAGAATTCACTTAAAATCCGTCATAATTGATGGCAATTTCGCCTACACAGGAAGTGCAAATCTCACCGGCGCTGGCATGGGCGCAAAGAGTACCGGTAAAAGAAATTTTGAGGCCGGCATCATTACCGATGACACAGATATTGTCGCTAAGATTATGGACCAGTTCGACAGAATCTGGCGGGGCCAGCATTGTAAGGAATGTAAAAGAAAACAATTCTGCGCCGACTATAAAGATTTACTATTGAAATAAGTGATACTTGCCCGCGTAATGGATATATTCGGTTCATTGAATATGGGATTGTATGCTTCAGGGATACTGTCGGTGATTATAATCTTGATAGTAAAAACTTTTTAAGAAAAAAAATTATATTGTTTAAGACTGAGAATCTGACATGAGACAACTCGCTTTTATCCTCTTCGCTCTGCAAATTTGCCTCTCTGTTCAAACCCAGGCCCGAACAACAGTGTACAGGCCCGTCTGGAAGCCCGATGCGTCCTCGGAATTCGAAGTCGGCACCCAGCTTCGTCCCTGGACTATCTATGACGAAGGCATGAACAACATTCTGGATAACGTCCAGTCAATGGCCGGGGTCAATAACATCTACCTGATTGTGGTCATGCACCAGGAACACCGTCCTTTTCAAGCCCCCGAGTTTCCACATAATCCAGCAAGAGACAGTTTCGAGGCCGAAGATTCACGTCTTTCTTTCTTTCCCGATATGAAACGCTATGGAAAGATCAAGCCCCTCTTGTCGGATTACGACTGGATAAGGAAAACGGACTGGCTTCGGTTGGTTGTGGATGCATGTCGTGCGAGGGGATTAGGTGTCGGAGCGGAGGTCTCACATTTTCCAATTCCCAAACAGCTTATTAGAGCAAACCCGGATTGGCAGCAGAGAAAAATAAACGGCCGGCCATGGAGCAAAGTCAGATTCTGTCCTAATCATCCGGATACCCGTCAATATGTAATAGCTCTCTTCTCAGACATAGCAGCCAACTATGACGTTGACTATATCCAGACATGTCAATATTTGTTCAATGATAAGGACATTGACGAAGGCGGAACCTGTTTTTGCAGACACTGTATAGCAGAGGCAAAGAGGACAGGATTTGATTTGGAAGCCGCAATACCCGTTTTGAAGAAAAACAAAAACGCCCGGCCGCAAAGAGACAAATGGCTGGAATTCAGGCGAAACTCAACCACAGGATTATACCGCCGGATATCAGAAGAAATAAAGAAGGTAAATCCCAAATGCCACCTCCGCCTCAATGATGTCTTTGCATGGAGCGGCAAAGATGCCATAAGTTTCGGGCTTGATATCAGGGCCATAGCTCCGTACCTCGGCTCGGTCGTCAACCAGGATCATCAGGAACAGAAAGGCAGGCCCGACGAAACCTTTGCCTTACGTAAACACTGGCTTCAAACCAACCGCAATCTCATCGGCCCGGATATCCCCCTGTTATCCGGCATCGCCACTCGTATGAATGCCTCCCCGGAACTTATAAGGGCAGGCATCAAAGTCGCTTTAGAGCATCCGGCCAAAGTCAATGGCTTAGCCTTGAAACACTATGACGGTGCGTCCTTTTCTCTTCTGCGGGCCTTTAAGCAGGGAATGATTGAGGCCGGCGTCCAGGGCCTTCCTCCGACCATCGGCAAAGAAGTTGAGCAAATGCAACTCGATGGTTATATGCCGTTCAAGGCCGAGCTTGTAGAGGAATGGGGTGTCCAGACAAATGGAACAGGCAGGGCCGGCTATACCTTTAACCATCCCTCCGGTAGATATGATATCAGAATAACCTATTTCGATGAAAAACAAGGCAAGAGCAGGATAACACTCCTCATTGCAGGGCAGGAAAAGGCGGTCTTCAAACTTAACGAGGATACAGACTGCTGGCGACATCGCGTATTTGAAAACATCCGGATCAATAAAGGCGACGATATAATGCTTGTGGGCAAGGCCGATCAAAAGGAAAAGGCCAGGCTTGATTACATCGAGTTCATCCCCCACAGGTCTTACAACTAATAGTCTTGAGATTATATCTTATCCTGGAAAAGAGGTTGAAGAAACAGACAAGCCAGTGCCTCTGCGATAAAAATTAGAAAGCTATCGCGAAGCAATTACGCAATTTTACTTTTTGCATTTTGATATTTGATTTTTCTATGCTATTTGCGTGCTTATAAAGCACTTGTTTGTACATTGTTTTGCTAGCCATTACTTAATTGGAGAACTTGTAAGTTTCTATTTAAACTTTCACTCTATGGTAGTATCTCTTGGTCGGCTTGACCAGAATAAGCCACCAACACATTATCATGAGAGTAACGTTCGATTATTTATGATATAGTTATATATTTCTTCTTCTCGGTCTCGCAACCAAATAGAAAAACAATTAGCATTTGTAATCAACATTTCTGAATTACAACTAATTTCTTTAACCCACGCTTGCATTGTTTTTGATCTTCTGTAACTCGGAGGGTGACGGTAATTCAGTTCATTGCCAGTAATATCAGTTTTTCTTAAACTGTGCGCCGCTTTGTGCAGCATACCATGCAATGAAAAAAATATTAATGGTCCGCTTAAACGCATTATCATCTCATGGGCATTTTTAAGTGTTCCATCCAAAGGCCAACAAGGTATTAAACACAAGTCCAGCCCGTATTGATCGGCAATTGTCTCATAATCCCAGTATCTCGAATTCTCAAATGCTAAGGATAATTCACGGTTTTCGTATATTTTTTTGATAGCCTCTTTCTTATCACCCTCCCCCAAATGCTTTAAGAACATCTCTTGCATTGGAGTAAACTCATACGTCACTTTCCCATTTGAAATATGTCCTGCCAAGATATGCCCGCACTCATGAGCGATTGCAAATCTTAATACACTCATAGTCGCTTCCAAAGTCTTGCTTCCAATAACAGATGCCTCTGATTCATATGGAGCACTGCCACAACATTCACCTCTTATAAATTTACCTGCCAGCTTAGCATAAGCTCTAATTGTCTCTTCATGTGAAAGAATCGGTTCAATTGTTATTGTCTTGTCCACACATTCATTAAATGACGTATGGTGGATTAAAAGATTACTCATGTAAAAGACTTTGATAAAACTATATACAAACTGACATAATTCCGTATAGATTAGAATCAATGCTCCATGATCAGACTTTTCACAATGTGCATCGAAAGATGGTAATGGGTATTCGCCACAATACCACGGAAAGTGAAATTCATAATTTAATGAGCCAGCATTGGTTTTCGCTACTAATTCAGCATTAGTTCTTATTTCATCAGATAACATATTCAGCATTTCCTGATGAGGCGACCCCTTTTTGTTTTTTATTCTATCTTCAATAATTTCTTCATCAGTTTTATTTTCTATTTCTGGATCAAAAATGCCTTGCCTTTTTGCTGATGCCCTTTCCTGTGCAATAAGCTGTTTTAATACTTTGATAGCGTACTCTGAAGCATGTATTTTGTCCCATTCAATCTTATTGGGGAAAAAGTTGATCTCGGCACACTTATTATAATAATCTTGCTCGATCGATTCTATCCCTGACATAAGTAATCTCCCGTTTTCAATTCGTTACTCAACGATTAGACTCCCCGTCTGCAAAAAGATTGTGCAGCTTTTGCCTTCTAGTGGAGCTATTTGTTATGAACTATTGCTCAATGAATACTTCAACAGACTTTGCCAATTACCAAAAATATAGCCATCATATTCAGAATAGAAACTGCGCTCTTGTGCTTGATAGCCTTCCCTTGTGAGTGCCGCATTAAATTCTCGTGAATTTAATTTATTATCGAATGATTCTGTAACAAGGTGCAACATCCAAGTCACCTGATCATCAGGCATAATTCTGACAAGTCCAATCCCTTGGTTTCTGGCATAGGTAAGCGCCCCACTTTGAAAGGAATTTCTTGTAGCTATGACTCCCTTTACATTCTTACCTGCGATTTGATCGAGCTTGGCCTTAAACTCTTCCACATCATCAACTGGAATACTGTGACTATAATTCTTACATTCACAAATCCATAACAATGAGTAATTTTCGGCTTGTCGTGGCCATACTTCAATTGAAATGTCGACGATAATTTCTCTTTCCCTTTCTTTTGAGTAATAACCTTTTTTCTTAAATATTCGCCCAGATGATGAATCGATCCCCAATCTTCCACTCTCCAATTCTTCTTTTAGCAGATTAAAAGTTTGATTCTCTAGTTCATCTCCTTTATCCACCGTGTTCATTTTCACTCCTAACTTCTGTCTATATAGTTTCCGTATAAGAATCCAACAACTCAGTTTCGTTGACAATAATCGATGATCCTTAATCAATAATCATTGAAATGTGTCTCCTTTATTTCTGCATTCTCAAAGTTACCGTGTTACATCATACCCATCAACGTAGAACCGACATTTAAATTTAGAGTAAAATAAGGCGTTACACTCTATAGCCGTTCTTAGAGCGGAAAATGTTGATTAAAAAATCGCTCATTTTTATTCAAAAAGCACTTTTTCGGTCATTTTTTACCATCTTTTGCACATTTTATGCCTATTTTTGTCCCTTCTCGTGCCTCAAAAAACTCCTTTTTCTCCGCGCATCTACGCATTTCTACCTTCGGTTCGCATTGTCTTTACTCACTCCGGCACTTTCGTGCCTCCGTGATACTGTACGATGCTCATCGCGGCCTCCGGTAGAAATGCTACGTTTTAGCCAGCTTAAAAGGGCCATTTTTCGTTAAATCCTTTATGTTCTTATGCCTTATAAACTTACTCCTTATTCCTTACTCCTTACTTCTGATTTTTCATAATTTTATGAAAAATTGTTTGTTTTTCATTGAACATTCCGGCCAGGTTTGCTATAATTACAATAGCCACAGAAGTGGCAGATTGGCG
>JABAHS010001746.1_pt1 | contig 18574 bp, 19 predicted proteins | sample 7062111 | NCBI WGS metagenome assembly JABAHS01 (sample SAMN14534600, study PRJNA622989) | marine sediment metagenome | biome: marine biome [ENVO:00000428]; feature: marine pelagic biome [ENVO:01000023]; material: deep marine sediment [ENVO:00002113]; isolation source: pool of 4 deep marine... | reverse complement strand
TCGGGCGCGACGCCCACCGGCCGTTCCGCCATAATGTCCCGTACCGTCTCCGTCGTATTCATGCTTCCGCCATCCCGGAACCGCTTGGCCGAACTATGCCAGTGCAGCCACCCGTGCCAGTGCCTTGGCCGCAAGCCTCGCATCCCGGCGCGCTATTGACTGCCGCGCGGAGACCTGCGCAGCCGCCACCCAATCTTCGATGGCCGGCGAGCCTGCTGAGCGCCATACCGAGCATGGCGAGCACGAACGCCAGCAGCGCGATGGTGAAGATCTCGATCATCCCGGTCGTCCCTTTAGATATTGGTTGAATGATGTGGTTAACGCCTCGCTGAATCCGGTGCTGCGGCGCGTGATGAATAGTGCTGCTATTTGGTGGCGTTCGGCGAAGGCAAATCCCGCCTCGGGTCCCAGCACGAGAAGGGCGGTGGAGAGTACGTCGGCTTGCATGGCAGAGCGGTGGATCACCGTGACCGAGGCTAGTCCGTGCTCCACGGGGTAACCGGTGCGGGGGTCGATGACGTGGCTATGGCGTCGCCCGCCCACGATAAAGAATTTGCGGTAGTCGCCCGAGGTCGCGATTGCGCCGTTCTTCAGCTCAACGTATGCCTGTGGCTTTCTTGCGATGGGGTCGGGAGCTTCGATGGCGATTGTCCACGGTCGACCTGCCGGACTACCACGTTGACAGCGAACCTCGCCGCCAAGCTCTACCAGAAAGTCGATGACGCCGATGCGGTTCAGTATGACAGCCAGCTCGTCCACAGCGAAGCCTTCTGCGATGCCGGAAAAATCGACACGGAGCCCGTCCCGCTGCTTCCGCAGCGCTTGAGGAACGCGCCGCCCTTCAAGCCCGGCATGGCCGATCTGTCGCCGTCTTATTGCAACAGCGCCGGCGGTCGGAATGCGCAGGGTGGGCCCAGGCGGGCCGAAGCCCCAGAGGTCGACCAGCGGACCGATGGTGGGATCGAACGCGCCTCCGGTCAATCGTGCCATTGCCAATGCGGCCGCCGCGACCTCGAAAGTGCGGGCCGAGACCGGGATCCAACGATTGGCCACGGCGCGGTTAAGGCGCGACACCTCCGAGTCCGACCGATAGGTCGACATGGTGGCGTCGACTTGCTCAAGCGTGTCACGCAACATGTGGCCGATCATGCGCGCGCTGAGGCCGGACGGAAGTCGTGGAACGGTCACGCGGTACGTGGTTCCCATAATCGCTCCGCTAAGGATAACGGGTCCTTCGGCCGATTTGACGCCGTCGATCAGAGATGGCACCGCGGATGCGCCGACCGCGCCAGCGGCGGCGGTCAACACCGTTCGGCGCGAGTATTGCCTTGTCATTTGGCTTCTCCGAAATCGTCGAACAGAACGTTTTCCGGGGGAACGCCGAGATCATCCAGCATGCGCACCACCGCCTTGGTCATTATTGGCGGCCCGCACACGTAGTATTCGCACTCCTCAGGCTCCGGATGGTCCTTGAGCATATTCTGGTACAGCACCTCGTGAATGAACCCGGTTGGCCCCGACCATGCATCGTCCGGCTGTGGCTCCGACAGCGCCACCGTCCAGCGGAAGTTGGCGTGTTTCGCAGCAAGCGCGTCGAACTGCTCGGTGTAGAATAGCTCGCGCCGGCTGCGGGCCCCGTACCAGAAGCTGATCGAACGCTTTGTATCTCTGCCAACAAACTGATCGAGGATGAGCGAGCGAAGCGGCGCCATACCTGCGCCGCCTCCCACGAAGACCATCTCGCGTTCGCTGTCGAAGGCATGCATGGCGCCAAACGGCCCGGAGATAGTAATCTCGTCGCCAGCCTTCAGATTGAACAGGTAGGAGGACACGACGCCGGGCGCGACCGAGGGCGGCGCGCCCGGCGGAGGGACGGCAATACGCACATTCAGCATGATCCCCGGCTCGCCCGGATGATTGGCGAGCGAATAGGCCCGTGTCGTCCCCCGGCTCGAATGGACGGCGTAGCGCCAAAGGTCGAGGCGGTCCCACTCGGAACGGTACTCGGGATCGATGGCAAAATCGCGGAATTGCGCGCTATAGGGCGGACACTCGACCTGTATATAGCTGCCAGCGCGGAAGACGAAGGGCTCGCCTAGGCGGATATCGAGTTTGATCTCCCGGATCAACGTCGCGACGTTGCGCGTCGAGGACACCGTGCATACCATGCGCCGAGCAAACAGGATGTCATCCGGCACGTCGATCTGGAGGTCTTCTCGGACCGCCACCTGGCAAGCGAGGCGCACGCCACGCGCGATGTCCCGCCTGGCTATGCGAGCCGCTTCGATCGCAAGCGCTTTTCCGGCGCCCTGACGCACAAGCACGCGGCATTGCCCGCACGTGCCGCGCCCGCCGCAAGCGGCGGGAAGATGAATGCCCGCGTCCGCCAACCCCCACAGCAGTTTGAGATCCGTCGGAACAATCACCGTGCGCGTATCGTTCACCGTAACCACCGCCGTACCGCTCGCGAGCATGGCTGCGCGCACCGCAAGCACTGCAAGCACGGCGAGCATCACGATGGCGGTAAATAGGGTGATCGCGAGGATTGCATCGAGCATGGCGACGGCGTTCTCGCGCTCAACCGATCCGAAGTCCCGAGAAGCTCAAGAAAGCGAGCGACATGATGCCGGCCACCATGAAAGCCATTCCCATGCCGCGGAGACCTTGCGGCGCGTTGCTGTATTTGAGTCTGTCCTGGAGCCCGGCCAGCGCGACGATGGCAAGCGCCCAGCCAAAACCGCTGCCCAAACCGTAGATCACGCTATCGCCGAAAGTGTAGTTGCGCTCAACCATGAAAAGAGAGCCCCCAAGGATGGCACAGTTCACGGTAACCATGGGCAAGAATATGCCCAGGCCGCTGTGGAGAGCCGGCAGATGACGCTCAATCGTGATCTCAAGAATTTGGACCATTGCGGCGATGATCCCGATAAAGGTGATGAGCCGCAGAAAAGAAAGATCGGCATCCAGCCCAAGCCAGCCCAAAGCACCTGGCCGAAGCAAGTGCGCGAAAATTAGATTGTTGAGCGGCACCGAAACCGCGAGCACGAGGAACACCGCTCCACCCATGCCGAGCGCGGTTTCCATGCGCTTGGAGGTTGCGAAAAACATGCACAACCCAAGGAAAAAAGCCAACGCCATGTTCTCGACGAGGGCCGCTTGAACAAAAAGATTGGCGGCTTCGATCATCGCGCCTCTTCCGGCTGTGCCACCGCGTTTTCCTGTGGCTCGATTTGTTCGGTCTTCCAGGCGCGGATGCCCCATATCAGCAACCCGATCAGGAAGAAGGCACTAGGCGGCAGGAGCATTAGTGCGGAAGGCCGGAACCAGCCCCCTTCTTCCGTCGTGAGCAGCACCGTCTCTCCGAGCAGCTCGCCGGTGCCCAGGATTTCACGCACCGTTCCTACGATAACCAGTACCGCCCCGTAACCAAGGCCGTTGCCGAGCCCGTCCAACGCGCTCAACAGGACGCGGTTGTTCATGGCGAATGTTTCGGCGCGAGAGAAGATGAGGCAGTTTGTGACGATCAGCCCGACGAAGACGGAAAGTTGCTTGCTCAGTTCGAAGGCATAAGCCCTCACCACTTGATCGACGACGATCACGAACGAAGCGATGACCGTCAGCTGCACGATCAGTCGGATGCTCCTCGGGATATGGTGACGGATGAGGCTGATTACCGATCCGGAAAGGACGAGCACCGACATCACTGCCGCAGACATGATCAGCGCGGTTGCCAATGTCTTTGTCACCGCCAAGGCGATGCACAACCCTAAGATCTGCGCCGTGATCGCATTCTCATTGATTAATGGGTCCACCAGAACCCGCACGCGTTCATCGTTCATGTCAGCCTCATTGCGATCGAATCCGATTGAGGAATGGCCCGAAACCGTCGTCTCCGAGCCAGAAACGGACGAGATTGTTGACCCCACGGGCGGTGAAAGTGGCGCCGGTCAGTCCGTCCACCTGATAGGGCGTGTTCGGATCGGCCGGCCCTAGCGCACGTCTTGCAACACCGATCCGCAACCGCCCTTCCGGATCGCGTACCTTTTTTCCCTGCCATTGCATGCGCCATTGCGGATTGTCCACCTGGGCGCCGAGCCCCGGGGTTTCGCCATGCTCGTAGAAGTTGAGACCGACTACCGTATTTGCGTCACCCTCTAGGCCGAGATATCCGTAGAGAGTGGAAGCGTAGCCTTGTCCGCGCACCGGCAGAACGATAAGGCGAATTTTGTTTTCTTCGCGCACCAGGTAAACGACTTCGCGTGTTCTCATGCGTTTGATGCCGGCAATGTCGCGGTCCGGCGGGATTTGAACGCTGCGCACAATTTCCTGGGCGCCGGTGCGCGTATTCACCTGTTCAGGGTTCATGCTGCGGTCGATCTTACCGGTGGCAAGCTCGACCACAACGGCCTCCACGGCGCCTCCCCCGGCATCTTCAAGCAATTTTTCGGCACCGGGTAGCCGCCGAACGATTTCCAAGAGGTTCTTTTGCCGTTCTCGTTCAAGATTGGCATCGATGCGTGGTTGCAGCAGCATGTCCGCAATCGTGACCATGACCGAACCAAAGAGCGCCACCAAGAAAGCTACGACCAGCGTCTTAGCTATTCTATCGTTCGACATCGCGGTGATGCCGCCGAGCCAAGANNCATGGCGCCGCGCCCTCCAACGGATGTTCGCCCACATTACGACATAGTCGATGGTCGGCGCGAAGATGTTGCCAAGCAGAATGGCGAATACAGTCCCCTCCGAATGGGCCGGGCCAGCGACGCGGATGCCAATTGCTAGTACACCAACCAGAAGGCCGTAAATCCAGCGCCCCCTGTTGGTACTGGCTGCGGTAAACGGATCGGTTGCTAGATAGACAGCGCCGAAGGCAAAGCTGCCGAGCACAAGATGCCAAGCCCAGGGAAGCGCGAAAATGGATGCGGTCTCGTTAGTTTCGGCGCCGAACAGCATCGCGGTTGCGACGGCTCCGAGCAAAACGCCTGCGATCACCCGCCATGAAACAAGGCCCGTCCAGAGCAGAACGCCAGCGCCGACCGCGATGGCCAAAGTGGAGGTCTCACCAAATGCCCCAGGGATGTTCCCGAGGAATGCGTCGGTCCAGGTCACCCCGCTCTCGGTTAGCGCTGTGAGCCCCCTTTGCTGAGCGAGCTCGAGCGGGGTCCCATCGACGTAACCTTCGACCGGCACCCACACGTGATCGGCCATCATCTCGCCCGGGTAGGCGATGTGCAGGAATGCAAGTGCGACGACGGCGGGATTGAATATGTTACGGCCAAAGCCACCAAAAATCTCGCGACCAAGCACGATCCCAAAGGACATACCGAGTGCCGCCAGCCACAACGGCACCGTTGGCGGCAGCATAAGGGTGACCACCAGCGCAATGGTAATTACGCCGGGCCCCACCCGGCGACCCTGGACCCTGGCGAACAGCCAGGCCCAGAGGCCCCCGGCAGCGATCACCGTCAGGAGGGCGGGAACAAAGTAGACCGCGCCATGGACGATGGCCGCCCAGGGCATCGAGGCATCGTAGCCAGTGCCGAGAAGATCGATGAGCGGCTCGCGCCAGCCAGGCGCTGCGTTGACGCCGAAACGCGCCATTGCAAGGTTGGCCTGATATCCCGTGTTGTAGACGGCCATCAAGGTCGGTGGAATAAGCGACACCATGAAGACGTTCATGGCCGCGCGCACGTTCATCCCATCTCGCACATGCGGTGCGGAGCGGGTCACCGGGGGCAGGTTTACGAGGATGTCAACCCGCGCCATCAAAGTTCCCTCTCGATTTGCGTTAGTACCTGGCGCAACATCGCGCCGTAGTCGAGCTTGCTCGGGCACACAAATGTGCACAGCGCCAGATCTTCCTCTTCGAGTTCAAGGCATCCGAGACCGAGGGCGCGCTCAATGTCTCCCACCGCAAGTGCCCGCAGCAGCGGCGTGGGCAATATGTCCAGCGGCATAACACGCTCAAACACCCCAAGTGGTAGCATCGTGGCTGGTTCGCCATGCAACGCCGTGCTCATCGCGATTGGGCGGCGACGAAAAAGCCGGCTGAGCCCCACCGCTGAGAATGACCGACGCGGGCCGTCATTGACGGGGACAGGCTCGCCGAGCACCGAGACCTGCAGGTGATAGCGACCAAGATAGCCGACCGGCGGCATGGTGCCTCTTCCTGATAGCACAGATCCCGATACAATCCGCACCGGGCCCGGCATCAGCTCGCCGGCTACGAGCTCTGATATGTCGGCACCGAGCCGGGTTCGTACGAGCCGTGGCTGGCGTACCGGTGGACCGGCCAGGGCGACGACACGCTCAGTCCACGGCCGGCCGCAAGTGAATAACCGACCGATGGCGATCACGTCCTGGTAGCCGATGTACCACGATTCATGCCCGATACCCGCGGGGCTCAGTGCATGGATGTGTGTCCCGGGAAGACCAGCCGGATGTGGGCCGGCAAAGGCGATCCACCTGATCCGATCGACATCGACATTACCTATATCGGCACCGGGTGCAGTGCACAGAAAGATCGGGCAGTCGGCGATACGGCTAACGACAATGAGGCCGTGGGCGAAATCCTCGCGATGGTCCGCAATCACCACCTCGGGCGGAGCCGCCAGCGGGTTGGTGTCGGTCGCGGTGACAAAAATCGCCTTCGGCACCGCATTGGACAGCGGAACGCGTCCAAAGGGGCGACTCCGCAGCGCCGTCCAACATCCGCTCCGCAAAAGGTTCTCGATTGCGGCGTCGCGCGGCAGGTTGGCGAGTGCTGAAGGCGAGTGCGCTGGAAAGCTGACCTCTTCGTCTTCGCTGTCGAGCGACAATACGACCGAGCGCACCGACCGCCTTTCACCGAAGTTAATGGCCGCGATTGTGCCGGAACCGAACGCCGTGAACACGATGTTGGGGTCGCGGCGGTCGGCGAGAAGCGGCTCGCCCAATCGGACCCGATCTCCCTGTCGGACGAGCAGCTTGGGTCTGAGTCCCACATAGTCATCGCCGACAAAGGCAACGGACGTCACCTCGCGCCCCGGCTCGATGACCCGATGCGGGGCACCGGCAAGAGGAATGTCCAAGCCCTTTCGAAGACGGACCTGCGCACCATCCGTTATCGCCGGGACGTCGTGGCTCGTTCTGGACACGATCCGTCACTCCACTCTTTGCGTCCTGATATCCGCATCGACGCCGATCCCCAGTATGAGCGAAAAGGAAACGTCATGGAATGGGGACGTGGCGTTGTTGTCGTGGACCGAGTAGAAGATTGTAAAGCGCTCGGCCGGCCGCAGCGGCTTGGCGTCCTCCCGGATGGCACCTTATCGAGCGGACGCTCCCAGACCATGGTCCATCTCCCCTCCTGCCTGCTTGCACCGGTATCGTGGCGGTCGCCGAGCTGTTCCTAGATCCTAAATTGGGATACGAGCAAATGAAGCGCTTCTCGGCCCTCCTCCATGCGGGCATGCAGGCCGCGCGCCTGCAAATCATGGATCTATATGGACCAATTCCCGCTTGAAAGCGCGTGATGGCGAATGCCAGCGGGCTGTCACCTGGTAATCTTTCTTTGGGCGTCAGCGTATCAGATTAGGCGGTTCCCTGGGAACAACGCATGGTCTACTGAACTCATTGTGCCCCGCAGCCGGCCTTCCCCTTATCCGGATGTAGGCACTGAGTTTGAGTGATGTTTGGACGCTCTTCTCCGCGACGCTGATCAATCTGCCGCGGCGCGCTGGTCGCAGAAGCACGAGGGCCGCTTGTAGTGGGACTCGGTGTATACGACAACGAGCTTGCTCAGCAGCGCTTCTGGATCGGCCTGGAATGATACTGGCAATTCACGAATTCAACGGCATCGACAGTATGAGGAGCGGAACTGTCAGTGCCGCCCCGATCCAGAAGCGGTGCGTGAAATCGATCAGTTCTGGGTTCGGACCCTCGCCGCACCTCGGCGCCCCATCGGCTCCAGCGCCATGCCACAGATAGGGCAGCTACCTGGCTCCTCTTGTTTGATTTCGGGATGCATAGGATATGTGAAAATCCTCCCCGGTGGGACTTCCTCTGCCGCTGGTATATGCTCTCCCGTAAGGTAATGTACGGGATTGGCAACGAACTTGTCGGGGCAGCCCTGGCTGCTGAAGTGGAACAGCTCGCCCTGATGCTCATAGGAGAGCTTGGCAGCTGTTGTGTCGACGGTCATCGCGCAGACAGGGTCGACTACCGTCCGGCTATCGGGCGTCTCTGTTAGTTCGGCGTGTCTATCTGAATCGTGGTGAGAGGCCATATCCGTTCTCCGCTATTATTCAAGGTTGCCTGATCTCGCTCCTCGCGACAGAGGGCTGCTCCGGGTTCTGCCTTCCCTGCAGACGAAAATGGATCCTAAACTGCGATTTGATCGGCAACCTCGGAACGCTTTCGACGGATATTAGCCATGGAACATGCCCTTCACCTTTTAATCTTGATTTTGGCGACCCGTCTTTTTGGCGAGCTTTTCGAGCGGTTTCGACAGCCAGCCTCNNATTGGCAATCTCCCGCAAAGCCCTTTCCTCGAAGTCGCGGCAGAATTTGGGATTTTCTTCCTGGTCTTGTTCGCGGGTATTGAAATACGACCCCGCGAAATTGCGTCGCACTCAGGAAGATCTCTAGCGGTCGCAATCGGTGGTGTTCTTGTTCCACTCATTTCAGGTTTTTCCCTGGCATGGCTATTCTTACCGGAGACATCGCTCAAACTTGCGCAGGCCCTTCTGGTAGGCGTCGCCTTGTCGATTTCCGCAATACCGGTCTCCGTCAAGGTTCTGGAGGAACTTGACCTCCTGCACACTCCGGTCGGCAATACGATTGTATCGGCGGCTCTATTTGATGACATAATCGGGTTGTTTCTGCTTGCGGTCGTTCTGAGCTTGATCGAGACGGGAGCAGGCCTCGATACAGGGGACGCCCTTTTCCTTTTTAGCAAAGTTGTCATTTTCTTTGCAGTAACGTTGCCCTTCGGCATCTACGTGATGCCTTACATCGTCAAATCTGCCGCTAAATTTCGCATTCCATCACCCGAGTTCAGCACCCTTTTGGTCATTGCATTCGGATTTGCGTATTTTGCCGAACTCCTTGGCATGGACTTCATTCTCGGCCCGTTCACGGCAGGCCTTTTCTTTGACCCGAAATCCGTTGGCGAACATGCCTATGAGCGAGTGAAACAAACAATTCAGACGGCGACTGAAGGCTTGCTTGCGCCACTCTTCTTCGCGTCAATAGGCGCGCGCATCGAGATTGGCGCAATATTTGCCATCCCAACCTTTTTGACATTGCTGCTCGCCATTGCTTTTCTTGGAAAACTGCTCGGTGCCGGCGTCCCGGCCCGGCTAGCCGGGTTGTCGATGAAAGAATCGGCGGCGGTTGGGGTGGGGTTGAGCGGCCGGGGCGCGGTCGAATTAATCATAGCCAGCATAGCTCTTGAAGCCGGTCTTTTCCGCGGTCCGGATCCCATTGTGGCTAACTTGTTTTCGGCCTTGGTGCTAACGGCAGTGGCAACCACCATAGTTGTGCCGCTCGGCCTTCGTCTGATCCTTAAAGGGGATGACGTTAAGTAATACTGAGAGTATGTCCTGACCCCCTTGAAGTGATCTATGTCGAATGAGGCGAATCGGCGCATTCTGAACCTTGCGAGGAAGGAGGACGGAATGTGCCGCAAACGCTACAAACCAGAGCAGATCATTAGTTTGTTGCGGGAGGCCGAGGTTGGTCTGTCGCAGGGTCGGAAAGTGGTTGAGGTCTGCCGTTCACTGGGGATCTCGGAGCAAAGCTCAGAGACGAACTACTCAACGGTGAAATCTTCTACACACTCAAGGAGGCAAAGGTACTCATCGAGCAATGGAGGCAGCACCAACACCGTCAGGCCCCACAGTTCTCTGGGCTACAGGCTGCCAGCCCCGTTGGCGATCTTGCCCGACCCTGTGATCCCGGCCTACGCTATGTTCCGGCCGGCCAAAACCAGCGACCGATTCTCTCATAGGCGTTGGACCACCCATTGGAGTCACCTCACAGAGTGTTCAGAAAAGAGTCCGGCTCAAATAACTTGCGGCGGAATTGGTGATAGATGCGTGTTTTTGATGGGTCGTTAACATTTCTCAAAGGGCTATGGTCCGAGCTGCGAGGACGCTTGGCCGAGATCCGGAAAGACTGGGCTAGACGCAAGGAAGACGGATTCGTGGCCATAGTGTCTATCGTGGCTCGCCTGGCGGGGTTGATAGCGATGGCCGGTTACCTTTTCTCCGTTGTGGCCGTCACCATCATCGTGCCGTTCTTGATCGTCTGGTCGCTGGTGGACTAAATCCAAAGGCTTTGCCAAGTGAATTAAAGCTCCTTTTCGAACGGTTGACTCCATCCCAAATTGCAAGAAAACCAAACGCATCACCCGGCTTTCCTGCAAAGGCAATCACTTCGTCGCTGCCAAAAGGCGAAGCTACTCAGCGTCTTACGAAAACTTCACGGGCAACATGTTCTCCGACATCGCCTCTGGCGAGGCTTCATGGTTACTGGGGTGAAAGACGCTAGTGTCGTATTGCCGTGATTACAGCAGCGATCTCTAGTGCATCATGCAGCGCATGTGGCGGGCACCCTGGCAGGGTCAAGTCCGTGACGTGCTGGATATTTGGTGGCTGGATGTGCCCTTTGAGGTAGTCTTAGCAAGGCCGGTTTGGGCCTCGTATTCGCGGTCCAACTCCTGTCTGAGAGCCGCCATCTGACGGCGTTCGAAGTCGGTGATCTTGATCGCTCGCCAGCGCTCGGCGGCCCGGGTCATGGCGGCGAACATCAGCTTGAGGACGGCTTTCTCGCCGAAGGCGTTGGGGATGATCTTCAGGCGCCGGCGCTCCTCGAGGAAGAGACGCTCGAGGAGATTAGTTGTCCGGGTCGCCCGGCGGTGGGTGACGGGAAGCCTGAGGTGAGCTATGCAGGCCTCGAAATCGTCTTGGAAGCAGGCGACCGCGCTCGGCAGCTTGGCCTCGTAGTCCTGGGCCAGGCCCTCGGCCAGGTCACGGGCAATCGCCCGGCTGGGAGCTTGGTAGGCGGCGGTGGCCCGTACCTTGAAATCGGGCCAAAGGTCCTCGGGCACCTTGGCGGCCAAGTTGCGCATCCGATGGGCCAAGCAGCGCTGGCGGGCGGAGCGGGGAAAGCAGACCTCGATCGCCTTGATGATGCCTGGCGCCCCGTCCGAGACCACCAGCAGCGGATCGCCCAGGCCGCGGGCGCGCATGTCCTGGAAGAAGGCGGAGACCGTCTCGGCGTCCTCCTTGGAGCCGGCCATCAGTGAAAGCAGGACCTTCTTGCCCTCGGCCGTGAAGCCCCAGGCGGCCAGCACCGGCTCGCGCCGCTGACCCGGCCGGATGCGCTCGGCGATGCCGTCCACAAAGAGGTAGACAATGTCGTATTCGCTCAGATCACGGGTGGCGAAGTCCTGATAGTCGGCCCACAGCCGCTCGCCCAGCTCCGAGACCGCCGTCTTTGACAGCAGGAGCCGGCCCGTCTCGTCCTTGAAGGCGTCCTCGATGTCGCGCACCGAAAGCCCGCGCGCCAGCATCTCGATCGCCAAGCCCTCCAACGCTTCGCTCTGGCCCTTCAGGTGCTCACGCAGCTCGGAGCGGAAGGGCTCGGTCGTGCCAGCGACCTGAGGGGCTGAATAGTCGATGAAGCCCTCGGCGGTCTTCAGGCGTCCACGGCGCAACCCATTGCGATAGCCACCGCCAGGCTCAGACCCGTGCTCGTAATAGCCGCGATCCAAGGCGTCGCGCACTTCAGCTTCAAGGCCTTCCTCGACGATCAAACGGGTCGCCAGATGCACCAGCTCCGTCCGACCAAACTGCTCCGAATGACGGCCTTCCATGAGCTCTCGCAGGGCTTCACGGGTGCGATGGGATCCTGGTACTCTCTTCGACATGGAGGTGCCTCCCTTCTTGGGCCGGCACATGCCAAGCCCGGTTGAGATTCAGCACCTCAAAGGATGCACCTCCTACACAATTCCCAGCAATCTTAGGACTTCACCCCCTGGCAGGCGAGGCTGCGAAAGCTCCAAAAACTCCTGATGTAAGCGACGAGGCTTCTGGCTTCCTCTTCATTGACCAATTCCTTGAACGGTATCATTCGGGGATTACGGGGGAGCCGTTCAGAATCGTTCGCAACAAATCGTCATCGCCGTGATGCTAACCGTGCGCGCTGTCGTCGAGTGCTGGGGCAACAAAGCCATACTCGTCCCCCGGACTGGCGTTATGCGGTGCGAAATCTTCTAACGCAGTCTCGATGAGATCCGGCCTCACCTTAAAATCAATGTACTGACCGCGAGTGTCGTGACGAACGCCAGCGCAAGGATGCGGCCGAGGTGGCCGTCTCAGAAGGTACCTGGTCCGATCCTGAATGCTAATCGGCATTGGCTTAAGTCGTTGCAGACTCACGGCCGCTCGGGTTTCTGTGGCCAGCGCTTGCGACACACTGAGTCAATCATTAATGCCGGATCTACCGGGTCTTGTTTTCGAAAAATTGTAACAGGCCGGAACAAGTCGCCCGCTAGTTACACGTCGTTACAATAAAGAGAACGAGCCAAGGAGCATTTAGGCTCGTAGTTCTTACGTAATTCCTGTGAGCAATGGCCATCCGAGATGGGAAGTGACCTCCGGGATCCAGGTGGACATTTGTGCATCACCCCCCAGATGGCGATTAGCAGTGTCGCCTTAGTCGCGTTTAGCTCGGATAAGAAGAGGAGGCCTGCCATGCGAATCCTGTCCGTGGCCTTAATAGCCATGCTTGGTTTGACCATAAATGCGCTGGCCCAGGAACCCGTGAGCCAGGAGAAAGTACAGGCTCTCCGGCAATTGGCGATCGACGCTGGTCAGACGACGAGCTCGAAAGCCGCACCGCCACAAAAATCGGCCGAGGAAATCGCCAAAGCGAAGGCACGACTCGAAAGTTCCCGCGCCGCGTTCTTCGAACGAACCTATGGCAAGAAAGTAAACTGAACGCTTTCAAAGCCTCACGCTCCAGCAGCAGTCCGGTGATCCGATCGTCTCAATCGATGAGGAAGATGATGCGCTTCAGTGTCAACCAGATGGTCGCACGAGCACTTCTGACGGGGAGCATGGCCTTTTTCGTCTCCAGTGGAAGCGCAAATGCCCAAGTGACAGACATGGAAGCTAGGCGCCAGATTGAAACGTCGTATGATGTTGAAGTGCTTCGGGTGAGCGAGGACGAAATCGACGATCGCGTGGTCTGGCTCATCACTGTCATGGTGCCGTCTGGAGACTCTAATAACGCATTCATGGTGAGCACGCTGGCGGTCGACCAAGAGACGGGTAACCTGGTGCCGGCCTTTCGCCATCGTACAAGCGGTTACGAACTACCGGGCGGTTTGCGCAGCGACAAGGCTGGACTGCGTCCGGACTCCATGCGGACCGGAACTTGGCGATAACGATCATGCTGATGTCGTCTTAGCAGCGATTGCTGGTTGATACGCTCAATGTGCTGAACGCTCTGACTTTCGAGGCTCCGGAGGCTTGAAATCAGCGAAGAGATTTCTTCGGCATCACTTTCCGTGATGCACTCCCAATTGGCCTCTTCCTAAGAGACCGTGCGGATCCGTTCGTGGTCGTTCGCACTGAGTGGAAGTCTCTCGGATGGCATGATGGGCGAAAGCCTGATGTTGCCCGAGATGGACCCCGGCCGCGGGTGTAAGCTGTTCGCTAGCAAGGGATGCGTGGTCTGCACGCGGTCAACGGGGTGGGGGGAGAGGACACCACCCCGCTCGACGGGAAGACGATGCAGCGAATGATGAACCCCTTCAGTTCTCGGCTAAGAAGTGGCGCGGCGTTGATCGTGGTCTCTTCTCGACACTGCCGATACGGCATAGCCACTGCTCAAACCTAATTCGAAGCCCTGGACAAGCGGTTGAACCGCGGGATGAACGCGGGCACCCGTGCGGCATAGCGCCCGTACTCGTCCCCGAATTCCTCCCGCGCCTCCCGCTCTTCCTGCCGGGCCAGGCGCACGTACATCCACACCAGGACAGGGAACATCGCCAGCGTGAGGATCGTCGGCCATTGAAATAGGAAACCGACCAAGATCAGGACGAAGCCGACATATTGAGGGTGGCGAACGCGGGCGTAGGGCCCGGTCTGCGCCAGAGTTCCGGTCCTCTGCGCCCGATAGAGGACAGGCCAGGCGGCCGACAGCAGGACGAAGCCGCCGCCGATGAAAGCAAAGCTCAAAAGGTGAAACGGCCCGAAATGTGGGTTGGCCTGCCAGCCGAACAGCATCTCGAGCAGGTGGCCGGCATCGTGCGCCAACCAATCGATACCGGGGTAATTGGCCTGTAGCCAGCCGGACAGGACGAATATCGTCAGTGGGAAGCCATACATTTCAACGAATAGCGCGACGAGAAAGGCTGAGAAAGCTCCGAACGATCGCCAGTCGCGCTTAGTTCGTGGCTTGAAGAAGCTGAACGCGAAGAGGATGAACACGGCCGAGTTGATGACGACCAAAAGCCACAGGCCGTAGGACGGCGTCTCCATGATCAGTCCTTTTCGTCTTTCGACGAGCCGTCGTGGCTATGGCCGCCGCCATGGCCGCCGTGTCCTCCATGCATGAAAAGGTGCATACCGACACAGAGCGCGAGCAGCGCGATCAGGATGCCATTTCCCGTAAAAATGTGGACCCGGTGCTCATAGGCCAGCAGCAGACCCGCGACGGCGAGGAACGTTATCAGGACCATGCCTAAGCGCGACTTCCAGAAGCTCCCCGGAGGAGTCGGCTTGGGCCCTGAATAGTCGTGGTTGCTCATTGAACGTCTCCTATTCGACAATCAGCTTGCCGCGGAACGTGCCCATGGCGCAGGCGAACCCGTGCTCGCCGGGTTTGTCGGGGACGATCTCGACGGGCACGGTTTCGCCCCTGGCCGGCCTGGAGAGGGTGCTACGCCATTCCGGAGCCATGCTAAACCCGCACTGTACGCAGTCTGAGCGCGTTGCCGACCACCGATAAAGATGACAGGCTCATGGCCGCGGCTGCGAAGATCGGCGAAATCAGAATGCCGAGGAACGGGTAGAGCACGCCCGCCGCCACCGGCACGCCGGACGCGTTGTAGACCAAGGCGAAGAACAGGTTCTGCTTGATGTTGCGCATGGTCGCGCGCGCCAGCCGCCGGGCCCGGACGATGCCGTTGAGGTCGCCCTTGACCAGGGTGAAGCCGGCGCTCTCGATCGCCACGTCGGCGCCGGTGCCCATGGCGACGCCGACGTCGGCCTGCGCCAGCGCCGGCGCGTCGTTGACGCCGTCGCCCGCCATGGCGACCTTCCGGCCCTCGGCCTGCAGCTCCTTGATGATGCGTGCCTTGTCCTCGGGCAGCACGTCGGCGCGGATCTCGTCGATCCCGAGCCGTCCCGCCACCGCCTTCGCCGTGCGCTCGTTGTCGCCGGTCGCCATGACGATGCGGAAGCCTTGCTCGTGCAGCGCCTTCAGCGCGTCCGGGGTCGTCTCCTTGACCGGATCGGCGACCGACACGAGGCCGGCGATCTCGGAACCGACGATGACGAACATCACCGTCTCGCCCTCGTCACGCCGGGCGTTGGCGGTCTCCGAAAGCGCCCCGCCGTCGAGACCCAGGTCGGCGGCCAGTTTCGCGTTGCCGAGCGCCACGGGCTTGCCGTCGACGACACCCTTCACGCCTTTGCCGGTGACCGCCTCGAACTCGTCCGCTTTGGCCAACGCGACTCCGCGCTCCTCGGCTCCAGCGACGATCGCCTCGGCGAGCGGATGCTCGGAGCCCCGCTCCAGGCTCGCGGCGAGGCGCAGCACCTCGGCCTCGTCATGGCCGGCTTCGGGCAGGACGGCGACGAGTTTCGGCTTGCCGACGGTCAGTGTGCCGGTCTTGTCTACGATCAAGGTGTCGACCTTGGCGAAACGCTCCAGCGCTTCGGCGTTCTTGATCAAGACACCCGCCTGCGCACCTCGCCCCGTCGCCGTCATGATCGACATGGGCGTCGCCAGGCCCAACGCACACGGGCAGGCGATGATCAGAACCGCTACCGCCGATACGAGCCCATAGGACAACGCAGGCGCCGGACCCCAGATTCCCCAGGAGATGAACGAGATAATCGCGATTACGATGACGGCGGGCACGAACTTGCCCGCCACGGCGTCGGCGAGCTTCTGGATCGGTGCGCGGCTGCGCTGCGCGTTCGCCACCATCTCGACGATCTGGCTGAGCATGGTGTCGGCGCCGACCCGCTTTGCTTCCATGACCAAGCTGCCCGTACCGTTGATGGTGGCGCCGGTGACCGTGTCGCCCTCGACCTTCTCGACCGGAATCGGTTCGCCGGAGATCATCGACTCGTCGATCGACGAGCGGCCCTCGACGACCACGCCGTCGACCGGGACCTTGTCGCCCGGACGCACGCGCAGCCGGTCGCCGACCTTGACATCCTCGAGCGGGATTTCCTCCTCCCGCCCGTCCTCGCGGATCACGCGGGCCGTCTTCGCAGCTAAATCCAAAAGTGCCCGGATCGCCGCGCCCGTGCGCTCGCGCGCGCCGAGCTCCATGACCTGGCCGAGCAGGACCAGAACGACGATCACCGCGCCGGCCTCGAAGTAGACCCCGACGTTGCCTTCCTCATCGCGGAAGCCGGACGGGAATATCTCGGGCGCGAGGACGGCGACCACGCTGAAGAGATACGCCGCGCCGACGCCCATGCCGATGAGCGTGAACATGTTGAGGCTGCGGTTGACCACGGACTTGACGCCACGCACGAAGAACGGCCAGCCGGCCCACAGAATGACAGGCGTGCCCAACACGAGCTCGATCCACAGGGTGGTGCGTTCGCCAAAGATCTCGCGGACGGCGCCGAGTCCCACAAAGGGGCCCATCGTTAGCACCAGAAGCGGAATCGTCAGTATGGCGCCGATCAAAAACCGGCGCTTAAAATCGACAAGCTCGGGATTCGGTTCCTCGTCGGCGGCCGGAACCCCCATCGGCTCCAGCGCCATGCCGCAGATCGGACAATCGCCCGGCTCGTCGCGCACGATTTCCGGATGCATCGGGCAGGTATACTTGGTGCCTTCGGGCAGAGCTTCATCCCTGTGCTTGCCGGATAGGAAATGCTCGGGATCGGCCCCGAACTTGTCGTAGCACTTCTGCGAACAGAAGTGATAGGTCTCGCCCTTGTGCTTTCGGCTAGGCTTGCCCTCGTCGAGCTTCACCGTCATGCCGCAAACCGGGTCCTTGGCCCTCATAGCGTCACCCTGAACGGTGGCTAGGCTATGATGATGACTGTGATCGTGATGATCGCGCTCGTTCATGGCTTCTCCCCCGGCTTCCGGAGCTGATTGAGCGTGAAACGCGATGGCATCCGGAAATCCAACGAGTGACGGAGGACCATCGCTCTTCAGGCGAAGCTTCGAATTGGCATTATCCTTTTGACGAGCTGGCCCTTCTTTGGCGCGCTGGCCGCTAGGTTTCGGCCCTCTCTCCGCCAAAGACTGGCTCTTGGGCGGAAAAGGCCGACGCCCGTGCTCGTCATGCACAGCAAGCCAGTCACCTTCATTCTATCAGCCCCGTTCAATGAAACACCATGCCCCCGACGTGAGGATGCTATTCCCGTATAACAACCCGCCGTCCGCTGCGCGCCAGCACTATGGCGCAAGCGAGCCCCGCGGGGGCCGCGCCGACCATCGTGACCGGGTCGCCTCTCTGCGACCGTGCTTGCATTCGTTTCTCAAGGCCGCTCAACGCGTCACCTCACGGCTCCAGAACATAGGCGCCGGGCGCATCGCAAATGGGCCCATAGCCTTTACGCGGCGCCCCGAGCCTCGGCGGTTCAACGGGATCGCCCGAGTGTCGGACCAGCCAGTCCTGCCAGCAGGGCCACCAGGAGCCCTCGTGATGGATGGCCTGCTCCTGCCAGGCGTCGGGGTCGACGTAGGTGTCGAGATCGTTGTGCGTCGCGATCTGGTGATGACGACGCGGGTTTCCCGGCGGACTGACGATGCCGGCGTTGTGCCCGCCGTTTGACAGCACGAAAGTGACGTCGGCGTTGGTTTGGGCCTGAATCTTGTACACAGATCGCCAGGGCGACACATGATCGGAGAGGGTGCTGACCGCGAACAACGGGCCGCGGATGTCCCGCAGCGAGACCGCGCGCCCGTCCACATGGTAGCGCTCTTCCGCCAGATCGTTGCCGAGGAACAGGTGCCGCAAGTACTCCGAGTGCATACGGAAGGGCATCCGCGTCGCATCGGCGTTCCAGGCCATCAGATCGATCATCGGCCGGCGCTCGCCCATCAGATAATTCCTCACCATCTTGGACCAGATGAGGTCGTTGGAGCGCAAGAGCTGGAATGCGCCGGCCATCTGTCGGGAGTCGAGGTAGCCCTGCTCGGCCATCATGTCTTCGAGGAAACTGACTTGTGCCTCGTCGATGAACAGCGTCAGCTCGCCCGCCTCGGTGAAGTCGATCTGGGCCGCCAGGAGCGTCAGGCTCTTGAGCCGCGCGTCTCCGTCGCGCGCCATGGCCGCCGCGGCGATCGCCAGGAGCGTCCCGCCGAGGCAGTAGCCCAC
>JABAHS010146838.1_pt1 | contig 18590 bp, 14 predicted proteins | sample 7062111 | NCBI WGS metagenome assembly JABAHS01 (sample SAMN14534600, study PRJNA622989) | marine sediment metagenome | biome: marine biome [ENVO:00000428]; feature: marine pelagic biome [ENVO:01000023]; material: deep marine sediment [ENVO:00002113]; isolation source: pool of 4 deep marine... | reverse complement strand
CGATCCGGAGGCGGCCGCGGCCTACGACGCGGTGCTGCCCATCATCTTGCATTGTGCGCAGGCCGCCGGGCTCTCCCGGGAGCAGGCCGACGCGATCGCCCACGCAGCGGAGGCGGGGCGCTCAAGCGAAGAATCGTAGGCGCGGCCGTTGGCCGCGAACCTCGAGCGCCGGAACGTAAGCCGTAGGGCGGGATGAAATCCCGCCGAACACGGGCGAGACGCAATCCTGGGCGCAGGACGTAACAAGACGCGCTGTCTGCGCTTGCGCGCGCCCGGTTCGCGAACAAGTTCGCTCCTACGGTGCCGGTCGACGCCGCCGCGGGAGGTGCGGCGGTTGGCCGCGAACCTCGAGCGTCCAAAAGCAAACCGTGCCGGCGTCGGGCTGGCGCGCCAGCGTCAGGCTAGAAGGTCGGCGGGGTGTTGATCCAGATGACGCGGGTCGTCGTGCGCCCGGGATTACGATAGCTGTGCGGCAGCTCCGAGGGGAAGTGAAAGGAGTCTCCGGGCTCGAGCAGGTAAGTGGTGGAGCCCACGCTCAGCTCGAGCGTGCCCTGCAGCACGTAACCGATCTCCTCGCCCTGGTGATGGATGGCCCCCCCGTTCCACGCGCCGGGGGAGACGATGTGGATGTTGCCGTCGATGGTCTGGCCGTTCCGATAGGAGGTGAGTCGCTCGAGCCGGATGCCTGCACCCTTGGTGGGCTCGCCGACGCCGACCAGCGATCTGGCACCGCGGCGGAAGATGCTGACCTCCTCGCGAGCAGGATCGGAGAACAGCGACGCGATGCTGGTGTCCAGCGCCTGGGTGATCGCGTGCAGCATGCGTAGGGAGGGCTGCGTCTTGCCGCACTCGATCTTGGAGAGGAGGCTCTCCGAGCAGCCGACGCGCGCGGCGGCGTCCTTCAGCCGCAGGCGCTTGAGCTGGCGCGCGTGCCGGATCTTTGGGCCGATCTTGTCGGCTTGAGCGTTGGTCTGACGCAGGCTGGTCGGACCCGGCGGTGAAGGGACGTGAATGTCTGATCGGTCCGCCGTCGTCCGGCGCCTGGACCGGTCTCCCAGCGGTGATTTGCTGGATGGGCGGGGCGGCATTCAAGTAGGTTGACTGTTCTTCAAGCTATTTGCCACACTAGCTCAAACAAGGGTCTGCTGCCAAGGCCCGGCTTCTCTGGTCTGGGGGGGAGGCATTCCGATGGCAAGAACCAAGGGCCGCAGGGAGGCGGTCGTCAAGGTCGCGTGCATCCAGATGGAGCCGACCGTGGGCGACCCGGACGCGAACCTGCGGCGCAGCCTCGACTTCGTCGAGGAGGCCGCCGCAGCGGGCGCCGGGCTGGTCGTGCTCCCCGAGCTCTGCAGCTCGGCGTACGTTTTTGAGACCCGCGAAGAGGCCCTCTCGCTGGCCGAGGCGGTGCCGGGCGGGCCCTACACGCAGGGCCTGGCCGAGGTGGCGCGAGCGCGGGGGCTGCATATCGTCGCCGGCGTCTCCGAGCGCGCCGGCGCTTCGCTCTTCAACTCGGCAGTGCTCATCGGGCCCGCCGGCTACGTGGGCAGCTACCGCAAGGTTCACCTGTGGAACGAGGAAAACGTCTTCTACGAGCCGGGTGACCTCGGATTCCCCGTCTACAAGACCCCGCTCGGGCGGATCGCCATGCTGATCTGCTACGACTGCTGGTTCCCCGAGGCGTGGCGCCTGTGCGCGCTGCAGGGCGCCGACATCGTGTGCGTGCCCACGAATTGGGTGCCGATACCGGGCCAGGATCCGGATCGTGAGGCTATGGCCAACGTCCTGTGCATGGCGGCGGCGCACTGCAACTCCTTCTTTGTGGCTGGCGCGGATCGAATCGGCACCGAGCGTGGGCAGCCGTTCATCGGCCAGAGCTTGATCGTCAGCCAAGCAGGGTGGCCGGTGGGCGGGCCGGCGAGCTACGACAGGGAAGAGATCGTGCTCGCAGAGGTCAACCTGGCCGATGCCAGGCGCAAGAGAAACTGGAACGAATACAACCAGGTGCTGCGCGATCGGCGCGCCGACCTGTACGACGAGATGCTCGGTTCGCAAGCGAAGCCCGGATGGTACTGAGCCGAGCCGTGAGCAAGCGAAAGAGGGAGGAGCCAATGACGCGAGAATCAAGCTACGGAAAAAAGATCAGCCGTCGCACGGCCATCAAGACCATAGGCGTCGCCGCCGGGGCCACCGCGGCCGCCACATCCGCCCCGTTCATCATCAGGCGGGCGACCGCGGCCGACCCCATCAAGGTGGGCGTCATATCGCCGCTGACCGGCGCCTGGACGGTGTACGGCAAGGCGCACATCTCCGGCTTTCAGCTCGGCGTCGACGAGGTCAACGCCAACGGCGGAGTACTGGGCCGCAAGCTCGAGATCGTCGTCGGGGACTCCAAGACGGAGCCGCGCATCGTCGTCGAGCAGGCGAACCGTCTGATCAGGCAGGAGCGCGTCGATTTCCTTGCGGGCACGTTCAGCAGCGCGGAACGCAACGCCGCCGGGCCCGTGGTCACCGGGGCGAACAAGATACTGCTCTACCCCACGTTCTACGAGGGCCAGGAGAAGGAGTACTACCCCGGCGTCTGCAACAAGAACATCTTCATGTTCGGACCGGAGCCGACCCAGCAGGTGTGGCCGCACCTCGAGTACATGATGGGGAAGTTCGGCAAGAAGTTCTTCATGATCGGATCCGACTACGCCTGGCCGAGGGTCACCAACCTGGTCACGAAGCGAAAGCTGACCGAGCTCGGAGGCGAGATCGTCGGCGAAGTGTATATCCCGTTCAATACACCGCAGTACGAATCGGTCCTGCGCGAGATCCGCGGCTCCGGCGCCGACATCGTGTTCCATTCCCTCACCGGCAGCGACACCGTCAATTTCCGCCGCCAGTACGCGGCGGCGGGGATGAAGGACGACTTCCTGCTATGGACCGTCGATGACGAGGAGGTGGTGACATCGGGCCTCGGGCCCGACGTATCCTCGGGCGATTACGTGAGCTTCGACTACTTCATGTCCATCGTTCACCCGAACAACAAGGCGTTTCTCGATCGCTTCAAGGCGAAGTTCGGGCAGGACGCGCTCATGAACACCGTGGGGGTGGCCATGTACAACGCGGCGCACATGGCCGCGAAGGCCATCGAGAAGACCGGCGAGGTCAGCACGGACGCGTTGCGCGAGGGTTTGCGGGGCATGACCTTCGACGGCGCCCCGCAGGGATCGGCTCGGATGCGCGCCATCGATCATCAGATGGTGGTTCCCTCCTATCTCATGCGTGTGCGCGAGGGCTGGACCAGCGTCAACGACATGTTCGAGGAGATCCAGTCGTTCGAGAGCGTCGAGCCGCTCGACGCGCGCTGCGACCTGCCGCTGTAGACCCTCGCTGCTCCCGGGCGCGGCTGCGCCCGGGAGCGCGCAGACCACGCGGAACGGCCGATCCCTCCGTCAAAGGAGCGTGAGCCATGGACGTTTTCGCCAGCGTAGTCGTTGACGTCACGCTCATCACGTTGGTCCTCGCCCTGGCCGCCTTCGGGCTGGCCATCATCTTCGGTCTCGTGGGCGTCATCAACCTGGGGCACGGCGCCATGCTCACCCTCGGCGCCTATCTCGCGTGGGCCGCGACCACCGCGGGTGTGCCCTTCCTCCTCGCGGTGCTTCTCGCTGCGCTCGGCGTGGGCCTCGTCGGCCTGGCGCTCGAGCACGTCGTGGTGCGCCACTTCTACGAGCGCCCGTTCGACACCCTGCTCCTGACCTGGGCGTTCTTCATGATCAGCACCGAGATCATCAAGCTCGTCTTCGGCACCGATTTCCGCAACGTTACCAGCCCGCTGTCGGGCGCCATCGCGCTCGGGTCGGTGAAGGTCCCGGCGTACCGGACGTGCGTCGCGCTCTTCTCGCTCGCCCTCATCGGCGCCACGGCGTTTCTGTTCTACAGGACCAACCTGGGCATCAAGGTCCGGGCGCTCATCCAGAACAAGGAGATGGCGAGCCTCCTCGGGCTCAATATCGGGCGGACGTACAAGCTGGTGTTCACGACCGGCTGCTTCATGGCGGGGCTTGCCGGTGCGCTCATCAGCCCGATGCTCAGTCTCGACCCCTACATCGGCAACGTCTACCTGGTGCGCTCCTTCTTCGTGGTGATCGTCGGCGGCATCGGCCAGATTTTGGGGGGCACGATGATCGGCAGCTTTTTCATCGGTGGCTCGGAGACCCTGTTCGCGTTGGTCTCGAGCCAGGCCTTCGCGCAGACCATCGTGTTCGCGCTCGCCATCGTGGTGCTGAGGTTCCGGCCCCACGGCGTGTTGAGGGGGGGATGAGCGGCTCGCAAAGCGTCAAGGCGGTGCTGGAACGAAGCGCACGGCCGAGGCCGCTGCGTGCGCACGCGGCGCTGTGGGACGGCGAGATGCGCGCGGCTGCCCTGGTGTTCGCAGTCCTCGCCCTCGTGCCGATCGTTTTTCCCGGTTACGTCGCCTACATCCTGCCCCAGTACATGCTCTTCGGCGTGCTGGCCATGTCGCTTGGCCTCCTGTGGGGGTACGTGGGCATCGTCAGCTTCGGGCAGGCCGCCTTCTTCGCGCTCGGCGCGTACACCATGGGTCTGGCCATGAAGTGGGGCGCGCCGATCAATGCGGGGTACGTGGGTTTGATTCTCTCCGTGGTGATCAGCGGCGGGCTCGCCGCCGTGGTGGGCTATTTCCTGTTCAGCGCCGGCGTGCGCGCGGCCTACTTCGTGATCGTGACGCTCGCGCTCTCCATCATCGTCGAGCAGTTGGCGGTCAGCCAGTCCCAGCTTACCGGCGGCTGGAACGGCCTGTTCATCAATCGGATGCAGCTCACCTTCGGGCCCCTCGGCGCGCTGTCGCTGGAGAGCAATGCCGCCATCTACTACCTGGTGCTGCCGGTGGTCGCCGGGCTGTTCGTGCTTCTCAAGTGGCTCGCCAGCGCCAAGTTCGGCAAGGTGCTGAAAGGGATCCGCGAGAACGAGGACCGCGTCGTGTCCCTGGGCTACCAGACGTCGTACTACAAGACCGCGGCGTTCGCTGTCTCCGGCGCCATGGCCGGGCTGGCCGGCGCCCTCTACGGCACGCACGCCAACTTCGTGGCGCCGTCCCTGGCGGGCGTGCTGTTCTCCACCGAGGTGGTGGTCTGGGTCGCCATCGGCGGGCGCAACTGGCTGCTCGGAGCCCTGCTCGGCGGCATCCTGGTGGCGTCGCTTTCCAACTACCTGAGCTCGATCATTCCGGAGACCTGGCAGCTCTTCCTGGGGCTGCTGTTCGTGCTGGTCATCGTGTACTTCAAGGGCGGGCTCGCGGGCGCGGTGGCCGACTTCTTCACCAAGCGGCGGGAGCGCGTGTAGCCGTGGGCGAGCTCCTGCGCACCGAGCAGCTCACCAAGCACTTCCGCGGTCTGGTGGCCAACGAGGCGGTGGACTTCTCCCTGGGCGAGGGCGAGCTGCGCGCCATCATCGGACCGAACGGCGCCGGCAAGACCACCTTCATCAGCATGATCTCGGGGCACTTGGCGCCCACCTCCGGGGAGATCTGGTACCGGGGCAAGTCCGTCACGGGCCTGTCGATACCCCAGCGCGCGCGTCTCGGGATAGCCCGTAAGTTCCAGTCGCCGCAGCTCTTCGGGGCGCTCAGCGTGCGCGAGAATCTGGAGCTGGCGGTGCTCGCGACGCCGCGGCCCTCCGCGCAGCGATCCCGGCGCATCGACGAGGTCCTCGGCCTGGTGCGTCTGTCCGAGCACGCGGATGTGCCGGCGGATCGGCTCTCGCACGGCCAGCGCCAGTGGCTCGAGGTCGGGTTGCTGATCGCGAACGACGCGCGCCTGCTGCTGTTGGATGAGCCGACGGCGGGCATGACCGCGGAGGAGACCCACGCGACGGGCGAGCTCACGCAGACCCTGGTGCGCGAGTTCGGTGTCTCCGTGATCGTGATCGAGCACGACATCAACTTCATCCGCGACCTGCGTGCGCCAGTCACCGTCCTGCACCTCGGGCGGGTGCTGGTGGAGGGAAGCTTCGGGGAGATCGCGGACGATCAACAAGTGCGCGAGGTGTATCTCGGGGGCAGCGCATGAGCGTCAAGCTCGAAGACGTCTCGGCCGGGTACGGGCGCATCATCGTGCTGCGCGGGATCACCTTCGAGGTCGCCGACGGCGAGATACTCGGCGTGCTCGGCCGCAACGGCATGGGCAAGACGACCCTCATCCGCTGCCTCTCCGGGCTCATTCCGGCTGCGGCGGGCCGGGTTTTCCTGCACGGCGCAGACATCACCGCGCTGGGCCCGCACACCCGCGCCCAGGAGGGCGTCACGACCGTCGTCCAGGGCCGGGGCATGTTCCCCAACCTCACCGTGCGCGAGAGCCTCGAGATGGGGCGCATCGCCTCCGGACGCGCGAAGCGCAACCGCATGGAAGAGGTGTTGGAGTACTTTCCCCGCCTGCGCGAGCGGCTCTCTCAGTCATCGGGCACGCTGAGCGGGGGCGAGCAGCAGATGCTCGCCATCGGACGTGGCCTCATGACGGACCCGAAGGTGATCCTGCTGGACGAGCCCTCCGACGGCATCATGCCGGTCCTGGTCGAGCAGATCGCCGAGGTGCTGAAGGAGATTAACCGTCGCGAGGGTCTGACCATCGTGATCGTCGAGCAGAACGTACCCCTCGTGTTCTCCATGACCGACCGATGTATTCTTTTGGAGAAGGGCCAAATCGTGGCGTCCGGGTCGCGCGAGGAGATCTCGCGCAGCGAGGTCATGAAGGAGTACCTGGCGATATGAGCTCGCCCGCCCGCACGCCACACGATCCCCGTTTCGACGAAGACCTGACGGATGGAAGGAGGCGGAGATGAGCGTTGAGAGACCAAAAGCGGAGCAGGTTCTCGAGATCGCCGCGGACTTCGGAATCGAATTGAGCGCGGCCGACGCAGTGTCCTTTGCCGGCTTGATGGAGGGCGTGTGCAGCTCCTACGACCGCATCGACGAGCTCGCGGAGCCCAAGCTGGCGGTGAAGTACCCGCGTGCGCCGGGCTATCGTCCGGCCCCTGAGGAGAACCCGTTCAACGCGTGGTACTGGAAGAGCGAGATCGCGGGCGCCGCCGACGGGCCGCTGGCCGGGAAGCGGGTCGCCATCAAGGACAACGTCTGCGTCGCGGGCGTGCCCATGATGAACGGCTCGCGCGTGCTTGAGGGCTATGTACCGGATGTGGATGCCACGGTGGTCACGCGCATACTGGACGCCGGCGGCACCATCGTGGGCAAGGCCGCCTGCGAGGATCTGTGCTTCTCGGGGGCGAGCCACACCCACAAGCTCGGGCCCATACGCAACCCCCGAAAGCCCACGCACTCCGCGGGCGGCTCCTCGGCGGGCAGCGGGGCGCTGCTCGCAGCGGGCGAGGTGGACATGGCGCTGGGGGGCGATCAGGGCGGCTCCATCCGCATGCCGGCGGCGTGGTGCGGTGTGTACGGCCTCAAAGCCACCCACGGNNGAACACGGTCGGGGATGTGGCGTCGCTGCTCTCCGTGATCGCGGGCACCGATGGCATGGATCCGCGCCAGATCGGTACGCGCACCCAGGATTATCTGGGAGAGCTCGAGGGCGGCGCCGACGGGATGCGCATCGCGGTGGTCCGGGAGGGCTTCGGGCGTCCGGAGAGCGAGGAGGTGGTGGACACCAAGGTGCGCGCAGCCGCGGAGGCGCTCGCCAAGGGCGGCGCCACGGTGGAAGAGCTCTCTATCCCGACACACCTCGATGGCTACCACATCTGGAACGCCATCATCATCGAGGGGTCGGCGGAGCTCATGATCAAGGGCAATGCGCTGGGCTCGAACTGGGACGGCTACTACATCACCAGTTTGTTGGATGCCTTCGCCCGCGGCTGGCACTCGCGCCCCAACGACATGTCGGAGACGGTCAAGCTGGTGCTGTTCGTGGGTGAGTATTTCAAGCGCTACTACCACGGCCGCTACTACGCCAAGGCGCAGAACCTGCGTCGCGAGCTGCGCAGGGGGTATGACGACGCCCTCCAGGGCTTCGACCTGCTCCTGATGCCGACCATTCCCTTCCGCGCCACGGAGATTCCGGCCGCCGACTGCTCGCGGGAGGAGTACGTAGGGCGCGCGCTGGATATGCTGGCCAACACCTGCCCGTTCGACGTGAGCGGGCACCCGGCGATGAGCGTCCCCTGCGGGCTGGCCGAGGATTTGCCGGTCGGCATGATGCTGATCGGAAAGCGCTACGACGACGCGAAGGTCTTGCGGGCCGCGCGCGCCTTCGAGGCTGTCGGCGACTGGCAGGCGATGTAGCGTGGCCGCGCGCCGCGCCGGATGCCGAGGACGGGCGTTGCCGGGATGAGCGAGACCTCTGCGCCCGCCCGCTTCGTCAGCCAGGAGCGTCTCTGGCGGCGCCTCATGGAGATGGCGCGCATCGGCGCCATCCCCGGGGGCGGCGTGAACCGTGCGGCGCTCTCGCCCGAGGACATCGAGGCGCGGTGTTTGCTGGCGTCCTGGGCCGGGGAGCGCGGTTACGCCGTGGCTCAGGACGATATCGCGAATCTGATCATCCGGCGCGAGGGGCGGCGTGCCGACGCCGCCCCTGTCCTGACCGGCAGCCACATGGACACGCAGCCCCTGGGCGGGCGCTTCGACGGGATCTACGGCGTCCTGGCGGGCCTCGAGGCGCTGGAGGCGCTGGACGAGGCGGGCGTCACGACGGCGCGCCCCGTCGAGGTGGTGGCGTGGACGAATGAGGAAGGGGGGCGCTTCTCACCGGGTGCCATGGGATCGATGGTGTTCACCGGGGCGCGGCGGCTCGAGGAATTCCTGGACGCGAGGGACGCGGCCGGGGAGCGCCTCGGAGACGCCCTGGCGCGGACCCTGGCAGCGCTCCCCGAGGCCGGGAGACGGCCCCTGAACACGCCCGTGGCGGCCTACGTCGAGGCGCACATCGAGCAGGGTCCGATCCTGGATTCCGCAGACTTGAGCGTCGGGGTGGTGAGCGGCATCCAGGGCTGCCGATGGTTCGACGTGCAGGTCAGCGGGGAGAGTAGCCACGCCGGAACGACACCGGCTTGGGCCCGGCGCGACGCACTGCAGGAGGCGCTGGCGGCCATCAATGGGCTCAACACCCTGATGCGCGAGGCGGACGACGCGCTGCGCTTCACCGTCGGTCGCCTGGAGGTGCAACCCAACACCCCAAACTCGGTTCCGGCGCAGGTCACCTTTTCCGTCGACCTGCGCCACCCTGAGCGCGAGCTCCTGGAGCGCCTCGGGGATCGGGTCGAGCGGGTCTGCCGGGACAGCATGCAACGCTGTACGCTCCAGGTCCGGGAAACTTTCCGCCAGCCGCCGTGCCGCTTCGACCCGGAGGTCATCGCGGTCATCGAGCGCGCGGCGCGAGACCTGGACATGCCGTACGAGACGATGCGCTCGGGTGCGTTTCACGACGCGTTGTTTCTGGCGGGCGTCTGTCCCACGGCCATGATCTTCGCGCCGTGCGAGCGTGGCATCAGCCACAACCCGGCGGAGAATGCTGATCCAGCGCACCTCGCGCGGGCCACGCGGGTGCTGGCCGGCGCCGTCCTGGCACTGGCGGAGCGCGCCCCCTAGCTAGCTAGGCGCCGTCGCGCTTATAACGCGCTCCCACGCGCAAGGTTACGTCCCCCGTGTCATCGGATACCTGTGGAAGCAGCCGTTGGCCCTGAACCTCGTGGTGCCGATCCTTACTCGACGCGCCGCAGCCAGCCGTAGGGATCGGGCGTCCTGCCGCTCTGGACGTCGGTCAGCGCCTTGCGCAGGCGCAGGGTGTTGCGGCCCACGTTCCCGCTGCCCACGACGTGCAGGTGATCCCGGTGAACGAAGGTGCCCACGCCCGCCAGCACCGCGGCGGTGCCCGAGAGCGCCGCCTCGCCGGTGCGTGACCACTCGAGCAGCTCGTCCACCGTGAAGTCGCGCTCGGCGACCGCGTAGCCCAGATCTCGCGCCAGGGTGAGGATGGAATCGCGGGTCACGCCGTGCAGAAACGAGGGGTCGAGGGCCTTGGTGAGCACCTCCGTGTCGTTGAGGAGCAGGAAGTTGGAGGCTCCCGTCTCCTGCACGTCGCCCCCCGGGCAGAACAGGACCGTGTCCGCGTCGTGGTCGGCGCGCGCGCGTATGACGTGGCGCAGCGCCGCCGCGTAGTTGCCCCCGGTCTTGGCCATCCCGAACTCGGGGGTGGTGCGCGGGTGCTGGTCCTCGATCAGCACGCGCAGCGGCCGCAGCCCGCCCCGGAAATAGTCTCCCACCGGGGAGGCCAGGACGTAGAGGCACGCCTCGGCGGTAGCGCTGCCGGCGGCGCCAATGTTGACCTCGGTGCCGATGAGGGTGGGTCGCAGGTAGAGCGCCCCGGGTAACTCCGGGATCTCCCCCGCGCACTCCGCGGCGAGCTCGACGACCATGCGTTCGAGCGTACTCGCCTCGGGCACCGGCAGACACAGCAGCTCCGCGCTCTTCTGCATGCGCGCCACGTGGCGGTCGAGCCGGAAGGTGTGTACGTTCCCGTCGCGCCAGCGGAAGGCCTTCAGCCCCTCGAAGCAGGTGCTCGCATAGTGCAGCACGTGGGCGCCGGGGTGGAGCTCGAGCGCTCCGGTGTCCCGCATCTCGGGGGACGACCAGGCGCCATCGGCGTACCAGGCCACGGCCATGCGCGGGGCGAAGACCGTTCCGAAGGGAACGGCGGCGGGGTCGAACTGCTGTGCCGTGCTCATCGTGGGGCTTCTCGCATCGGAGCCGGTGTGCTCCGGTATAGCGACCGGAACGGTGCATTATGCACCCGGACCGCACGCGGGTCTGCATCCGCGCAACCCGTGACAGGGCAGGCAGCAGGTAAGGGGATTTCTGGCGCCCGCTACGACACCGCGGGCGGCGACCTGATGACCGGCGCGCTGCGCGATCAGCCGCTCGCGGTGACGACGTGCTTGCGGCGCGCGGGGGCCCGTAGCGGCTCCTCGTTCTCGGACTCCTCCGGGGCGTCCTGCGGCGGATCGGCCGCGGGGTCGACGAGGGGAATGCCCGCGTCCTCGCAGTGACGTCGCGTGAGCACTTCGACCATGTTTGCGATGCTTCGGTGTTCGCGGCGCGCCGCCTCGCGCAACGCCTCCTTGATCGTCGGGTCGATTCGAAGATTCAGAAGCGCCGTTTTGCGTGCTGACATGGTTCTGGCTCTCGCTGAACGCGACGAGGCAGGGGCCCCGGCGCGTTCACTCGTGGTCTGGGCGACCGCCGGCCGGCTCCCGCCCGCCACCGACGGCGGCGCGTTCGATGGTTTCTAGTGCGGACCCTCGGGGGCGGCGGAAGTTCCACGCCGCCGCATCCGCGTTCAGCGGGCTCCGCCAGATGAAGTAGGCGGGTGGGCCGCCATCACGGCCGCGAAAACACCCTTCACTCATGCGCGCTCACGTCTGGCCCCGCGCCACGCGGCTCAGCCGATCCCCGAGTCCCAGCACGTAGGTGCGCCCCTTCCCGCGGTCCTCGAGGGCATCGAGCCAGCGTGGCGGAAAGGCCCGGGCCCCGTGGCGGGCCCCGGCGAGCGCCCCCGCCATGGCGCCGATGGTGTCGGCGTCCCCGCCCGCGTTGACCGCGCGCACGAGGGTCTCCTCCGGATCCTCGGCCGCGGACAGAAACGACCACAGCGCCGTGGGCACCGAGCGCGACGCGCGACTGGTGGTGCCGAGCCGGCGCGCCGCTTCCGCGGGCTTGGCCTTCGGGTTGCGCCGGATCCAGCGCAGCCGCGTGGCGAACTCCTTCGGGGCATCCTTGCTGACCGCACTCAGAAAGGAGTCCACGTCGAGGGGGTACCGCTCGATGCCCGAGCGCAGCGCCGCGAGCACCGCCAGCGCCTGCAGCCGCGCCCCGAAGCGACCCTCGGGATGGGTGTGACCGGTGACCTCGGCCTGCGCCTCGGCTGCCCGGGCGACCGCGTCGGCATCCGGATAGAAGGCGAGCGCCACCGGCGCCACGCGCATGGCGGCGCCGTTGGCGTACGAGCCACCGGGCAGCAGATGCGCCGCCACCGCTTCGCGCCAGCCAGTGCGCCGGCGCATCGCTTCCAGGATCTTGCGTGTGTTGCCGCCGTAGCCGCGCTCGCGCTCGTAGTTCTTCGCGAAACGCTCGGCCACGCACCCGAGGCTCAGCCGGCCCGGATCGTCGAGCAAGCCCTCGGCCAGCCCGATCATGAGTTGGGTGTCGTCGGTGTAGGTGCCGCATCCGAGCCGCGCCTCGAGCATCTCCCGGACCTTGCGCTGGCGCGGACGCTGCCCCTCGAGGGGCATGCCCAGCGCATCACCCACGAAGGTACCGATGAGCGCCCCCCGAAAGTGGTCCCGCACCCGTTTGGCATCAGTCATGTGGCGCCTTCCGTGCCAGGTATTGTGTCCCGCTGGGCTGGGCGGCACCGGGTACCGCCCGACCCATCCTACGGGGGGTTGATCTCGCTTTCAGTGACCTCATGCCCAATTCATAGAGATTCGGTCGATACCCCCTTGTTCTTCAGGCAGGAGGTGGCCTATGTCGCGCAAGAGCAGTCGCCCATCGCGGCCGCACGCGGGGCGAGAGGAGGTGTCACAGATGCTGGAATTCGTCAAACGCAACGCCGTCGTCTGTTATCTGGGTGCGGTTGTTCTCGCCCTCCTCACGACGGCCGTTGTCTAGGAACAACCCGTTAAGAGTTTGGCTACACACCGCAGTTAGCGCTTACTGATGTCGTCGGGATCAGAAGACGCGTCAGTCCCTACGGCACTCCACTGCGGCAGGAACCTGCCCGGGGCGTCAACCTTGCCTGTGGCAGCGGCTTGCCAGCCGCCACTGCCCGAGCTCGGGCTCGCCTCCTAGCGGCGAAACCCTGCCCTTGGGAGCCCCTTGCAGGCGCGACGCGGCCCTCACAGAACCCCTTGTGCGATCCCGGGGCTGGTCGGAGTGAACTTGTTTGCGAACCGACCACCCGCGAACGCGATCGCCGACACGCCCGCCCCCGATCACGGTACACTTCCCCTTTTGTGCGCGAGTGCATCCAAGTAACTGTAGCGGTCATCCCCGAATGCCATCGAAGCTGCTGCCGCGAAGCTTCTACGCGCGCGACGCGCTCGAGGTGGCGCGCGATCTGCTCGGGATGCGGCTACACCGCGACGGTGTCGTGTTGCGCATTACGGAGGTGGAGGCCTACCGCTGGCCCGACGACACCGCCAACCACGGCCGCTTCGGGCGCACGGCACGCAACGATGCGCTGTGGGGCCCGCCGGGGCGCGCGTACGTCTACACGTGCTACGGCGTGCACCACCTCCTGAACCTGGTGACCGGACGCGACGGCGAGGCCACGGCGGTGCTCGTCCGCTCGTGCGAGCCGCTCCAGGGCCTGGAGGCGGTGCAGGGGCGCCGCGCCGGGCGCAAGGGGCCGGTGCTTCTCACCGGGCCCGGTAAGGTGGGGGCAGCGCTCGCGCTGGACACGAGCTGGTGTCACGCGCCGCTCTACACCGGCGGGGGGCTCGAGGTGCGCGCGGGTGAGCTGCCCGATGCAATCTTGATCGGGCCGCGTATCGGCGTGGGCTACGCGCAGCGCGCCCACCGCACGGCGCCGTGGCGGCTCGCCGCCGCCGGCACGCCGTGGGTCTCGCACCGCGGCGCCCTGCGCCCGGAGCGGCGCCGGCGCCCGTCTTGAGGGGGTCAGCGGTCGCACGCCGGGCGGCGCGCACTGCTTGGGAAGAACGGATCGAGGACGGATGTCTCACCAGTTCATTCGCATCCAGGGGGCCCGACAGAACAATCTGAAGGGCCTCAACCTGCGCCTGCCCCTGAACGAGCTCATCGTGGTCACCGGCGTCTCGGGCTCGGGCAAGTCCTCCCTCGCCTTCGACACCATCTACTCCGAAGGCCAGCGCCGTTACGTGGAGACCTTCTCCCCCTACGCGCGTCAGTTCCTCGAGCGCATGGACAAGCCCCAGGCCGATCGCATCGACGGTATCCCGCCCGCCATCGCCATCGATCAGACCAACCCGGTGCGCACCTCGCGCTCGACGGTGGGCACCATGACGGAGCTCAACGATCACATCAAGCTCCTGTTCGCGCGCGCCGCGCTCCTGCACTGCCGCGGCTGCGGGGCGCTCGTGCGCGAGGACACCCCCGAGAGCATCTGGGGGCAGATCCTGGACAAGGTCTCGGCACCGGAGAGCGCACCGCGCGCGCTGATCACGTTCAAGGTCGCCGTCCCCGAGAACTTCTCGCAAGCAGAGGTGGAGGACGCCCTCGCCAAGCAGGGCTACACCCGCTTTCAGCGCAAACACAAGCGGGCGCTGGAGGTCATCCAGGATCGCGTGCGCCTCGCTCGCCATCGCAAGGCCCGTGTCATCGAGGATCTGGAGGCCGCGTTGAAGCACGGGCGCGGGCACGTCAGCGTGTATCCCCTGGATGCCCAGGGCCAGCCCGGCAAACCCTGGCGCTTCTCGTCGGGGCTGCACTGCGCGGAGTGCGACATCACCTACCGCGAGCCGCTGCCCAATCTCTTCTCCTTCAACTCGCCCATCGGCGCCTGCGCCACCTGCCGCGGCTTCGGGCGCACCATGGGCATCGACTACGGGCTGGTGGTCCCCGACGAGCGCAAGAGCCTCGAGGAGGGCGCCATCCGTCCCTGGCAGACCGAGAGCTACCGCGAGTGCCAGAGCGATCTCATGCGCTTCGCGCGCCAGCGCGGCGTGCCCACCGACGTGCCCTGGCGCAAGTTGAAGAAGCGCCACCGGCGCTGGGTGATCGCGGGCGAGGGCGACTGGGACGACGGGGTGTGGTACGGGGTGGCGCGCTTCTTCGAGTGGCTCGAGACCAAGAGCTACAAGATGCACATCCGCGTGCTGCTCTCCAAGTACCGCGCCTACAACCCGTGCCCCGCGTGCAAGGGCGCGCGCCTGAAGCCCGAGGCGCTGCTCTGGCGCCTGGGCAGCCGCGAGGATGCGGACGCCGTGCTCGCCCCCGAGCGCCGCTTCAAGCCCGACATCATGAGCATCAACGCCGAGCAGCACGCGGGGCTCCCGGGGCTCACCGTGCACGACGTGATGCTCCTGCCCATCGAGCGCGGCCACCAGTTCTTCCAGCAAGTGCACCTGCCGGCGCCGTTGGACGAGGCCACCGATCTGCTGCTCGGCGAGATCCGATCGCGCCTCGGCTACCTGGTGGAGGTGGGGCTCGGGTATCTCACCCTGGATCGCCAGTCGCGCACCCTCTCCGGCGGCGAGGTCCAGCGCATCAACCTGACCACCGCGCTCGGCACGTCGCTGGTGAACGCGCTGTTCGTGCTCGACGAACCCTCCATCGGCCTGCACGCCCGCGACATGGGCCGCGTCATCGGTGTGTTGCAGCGCCTGCGCGACGCCGGCAACTCGCTGGTGGTGGTGGAGCACGATCCGCAAATCATGCTCGCCGCCGATCGGATCCTCGATCTCGGCCCGGGACCGGGCGAGCAGGGCGGCAAGGTGGTGTTCTTCGGCGCGCCCGGCGAACTCCTGCGCGCCCGGCGCTCGCGCACCGCGGAGTATCTCTCCGGTGCGCGCAGCGTGGTCACCGGCCTCGCCACCCGCCCGCCGGACGCAGTCACCCCGCACCTCGACATCCGCGCCGCCGCCGAGCACAACCTGAAAGATGTCGATGTCTCCATCCCGCTGCACCGTCTGGTGTGCGTCACCGGCGTCTCGGGCTCGGGCAAATCGACGCTCGTGCACGACGTCTGCTACAAGGCGCTGCGCAAGGCGAAGGGGCGACCCGTGGAGACGCCCGGCGCGCACCGTGCGCTGGTCGGCCACGAGCGCATCGACGACATCGTCATGGTGGATCAGTCGCCCATCGGCCGCACCACGCGCTCCAACCCGGCCAGCTACGTCGGCGCCTTCGACGCCATCCGCAAGGCCTTCGCCGCCGAGCCCCACGCCCAGGTGCGCGGCTACGGCCCCGGCACCTTCAGCTTCAACTCGGGCAACGGCCGCTGCCCCACCTGCGGCGGCAACGGCTTCGAGCACATCGAGATGCAGTTCCTCTCCGATGTGTATTTGCGCTGCCCGGACTGCGACGGGCGCCGCTACCGCCCCGAGGTGCTCGAAGTCAAGCTGCTGCCGACGCGCCGCAAACCCAAACCCAAGAAGAACCGCCGCGCGCGCGCCAATGGCGAGGACACCGGTCAGGCGAAATCCATCGCCGACGTGCTGGAGATGACGGTCTCCGAGGCCATCAAGTTCTTCAGTGAGTACCCGGAGGTGCTGCGCGCGCTGCGCCCGCTGGAGGCCGTGGGTCTCAGCTATCTCAAGCTCGGCCAGCCGGTGCCCACGCTCTCCGGCGGCGAGGCCCAGCGCCTGAAGCTCGCGGGGCATCTGGCCAAGGCGCACCGCAACCACACGCTCTTTCTGTTCGACGAGCCCACCACGGGCCTGCACTTCGACGACATCGCGACGCTCCTGCGCGCTTTCCGCCAGCTCATCGCCGAAGGGCACTCCCTGGTGGTCATCGAGCACAACCTGGACGTCATCCGCGCCGCCGACTGGGTGATCGATCTCGGCCCCGAGGGCGGCGAGCGCGGCGGCGAGGTGGTGGCCGTGGGCACCCCCGATCAGATCATGGAATCAAAGATCAGCCACACCGGCATCGCCCTGCGCACGTACGAGAGCGAGAGCGAAGCGCTGGCGAGATCCGCGAAAGAAAGACGCCAGCGCATCGCCGCCGAGCCCGCCGTCGCCGAGGGATCAAAGCCGTACGCCACGGAGGCCGACGACAACGCCATCCGCATCCACCACGCGCGCGAGCACAATCTCAAGGGCGTGGATATCCGGATCCCGCGCGATCGGTTCACCGTGATCACCGGCATCAGCGGCAGCGGCAAGAGCACGGTGGCCTTCGATATTCTGTTCGCCGAAGGCCAGCGCCGGTATCTCGAATCCTTGAACGCCTACGCGCGCCAGTTCGTGCAGCCTGCGGCGCGACCGGACGTGGACGCCATCTTCGGCATCCCGCCCACCGTCGCCATCGAGCAGCGCACCAGCCGCGGCGGGCGCAAGAGCACCGTGGCCACCCTGACCGAGGTCTACCACTTCCTGCGCCTGCTGTTCGTGAAGCTCGGCACCCAGCACTGCCCCGAGTGCGAGATCCCCATCGAGCCGCAGACCCCCGAGGCGATCCTGGCGCGCATCGTGCGCGAGTACCGCAACGAGCGCATCGTGCTCCTCGCGCCTTTGGTGGTCGCGCGCAAGGGCTACTACACCGATCTGGCCAAGTGGGCGGCCAACAAGGGCTTCGCCTATCTGCGAGTCGACGGCGAGCTCGCCCCCACCGAGCACTGGCCGCGCCTCGATCGCTTCCGCGAGCACGACATCGAGCTGCCGGTGGGTGAGCTCACCGTCACCCCGGGCCGCGAGCCGCGCCTGCGCGGGCTCTTGAAGCGCGCCCTGGACTTCGGCCGCGGCGTGGTGCAGGTGGCGCCGCTGCACCGCGCGGCGGGCGCCACCGCCGTCAAGCACGTCGTCCCCGCCATCTTCTCCACCAAGCGCGCGTGCCCCGGGTGCGGGCGCAGCTTCGAGGAGCTGGACCCGCGCCTCTTCTCCTTCAACTCCAAGCACGGCTGGTGCGAGGAATGCTTCGGCACCGGGCTCGTGCTCGAGGAGTTCGACGAGGAGCAGACGGGTGAGGAGACTTGGTGGACCGAGTGGGCCGAGGACGAAGAGGTCTGCCCCGCGTGCGAGGGCCGGCGCCTGCGCCCCGAGGCGCTGGCGGTGCGCTTCCACCATCGCGACATCACCGAGCTCACCGCCCACTCCGTTACCGAGGCGGAGAGGCTCTTTGGATCGCTGAAGCTGAAAGATCGCGAAGCGGCCATCGCCCGCGACATCCAGGCGGAGCTGAAATCGCGCCTGCGCTTTTTGAAGGAGGTCGGCCTCGGGTATCTGACCCTGGATCGCGCGGCACCGACGCTGTCCGGCGGCGAGGCGCAGCGCATCCGCCTGGCCTCCCAGCTCGGCTCCAACCTGCGGGGGGTGTGCTACATCCTGGACGAGCCCACCATCGGCCTGCACCCGCGCGACAACCGCATGCTGCTCGAGACCCTCCAGAAGCTCGAGCGCAAGGGCAACACCGTGGTGGTGGTCGAGCACGACGAGGAGACCATCCGCGCCGCCGAGCACGTGGTCGACCTCGGCCCCGGCGCCGGCGTCCACGGTGGGCGCGTGGTGGCGGAAGGCACGCTGCAGCAACTCCTGCGCAGCAAAGAATCCATTACCGGGCGACTGCTCGCGAACCCGCTGCGCCACCCATTGATCGAGCGACAGGAATCGCTCCCTACGCTCACCAGGGACGCCCCCACCCTCGAGGTCGTGGGCGCCGAACTTCACAACCTCAAGAGCTTGCGCGTCGAGATCCCACTGGGCAGGCTCGTGTGTGTCACCGGCGTCAGCGGCAGTGGCAAGAGCACCCTGGTGCGCGACGTCATCCACGACAACGTGCAGCACCTCGTGGCCGAGCGGCGCCGGCGCAAGTCACGACGCAACGCACCCGCCTTTTACGGCTGCGAGGAGATCAACGGCTGGGAGGGCGTCGGCCGCGTGCT
>JABAHS010085514.1_pt1 | contig 18594 bp, 18 predicted proteins | sample 7062111 | NCBI WGS metagenome assembly JABAHS01 (sample SAMN14534600, study PRJNA622989) | marine sediment metagenome | biome: marine biome [ENVO:00000428]; feature: marine pelagic biome [ENVO:01000023]; material: deep marine sediment [ENVO:00002113]; isolation source: pool of 4 deep marine... | reverse complement strand
CTGGGAAAGTTAAACTCCACAGAAATTGACAGTTCGGATATAATGCTTGCTGTACTTGATGGAGTAGATGTTGACAGCGGTACTGCTGCAGAGATTGGGTATGCATTTGCAAAGTGCAAGAAAATTCTTGGATATAGAGGCGATTTCAGATTAAGTGCAGATAATGACGGATCGACCGTAAACCTGCAGGTTGAATACTTCATTCGTGCAAGCGGTGGTACAATCATTACAACAATAAAACAATTAAATGCAGAGCTTAAAAAACTTGCTGCTATATAAATTTTATAAGCAGTTGATTCAAATTGACTTTCATACCTGTTTTTAGTAAATTAGAGTGTTCAAATTTAATCTGCTAAATTATTTGGGGGCCCAAAATCGGAGTCTTATCAACTGTATCAGAAAAACTATTAGAAAACGAAGAACAAATCACATTTGATGAAGCGATGGCTTTAACTGAGCTTCCAAAGGATGAAGTACCTGACCTTATTTCTCTTGCAAGGAAAGTCACACTTAAATATAAAGGTGACGGAGTATTTTTAAGGTCTATCATTAGCGCCCAGACAGGCAACTGCCCCGAGGACTGCTCGTTCTGTTCACAGTCTGTTCATTTTGACACAGAAGTTGAAGCCCACCCACTTATGGCTGCAGAAAAAATACTTGGCGCAGCAAAGCAGGCGGAGAAAAATGGAGCGATGGATTTTTGTATAGTAATAAGTGCAAAAGGCCCTACCCCAAGAATATTTAAAAAAGTACTCGAAGCCGTAGATCTTCTCGTAAAAGAAACAGAACTTAAAGTTGGCTGCTCCCTAGGCGACCTTACCGAAGAGCAGGCTTATACCCTAAGGGATCACGGAGTATGGAGATATAACCATAATTTAGAAACTTGCAGAAGCCACTTTCCTAATATCTGTACTACACACACTTATGATCACAGAAGAAAAACTGCAGAGCTTGTAAAGGAAACAGGCATGAACCTATGCTGCGGAGGCATACTCGGCATGGGAGAGTCAGTAAGGCAGAGGCTTGAGCTTGCTTTTGAGTTAAGAGAGTTAAATCCCACATGGGTACCTATAAATTTTTTAAATCCCCGACCAGGCACGCCATTTTCAGAATTTGAAAAAGTAGCACCGTTTGAAGCTGTAAGAACAATATCAATTTACAGACTTATTCTTCCGGACAAAATCATTATGACTGCGGGTGGAAGAGAGGTTACATTAAGAGACTTACAGTCAATGGGACTTGTAGCCGGAGCAAACGCCATGATTCTTGGCAACTATCTTACCACTCCCGGAAGAACTCCTGAAGAGGATCTTAGAATGCTCGATGACCTTGAGCTTCCGGTTAGAAAAGAGATTGTTAACTAACCTTTGTCACCAGTTATTAAGAACCTACCATTAGAAGTGGTACGAAAAAATGGGTGAAAATGATTCAAAGAAAACGGCCGATCTGGACAAAGAATACATCTGGCATCCGTTTACCCAGATGCAGGAGTATGAGCAAAAAGACCCTGTTGTAATAGAAAAAGGAGATGGCGTTTACCTATATGATTCTGAGGGTAACAAGTACATCGACGGAGTATCATCGCTTTGGGTTAACATCCACGGCCATAAGGTGCCTGAAATTGATGAAGCCATAAAGAATCAGGTTGATAATATTAGTCATTCCACACTTCTTGGAATCACAAACCCACCCGCTGCAAAACTTGCTGAAGAACTAATTAGAATCTGCCCTTCCGGCCTTAAGAAAGTTTTTTATTCCGGTGACGGTGCAAGCGCTGTTGAAGTTGGAATTAAAATGGCCTTTCAATACTGGAAGAATAAAGAAAAGCCCAAAAAGACCAAATTTGTATATCTTGAAAACGGCTACCATGGAGACACACTCGGAGCGGTTTCTGTTGGTGGAATTGACCTATTTCATTCTGCTTTTAAAGACCTGCTTTTTGAAACATACAAAGCCCCATCATACTACTGTTACAGGTGTCCGCTTAACAAGACCTATCCTTCGTGCAATATCGCATGTGCAGATGAAATTGATAAAATTCTAAGTGAGAATCATGAAGAAATATGTGCTGTTATTCTCGAGCCGTATGTGCAGGCAGCAGGTGGCATGATTGTTGCTCCTGAGGGTTATCTTAAAAAAGTCAGAGAATACTGCGATAAGCATGATGTTCTTTTAATAGTTGATGAAGTAGCCACCGGTTTTGGAAGGACTGGAGAGATGTTTGCGTGTGAACATGAAGGCGTGACCCCGGATATACTAGTGCTTGGAAAGGGAATGACAGGAGGCTACCTGCCTCTTTCCGCAACAATTACAAACCAAAAAGTCTACGACGCTTTCCTTGGAGAATATGAAGAGTATAAGACATTCTTTCATGGGCACAGCTACGCTGGAAACCCGATTTCATGTGCGGCATCTATTGCCAACATAGAGGTGTTTGAAAAAAATGATACACTCACTGAGCTTAAGGGAAAAATAGAGTATTTTGAAAATGAACTTAAAGAATTCACAGGCCTCTCTCATGTTGGCAATGTAAGAAACAAGGGGCTTATGGCTGGCATTGAACTCGTAGAAGACAAAAAGACCAAAAAGCCTTATGAAGCCAAAGAAAAAATAGGCTGGCAGGTTTGTGACAGAGCTATGGAAGATGAAGTCCTCCTCCGCCCTCTTGGAAATGTAGTAGTTCTGATGCCACCGCTAGGTATCGAGATGGAAGACCTTAAAAAACTAATGAAGGTTACATTTCAGTCAATTAAAGAAGCTACAGAGTCGTAATATTCGTGATTAGTCAGGATAACTGTAAGTTACCTGATAGATATCCGGGGCATCTTTATCCCTGTCATTAAAAATCTTGCCGTTTAACTCTATCCATGAGTGGCCATCCAGTACTGACTCAGTACTCATTTGGATTTTCACCCTTCTTAACCCCATAATAAATATTCACATCCTGCCCCATCTTGCTTAAAAAGTAATATAATGTGAGAGAGCGTTTTAAACACACATTCTTATAAATCCAAAAATCTCTATACAGTATCAGATTTGTAAGCTCTAATACTTTTCCGGCTTGCTTTAATCTCTGTTCTTCCTTGGATTCCGAACTTAGAAGCTCCATTAATCTTTTAAGGGAAAAGATTTTTAGCAACAGTGGGAGTATGGTTAGGAATAAAACAATCTGGAAGAATAAAAGAACATCCCCAAATGAGTCGAAGTGGTTAAATAGTTTTTTAATTTTATCCATAATGTTACTACTTGTTTGTTAATATATAGCCTCATGCTAACATTTTCTATATTGAACTACTCCTTGGTTCGTGGTTATCTATAAAATGGCAGATTCATTATCCTGGATCGAAAAAGAATTAGACGTAATAAAGGACAAAGACCTGTTCAGAATCTTAACAGAGCTTGAGTCCGCTCAGTCACCTGAGATTATTATCGACGGCAAAAAATATATTCTCCTCTCATCTAACAGCTACCTTGGACTCACGGTTGAACCCAGAGTTATTCAGGCTGCTGTTGAAGCTACTGAAAAATATGGTACAGGCTCGGGAGGCTCAAGGCTAGTTAGCGGAAGCACTGACCTGCACAGGCAGCTTGAGCAGCGGTTAGCATATTTCAAAAAAACCGAAGCCGCTATTCTCTTTAGCACGGGTTATCTTGCTAATATCGGGACGATATCAACCCTTATAGGCAAAGACGATGTTATATACAGTGATGAGCTAAACCACGCATCGATCATAGACGGATGCAGACTGTCAAGAGCCGATATTAAAATTTATAGACATCTTGATATCAATCATCTGGAATCCCTTTTGGAAAAAGACAAGAATAGAAAATGCAAGAAGTTGATTGTGACGGATACGGTATTTAGCATGGACGGTGACCTTGCACCCCTGCCCGAGATAGCCGACCTTGCTGATAAATATGGCTGTATGTTCATGATAGATGAGGCACATTCTACAGGTGTGCTCGGAAAAAGAGGAAGCGGGGGAACTGAGCACTTTGGAATAGAAGACAGGGTGCCAATTGTAATGGGTACGCTTTCAAAAGCTGTTGGCTCACTCGGTGGATATATTGCCGGAAGCCAAAAACTTATAGATTTTATAAGAAACAGGGTGCGGAGTTATATTTTTGATACATCTCTACCCGCAGCCTCTCTTGCTGCATCACTTACTGCTATTGATATTATTGAGCATGAGCCTGAAAGAAGAGAATATCTATGGAAATTAATTAACAAATTCAAGACAGGCCTGGATGATATTGGACTTACAATCCTACCATCTCACTCAGCAGTTATTCCGGTACTTATTGGAGATGCCCAGCCAACACTGGACTTTGCCAAGTCACTTAGAGAAAACGGAGTATACACCCCGGCTGTGAGGCCACCTTCTGTACCGGATGGAATGTGCAGGATAAGGGCTACTCTTATGGCAAAACATACTGAAGATCAAATTGACCATGCACTAAAAGCATTTAAGCTAAGTCTCAACAATTAATACCCTCCTGTATTTACTTGATGACAATAATTTAATTATTTTTCAATAAACATATTGAAAGATTTATTTTTTATGCAATACTAAAGCATTATAGTTGCTTTAGTATTAAGGAGCATGAAAAATGAAAGAAAAGCTTAAAATAGCCAACATCATAAATGAAAAAGATCATGTATGGGATTCTAACAGCTACAATTCAAGGTTTGAGTATAAAAAGAAATCACTTTCTCAAAACTCTGGTGCTGAGAAACTGGGCTGCTCAATCTATGAAGTACCTCCTGGAAAATCTGCATTCCCATTTCATTATCACTGCTCAAATGAAGAAGCTGTATTTATTTTAGAAGGAAACGCCGAACTCAGATTTGGTGATGAGTCATACTTTGTCTCAAAAGGTGACTACCTTACTTTTCCTGCAGAAGGATCCGCACACCAGCTCACAAATAGGGGAGAAACAACACTCAAATATATTTGTATATCCACGATGGTTGAACCTGACATGAAGGTTTATCCAGATTCCGGTAAAGTTGGAGTTGTGAGTACAGCTTCAAACAATGGAACAGCAAATAGTGGCAAGACCGAAAAGTTCCTTAGAGGCGATGTTGAAGTTGTGGGTCTTTGGGAAGGGGAATAACTCTTTCGTACCATTTCTACATTATACAATTGCTTGTTTGCTTTATCTTTATCCCGACTGAATTGACTTAAAGCCGGCCATCCATTAAATTTCTATCTCTAGACAAAATAAAAGACAAGAGAGGTATAACAACTATGGACTGGGGACTTGCTAACAGGATGGCCCGAATAATAAACCCAAAAACAGGCAGAGCAGTAATGCTTGCCTTTGACCACGGATATTTTTTGGGACCGACGCACAGAATTGAAGAACCAAGAAAAACCATAACTCCACTGCTTCCATACGCTGATACAATTATGCTTACAAGGGGCGTGCTTAGAGCCTGTGTAGACCCGGAGTCGAGCGCTAACGTTGTTCTAAGAGTCTCAGGCGCAGTAAGCATAGTAGGTCCGGCGCTGGAAGATGAGGGTATTACAACCTCTATAAAAGATGCTCTGAGATTGAATGTAGCAGGAATCGGTATATCGGTATTTGTAGGCTCATCTCATGAAAGACAGACGCTTTTAAACCTTTCAGAGCTTGTAAACCAGGGGCAGGAATATGGAGTTCCCGTGCTTGGTATCACAGCAGTAGGAAAGGAGCTTGAAAAAAGAGACGCAAGATATCTTTCTCTTTGCTGCAGGATTTGCGCAGAGCTTGGAACACACATAGTTAAGACCTACTACTGTGATGATTTTGAAAAGGTCACAACGAGCTGCCCTGCTCCAATTGTAATAGCAGGCGGACCCAAACTTGAGACTGAAATGGATGTATTTGAGCTAACATATAACGCATTACAGCAGGGTGCAGTAGGAGTGGATATGGGAAGAAACATCTGGCAAAACGATCACCCCGTTGCCGTACTAAGAGCTATACGCGGCATAGTACATGAAGGACTAAAACCAAAACAGGCTCACAAACTATACTTAGAAGTAAAATCAGAAAATGAAAAAGCTGCTGCTAATGCTTAGTATCTTTTCAGGCAAACTATTATGTCTGCCATGGGGTAAAAAATGCGCGTAGCAATGTACTACAACAACTCTGATATCCGCATAGAAAATATTTCTCAGCCAGTACTGCAGTCGGGTGAGATTCTATTAAAAACCATGGCAAGCGGTGTTTGTGGTAGTGACACAATGGAATGGTACCGCGTTCCGAAGGCTCCTATTGTGCTTGGGCATGAAGTCGCAGGAGAAATAGTCGAGGTAAGAGGAGATGTTAAGGATTTTAAACCAGGAGACAGGGTTATTGCCACACATCATGTTCCATGCAATACCTGCTATCACTGCCTGAGAGGCAATCACTCTGCTTGTGAGACACTTAGGAGTACTCACTTTGATCCCGGTGGGTTTTCAGAATACATCAGAATCCCAAGTATTAATGTTGACCGCGGCGTGCTTATTCTCCCCAATAATGTTTCCTATGAACAAGGCTCGTTTGTAGAACCGCTTGGCTGTGTTGTACGTGGTCAAAGACTTGCAGGATTTGAAACCGGAAGCTGCGTACTAATAATTGGATGCGGTATGACAGGGCTTCTAAATTTACAGTATGCAAAAGTACAGGGTGCAGGGACCATATTTGCATCCGATATTAATGACTTTAAACTCCGAACAGCTAAGAAACTTGGTGCAGATCATATACTTAGACCTGATATAAACATTGGTGAAAATATAAAAGAACTCAATGAAGGAAGGCTTGCAGATTTCATTGTAGTCAATACCGGTGCACCATCTGCAATAAAGCAGGCATTATCACTAATTGAGCTTGGGGGGACTATACTGTACTTTGCTCCCTCTGACCCCGGGTATAAACTTACTATTGATTTCAATGAGGTTTGGTGGAAAGGAATTAAATTTATCAGCTCCTATGCCGCAGCCCAGGCAGATCTATCGGTAGCTCTTAACTTGATAAGCAGCGGCAGGGTGAATGTAGCTGACATGATAACTCACAGATTACCCCTATCCCTGACCCAAAGAGGATTCGAACTGGCTATAAAATCAGATGATTCTATCAAGGTCATTATAGAACCTCAAAGCTGATCTCATCTGCATATTTTAATATAATTTAAAAATAACCTTTTTTATTTTGTATTACTCTATTACAATATGAATCATTACTTTGTAATATTATAATAAATCTCAATATTTCATTAGGAGTAATATATGGCTGAACTTAAACATACTGAAGTATATAAGAAATGTGACCTTTCAAATCTGGGGTTCAAAAATACAGACGAAATAGGCGGCTGTGATCAGTTAATAGGACAGGACAGAGCAGTTAGAGCGCTAAATTTTGGGCTCGGCATGAACAACAGGGGATACCATATCTATATTGCAGGAAAATCAGGCGTTGGAAAATCTACTTCAGTAAAACATATGCTTGAAACTATTAGCAAGGATAAACCACAGCCATTCGATTGGTGCTATGTGTACAATTTCATAGATCCGACTGAGCCCAAAGTATTCACTCTTCCAACTGGTACAGGAAAGCTCTTCAAAAAAGATATGGAAGATTTCATCGAGCTACTAAAAGAAAACCTTCCCAAAGCATTCGAGACAAAAGAATACGAAGAAGAAAAACAAAAATTAACCAACATATTCCAAAGAGATAAAAACATTCTTTTTGACGAGCTGCAGGAATTTGCAAAAACTGAAGAAATGCAGGTTCAGTTCACTCCTACAGGCATAGTTACCATACCCATTGTCGGCGGCAAACCTATAACGCAGGAAGACTATACAAAGCTAGATGATTCGTTCAAGGAAATCATAAGGAAAAGAAAGGAAGTAGTCGAAAACGAAATCTCTTCTGTAGTAAAAAAAGTCCGTAAGATGGATCAGGAATTTATGGATAAGGTAAAAGAGCTAGAGAAAAAAGTAGCCCTGTTCGCAGTACAGAATATTGTTGACAATCTGAGAGAAAAATATACCGACAAACAACAAATTCTTGATTACCTTTCAGAGGTACAAAAACACATTCTCGAAAACATATACACTTTCCTGCCAGATAGTGGTTCAAATGCTCCCCCCGGATTTCCGGTAGCTATGCCAAAACCCGAACCTACATTTACAGAATACAAGGTAAATGTATTTATCGATAACTCTAATACCGAGGGGGCGCCCGTAATATTTGAAACTCATCCTACTTATACAAACCTCTTTGGATCAATTGAAAGAGAGGCACGATTTGGAGCGCTTGTTACTGATTTTACAATGATTCACGCCGGATCGATTGCAAAGGCAAACGGTGGCTACCTGGTAGTAGAAGCTAATGACCTATTTAAATACCCGCTCGTATGGGACTCTCTTAAAAAGGTTTTAGAAAATCGGGAGCTTAGAATCGAAGATGTTTCTCAGCATTACGGCCTTATGAGTACTGTGGGAATGAGACCAGAACCCATGGAGCTGAATGTAAAAGTTATAATAATGGGCAATCCGCAAATCTACAACTTGCTTTACACTTACGATGAAGATTTTAGAAAGCTTTTTAAGGTAAAAGCTGACTTTGATTCTGTTGTTAAAAAGGATGACGATATTCTATATAAATATTGCTGCCTCATAAAATCTCTAGCTGAAAAAGAAAAACTGAAATCATTCGATAGAAGCGGAGTGGAAGCAATCATCGAATACTCAACAAGAATTGCCGGCGACCAGGACAAACTCTCAGTACAGTTTGGTGCAATATCTAAAATCATAAAAGAAGCAAATTACTGGAGTGAGGTTAATGGAAACAATAAAAGTATTAAGAGAAAAGATGTACAAAGAGCCATAGATGAAATGGTTCACCGCTCAAACATGATCGAAGAAAAAATAAGAGAAGTGATAACCGACGGAAATATAATGATAGACACCGAAGGGCAGACGGTAGGACAGATAAACGGGCTTGCAGTCTATAACATGGGAGATTATGCATTTGGAAAACCGAGCAGAATAACCTGTGAAACATTTATGGGATCTGACGGACTCGTGAATATAGAAAGAAGAGCTAAACTGAGCGGAAATATTCATGATAAAGGAGTACTAATCCTAAATGGCTACATTGGAGCAAACTACGCTCAGAAAATTCCTCTAAGCCTGTCTGCAAGCCTTGGTTTTGAGCAAAGCTACGAGATGATAGATGGTGACAGTGCGTCTGCAGCAGAACTGGTTACATTACTCTCGAGCCTTGCAGAAGCCCCCATAAAACAGTGCTTTGCAATCACTGGCTCAGTGAATCAAAAAGGCCAGATACAACCCATTGGCGGGGTGAATGAAAAGGTCGAAGGATTTTATCATGTGTGCAAAGAAAAAGGATTAACCGGTAAAAACGGGGTGCTGATTCCACATCAAAATGTAAAAAATCTTATGCTCAAAAAAGAGGTTATAGAAGCTGTCAAAAACAAGAAATTCCATGTATATCCAATAGAAACAATCGATGATGCACTTGAAATTCTAACAGGAATGAAGACAGGCACTAAGGATAAAGATGGAAATTACAAAGAAAATACTATCAATTTTCTTGTAAATAAAAAGCTCAGTGAGTTTGCAAAAGAATATAAGAAACTAACCAGTGGAAGTAAGAGCGAAACTGCAAACAATGATAATACAGATGACTAATTCAGACTTAAGTACTTTATGAAAAGATCCAAGTCTACTGTAATATTTGTATGCCAAAATTGTGGAAGCAACTCTCCTAGATGGATAGGTAAATGCCCTGCTTGCAGCGAATGGAATACTTATGTTGAAGAACTGGGTACAAAAGAAAAAGTAAACCCAGTACTAAAAACCAAATCAAAGCCGATACTCATTGATGAGATCTCATCAGGAAATGAAGAGCGAATAAAGACAGAAATTACAGAGATGGACAGAGTGCTGGGCGGAGGGCTAATATCCGGCTCTGCAGTCCTGATTGGCGGTGATCCAGGAATAGGAAAATCAACCCTTGCTCTGCAAATTTTTGGAAAATATTCAGAAAATGGATTCAAGGTTTTGTATGTAACGGGAGAAGAATCATCCAAACAGATTCAGATTAGAGCAAAGAGGCTTAATATAAAGGGTGAAAACCTTTATGTAGTTACTGAAACAAATATAGACAGTATAATAAACAATATTGAAAACAACAATCCTGCAGTTGTAGTAATAGACTCAATACAAACTATCTATTCTTCAGACCTTCCATCTGCCTCTGGGTCTGTAGGACAGATTAGAGAGTGTACTTCAAAGGTTATTCAGTATGCAAAAAATAAAAACATTTCGTTCTTTCTTATAGGACATGTAACAAAAGAGGGATCGATAGCGGGACCCAAGGTACTTGAACACCTTGTTGATACGGTTCTGTACTTTGAAGGCGGCAAATCACATCCATATAGGATACTAAGGGCTGTAAAGAACCGTTATGGATCAACAAATGAAATAGGTGTTTTTGAAATGACAAACGACGGTCTTAAAGAGGTTACAAACCCTTCAGAAATCTTTCTTTCTGAACGTCCTCTAAATTCTTCAGGCTCTATAGTTACCCCTAGCATAGAAGGCACGAGACCAATTTTGGTAGAAATACAGGCTCTTGTATCACCCTGTAATTTTGGTGTACCAAGAAGAACTACCATAGGGCTTGATTCTAACAGGGTTTCACTTTTAGTTGCAGTGCTTGAAAAAAGAGGAGGCCTCCACATCACTTCTCAGGATATTTTTATGAATGTAGCAGGAGGCGTGAAGTTAGAAGAACCTGCAATTGATCTTGGGATTTGTATGTCACTTGTTTCGAGTTTTCTAAATAAGCCGGTCTCTGCACAAACCATTGTTTTTGGTGAAGTTGGACTCTCCGGGGAAATTAGAGGAGTAAGTCAGGTGGATGTAAGACTAAAAGAGGCTGAAAAATTAGGTTTTAAGAAATTCCTGTTACCTAAAATTAATATTGATAGTATGGATAATAAATCTAAAAAACAAAAATACATTGGTATTGAAAATATAAGCCAGGCAATTGAAATATTGTTTGAGTAGGTATAAATTAGTTTCCCATCAAATTAAAAATCCATAACAATAATAATGACAGACAACAAGACTCTACCAATAGGCATATTTGATTCAGGAATAGGCGGTCTTACTGTAGTTAAAGAAATAAGAAAGAGACTTCCGAATGAAAATATTATATATCTGGGAGATACTGCAAGAGTACCCTACGGCACAAAATCCAGCAGTACGGTTATCTCCTATTCGCTTAGTAATGCAGCATTCCTAAGTTCACACAATATAAAGCTTTTAGTTGTAGCGTGTAATACAGCATCAGCATTTGCACTTGATAGCTTAAAATCTTCTTTGAACATTCCGGTAATTGGTGTACTGGAACCAGGGGCTATAAAAGCTGTAGAAACTACAACAAACAATGTTGTGGGTGTAATTGGAACTCCCTCAACCATAAAAAGTGAGGCTTATAGAGAAGCTGTAAGTAGAATAGATCCAAACATTACCGTGCATACTAAATCCTGCCCGCTCTTTGTACCTCTTGCTGAAGAAGGGTGGATCGATGATCCAATATCCGAGCAGGTTGCCGCAAGATACCTGAAGCCCTTAATTGAAAAGAAGATTGATACTCTAATCCTTGGATGTACACACTATCCTCTGCTCAAAAGACTAATCCAGAGTGTTGTAGGAGATGATATAAAACTTGTTGATTCAGCTGAGCAGGTTACTACACAGACCTTAAATATTCTTGAGGAATTGGGTATTAAAAATCCCGAGAACAAATCAGGAAATAAGCAGTTTCACTTAACTGATATTTCGGATAGTTTTCTATCCATTGCGGCAAGCTTTCTTGGCGAGCAGATAAACGGGATCAAGCAGATAGATATAATATCTGCTTAGTTTATTCCTTCATGTACTGGGAAAACAATCCCTTAATATCCTCTAAACTTCTATCTATTGCAATTGGCATAAGCTTTGTTAGCATGTCCAGAAGTATAATTCCATTTACCGAAGAATCTGTAGTAACGGCATCTCTTATACGATCTGCAATTTTTGTATTTAAAAGGTGCAGATTATTATACATTTCTTTTAGACCATCAAAATCAAATGATGCATTTTTACCTTCTTTATCCTGTAAATACTGAGCCAGGAGATACATTCCGGTTACCCTGAATATTGTTTCCTGTTAAGTGGAAAGAGGGAGGTGAAACCTTGCCATTGGTCTAAACAGTGCGGTATGAGGACAGCCGCTTGCAGCAAATATCAACCCAAGCAGTGAGCTTATACCACGCTGGGCTGTTGTTTTTGAAGTTACTGTTCTTTCTTTTGTAGTAACTTCTATTTCAATTTCATGGAATGAGAATATATGATCAAATCGTAAAACCACATTTGAAAAATTCTTGGCAACCGGGCAGTTCGGAACTGTCTTTGAATCAAGTGGACAATGGGGACACTTATGATAATCAAGCTTGGCCCAAAGCGGCAGCCGTTCATTACCATCTGAAATTAACTCAAAGGTATCCTCATCGAATTTTAAATCAAAAATCTCTTCTTCATTATCGTCTAATTTAAAACGATAACATATATCTATTGATCCCATATCCCAATTATCTCTATAATGATAAAAATGTCCAAAAAATTTTAATAATTATACTATTTTTAATACCAAAAATCTAATTAAGAAAATAATATAGCTATTTAATGCAAAATACTAATAAACTTAGGTTTATTTTAAGGAAGAGATTAATGAAATTAGATAAATTATTTTGGCTCCGGAGGAGGGGCTCGAACCCCCGACCTAGTGATTAACAGTCACCCGCTCTGCCAGCTGAGCTACTCCGGAACTAATGAAAAAAAGAAAAACATTTTATCTAAACATTAATTTCAGTCAAGCATTATATATGCTTGTAAAACAATATGGATTATACCTGAAACAGATAATTATTTACTTAATAGCTTCAGTAATTATAATTCTAGGGATTCCTACTATTGCTAACTTCATCTAAAGTGAATATGTTTTAGTAATACAATTAAGAATAAACCGAAATGAAAAAGAAAAAGAATGAGCCCAAAATTGAGCCGGAAATCGAAGTAGAACCCACTGGGAAAACCGAACCTATCGGTCATACACAGCTTCCCGCAACTACTAATACTATTGAAAGATACCTTGCTGAAATAAGCAACCACCCCGTTCTAAGCAGAGAAGAAGAACACAAACTAGCTATGAAGTATAAAGAGGACGGAGACTTAGAAGCGGCAAGACAGTTAATCAGAGCCAATCTTAAATTTGTAGTAAAAGTAGCAAATGAATACAAAAACTATGGCATAAACCCAATGGATGTGATTCAGGAAGGCAATCTGGGGCTCATGCAGGCTGTAAAAAGATTCGATCCTACCAGGGGTTACAGGCTAATATCCTATGCGGTGTGGTGGATCAGGGCCTATATACAAAACTATATAGTTAAGACCTGGAGTCTTGTAAAAGTTGGAACCACTCAGGCTCAACGCAAGCTTTTTTATAAGCTACGGTCTACTAAAAACGAGATGGATCTTAGCAAGCAGGAGCTCAGTGCTGAAGATTACAAACTTCTAGCAAACAAGCTTGGTGTTTCAGACGATGCTGTTATAGAAATGGACAAACGAATGAGAACCAAAGACTTTTCACTCGACACTGAGATAAAAGATAAATCCGAGGCTACTCACCTCGACTTCGTTGAAGATAAACATATGGGCCAGGATGATATCGTATCAAAATCAGAGCAGGAAGTTGCAGTGCAGCAAGGCCTCACGGATGCGCTTGAACTATTAAACGAAAGGGAACAATTCATCATAAAAAACAGGGTTCTTACAGATACTCCGCTTACTCTGGAAGAGATTGGCCAGAAGTATGAAATCTCAAGAGAACGAGTTCGTCAGATAGAAAGCGCTGCACTTAAGAAAATTAGGGGTGTATTCGAACAAATGGGTATTGAAGGGATATAATTAACTACTGCTTATTATTGAATAGACTGAGTCCAGAGCTTCATTTAAATTATCAGGCTTTGTTCCACCTGCCTGAGCCATATCGGGTCTGCCGCCACCTTTACCACCAACAATAGCTGCTAGATCAGAAATGATTTTGCCTGCATTGTATTTATCCTTTATATCATTAGACACACCAACAAGCAGAAATGCCTTTCCGTTAGATTTACTTCCCAGGACTGCAAGGAGCGCACTGTTTTTGGATTTCAGATCATCCCATACCTTTCTTAGCTCATTTGGATTGCTATCGGGTATCTCCATCGAGAGAACATTAACTCCATCGATTTCCTTTGCCTTCTTAATTAGATCCTGAGTCTGAGACGATATACTCTTAGACCTTATTTCATCAAGCTCTTTTTTATACTTTTCATTCTCTTCGATAATTTTTTTAAGCCTTGGAATAAGATCAGATGAGGGTGACTTTAAAATCTCTGATGCTTCTGCTATTTTATCCTCATAACCCCGCATATAGTTCCAGCAGGCCTCTCCAGTAAGCGCTTCGATCCTTCTTACACCAGCAGAGGATGAGGTTTCAGTAACTATTTTAAAAAGTCCTGCCTCACCAGTTCCTTCCAGATGAGTCCCGCCGCAAAGCTCTTTACTGTAATCGCCGATTGAAACAACCCTAACCTTATCTCCGTATTTTTCATCAAAAATGGCCGTGGCTCCGGATTTGATAGCCTCATCATAGGGCACATCTGTCTTAGTAATAACTTCATCATCAAGCCTCAGTCTTGAATTTATTAATTCTTCTATCTTTCTTAAATTTTTGTTATCAATCGATTCAAAATGAGAGAAATCAAACCTTAGCCTCTCTGGTCCTACATATGAGCCTGCCTGAGCTATATGATCTCCCACTATTTCTTTAAGTGTTGCCTGAAGGATATGTGTAGCAGTATGATGTGACTTTGCTCCCTGCCTGAATTTCTTATTAACTTTCAACCGGGCTTTGTCACCAACCCATATAGTTCCTTTCTTTATCTTACATGTATGCACAAACAGGTTAATAACAGGCTTTTGTGTATCCAGTACTTCTGCCTCGCCGTTTTCAGATACAATAGTACCTCTGTCACCAACCTGACCACCCGACTCACCATAGAACGGAGTCCTGTCACATATAATTTCTACCGTTTGCCCTTCATTTGCATTATCAACGAGCTGACCAGCATTTATTATTGCGGTTATTCTGCCTTCATCTGAAAGTTTACTGTATCCTGTAAATTCAGTTGACAGACCTCCTGATGAAAATTCCTTATAAAGAGGAATAAGCTGCTCTTCACCTGAGCCTTTCCACGCTTTACGGGACTTACTTTTCTGTACTTCCATGTTGTCATTAAATCCCTTCACATCTACTGTGAGATCGCTGTCTTTTGCAATATCCTCAGTAAGATCGAGTGGAAATCCAAATGTATCATAGAGCTTAAAGGCAACATCCCCTGGGATGTTTTTATCGTCTTTATGCTTTTCAATCTCCAGATTAAGAAGCTCAAGCCCCCTGTCTATTGTTTCAAAAAATCGCTCTTCTTCATTCTTGATAACAGAAGTCACAAAACTAAGACGTTCATTAAGCTCTGGATAGGTATCGCCCATTTTTTCAGACAATAGTTCAGATACCTTAAACAGTGTAGGCTCTGTAACATCGAGCTTTCTAATGTGCCTGACTGCCCTTCTAAGTATTCGTCTAAGTACATAGCCTCNNATCGGTTTTTTCATCCTTGCCATATTCTCTACTGGTAAGCTCTTCGAAATTGGAAATAATTTCTCTGATTAGATCTGTTTCGTAGTTACTTTTTACTCCCTGAATTACGGCGGTGATTCGCTCTAACCCCATTCCGGTATCTATGCTTGGGTTTGGAAGCTTTGTCATTTTGCCCTTTGTATCCCTGTCAAACTGCATAAATACCAGGTTCCAGAGTTCTAAGTAGCGGTCACACTCACATCCTACAGCACAAGACGGCTTACCGCATCCAAATGCCTCTCCCTGATCGATAAGTATCTCTGAGCATGGACCGCAGGGCCCAGTATCTCCCATAGACCAAAAGTTATCCTTCTCATCCATTCGCAGGACTCTGGATTTTGGAAGACCCATCTTTTTGTTCCATAGATCAAAGGCCTCATCATCATCCCTGAATACTGTTACCCAAAGCTTGCTTTGAGGAAGTTTATAAACTTCTGTAATAAGCTGCCAGCCATATTCAATGGCTTTTTCCTTAAAATATTGTCCAAAGGAAAAATTACCAAGCATTTCAAAAAATGTGTGATGTCTTGCAGTTACTCCGACATTTTCAAGGTCATTGTGCTTACCCCCGGCCCTTACGCACTTCTGTGATGAAGTAGCCTTGTTATAATCCCTTTTTTCTAATCCCAAGAACACATCTTTAAACTGAACCATCCCGGCATTAGTAAAAAGCAGTGTTGGGTCATTTTTGGGTATTAGTGATGAGCTTTTTACAATCGTGTGATCATTTTGCTCAAAATACTTTAAAAATGTATCTCTTACTTCTTTTCCGGTCATAATTTCAGTTAGTGAACTACCTTATTAGTTTTTTTATCAAGCGGGTAAGTTGCTGCAAGCTGACCACAGGCTCCAAGAATATCACTGCCCCGGCTTCTTCTGATTTTTACGTTTAGACCATAAGAGTTCAATATTTTCTGAAACTCTAATACTGTCTCAACCATTGGAGTTTTGTATATAATTGGTGTGGCTTCATTAAATGGAATTAGATTTATTTTACAGTTTATTCCTCTTAGAAGCTTTGCAAGTTCATGCGCATTTGCTGTGCTGTCATTTAAATCTTTAATTATAACGTATTCAAATGTTAGGAATTTTCTTCTAAGAATTGGAAACCGCTTACACTCTTTAAGAAGTGTACTAATAGAAAAACGTTTATTTACTGGCATTATTTCGTCTCTTATAGCATTTGAGGGAGCATTTAGAGAAACTGATAGGTTAACACTAACTTTCTCACTAAGCTCCTTTATTTTGTGAACAAGCCCGGAGGTTGATACTGTTATTCTTCTTGGAGAAAGGCCAATAAAGTTGCTATCAGTAAATATATTTAGAGATTTTACCGTATTTTCAAGATTATCAAGCGGCTCACCCATTCCCATATATACAATGTTTGTTACACATCCATCATTTAAAGAATTTACAGCCAGATACTGATCTACAATTTCTGAGCAGCTTAAATTTCTAATTTTCCCCACCCTTGCCGTAAGACAGAATGTACATCCCATTGCACACCCTACCTGAGAGGAAATACATAGAGTATTTCTCTTTTTATCGGGAATAAGAACACTCTCTATCTTGTTTCCATCATTTAGCTCGAAGAGANNAGCTCGAAGAGATATTTCTTGGTACCATCTACTGATTTTTGTTCACTGATAAGCTTTAGAGTTGATCTGATCTCTGCAGATTCGTGCAGTTTATCCCTAAATGGCAGTGAAAGGTCAGTCATTTCAGAAAATGTTCTGGCATTTTTAGCAAAGATCCACGCACTTATCTGCTTTGCCCTGTATGGTTTTTCACCCAGTTCAAATATAAACGTCTCAAGCTCTTTCGGATCAAAGTCCTTAATATTTGCCTTCATAATTTATGCGTATCTATAGTAATTAAAATTTGGCTTAATATTAACAGCTAATAATAACTAAAACAAAACTATATTTATATGTTTATCGAAAGATAAAGATATGGCAGGATAAATGAAAGGAACAGGATATATATTAAACTAAATGTTTATAATACCCTGTTCTACGGTAACAACTGAATAGTTGCTATGCTTACCACTTGGGGGTGGCGTAACTTCTACATAATCTTTTACTGAGCTGTAAACATTGGGTGAGAGCATTAGTTTCCAGTCAGATGAACATTCACAAATCTCTTTTGCAGGTTCTATTGCAAGACCGAGGTTAGATGGAGTACCACTTTCCTTAGATACCGGAATAGAGCTTGAATACACACCTATCCTGCAGCTTATCTGCTCATCGCCTTCCCTTACTTTATGTTTGTTTAGTTCAGCTAACGTATGAAGAAGCTCTACACCAGCAGATACGGCTCTGAGTTCAGGTTTTTCCTGATTTTCAGTAACATTAAATAGCGCAACGAGCTCGTCTCTTACCAGTGTTTCCACCATACCGCCATATTGTGACACTATAGCAGAAGCTGTTTTTCTGTAATCTGTCAGTAAAAGAGCTAGCTCGGAGGCGTCATATGTTCTTGTAAGATTCTCATAATCACTTATCTTCGATACAAGAGCTATAACGTTTTTACTATTCGAATCCTTTATTATTTTTATCTTACTGCTGTTATTATGTAGATCAAATGATTTTGCAGGCTCCTCTATTATTGAATCTTCATCTATTATCGGGCCTTTACGTATTATTGGATCACTATAAGATTCAGTCCCGGATTTTTCATTACTTTGTAAATTTACAGGCTCTGATGTTGCTTTACTATTTGTATGAGATTTACCGTTGCCATTCACAATTACCGAATTTATTACTGAGGAGTCTTTAGAAGAAACTTTAGGTTCTTTGCCAA
>JABAHS010000338.1_pt3 | contig 18602 bp, 17 predicted proteins | sample 7062111 | NCBI WGS metagenome assembly JABAHS01 (sample SAMN14534600, study PRJNA622989) | marine sediment metagenome | biome: marine biome [ENVO:00000428]; feature: marine pelagic biome [ENVO:01000023]; material: deep marine sediment [ENVO:00002113]; isolation source: pool of 4 deep marine... | reverse complement strand
TGGCTGCAAATTACTATGTGGTCAAATCATTTGATCTAACTGAGCTCAAATTGGCGATCTACAGAGCCATAGAGGCACAAAGCTGGTAAGACTAATTTTACCCTTGTTTGCAGGCTGGAATGAGTTTGAAAGAATTGCCGGAGACGTGGTTGTGCCTGCCGGGCTTCCTGTGATTTTTTTCATGGGGTGTTCTATTCAAGCTAATGCTGGCACCTCAAAGGGTATCTCTCATCTCCAAATGTTGACCGCGTAAGTATTTGATAACATTTTTTTTACTTGCAGAAAGAAGGAGTAGATAGTGAAAGGATCGTTAATGAATATAGCTAACCTCATGCATGCAGCTGACCCTCGCTCCAGGTTCGCGTTTGAATTTTGGGATGGAGAAGCAATCACTTACGGTAATCAGACGGAAGTGGTGCTTCGTCTCAAAACTAAAGAAAGTGCTCAACAATTGCTGGTCAATGGATTCCTGGGTTTTGCCGAGGCCTATATGGCCGGTGACCTGGAGGTGGAAGGTAATTTACAGGAATTGCTGCGACTGGGTTATGCCATTGAATTTGACAAACACAGCCTATCTTTCTGGCAGAAAATGCGATTCCTCCTCCATCGCCTGAGCACGAGAAATACCTCGAGCCGCGTTCCGAAAAATATCTCGCATCACTACGACTGCGGTGATGAGTTTTATGCGCTCTATCTGGACAATACCATGACCTATTCCTGTGGTTACTTCACAAGTGAGACCGACTCCCTGGAACAGGCGCAACTGAACAAATATGAGCACATTTGCCGAAAGCTGGCACTCCAACCAGGAGAAAAGCTGTTGGACATCGGCTGTGGTTGGGGGGGAATGCTTATTTATGCTGCGCAGAAGTATGGCATAAAGGGGTTGGGCAACACCCTTTCTCGTAATCAGTGCCAGTGCGCCATGAGGAAAATAGAAGAATTGGGGTTGCACAACCAAATAGAGGTGGTTTTGAAAGACTATCGCGAGCTCACCGGCACGTTTGACAAGTTTGTTTCCATTGGCATGTTTGAACATGTGGGGAAAGAGTTCATTCCGGTGTTTATGCACAAGGTTTCACAGCTGTTGAAAAAAGGGGGAATAGGTCTGCTGCACACCATTGGCAAAGATGCTGAGTCACCTGGTGATCTTTGGGTATCGAAATACATTTTCCCCGGGTACTATGTTCCCAATCTCGCCGAAATTGTGGCTCAAATGGGTTTCAGTGGTCTGTCTATATTAGATGTCGAAAATTTGCGCTTCCATTACGGTCACACACTGGACTGCTGGGCGGACAACTATGAAAGCAATGTAGAGAAAGTACGGTCTATGTTCGATGAATCCTTTGTGCGCATGTGGCGACTGTATCTCCAGGCCTGTGCAGCCGGGTTCAAATACGGCAATTCTCGCCTCTATCAAATTCTTTTCTCAAAAAGTTTGACCAATGGCTTGCCTCTTACGAGAAAACACCTTTACCAGGATGAATACAATTAGATAGAACCTTTCGCAGAGGGCAGAGCGCCAAGCGCATGGCGAAAAAGCGGTCGTCTCGTACGCTCTGCGCCATGCTCTTTGCGCTCTGCGATCTATTTTCATGCCTCCCTTGACCAGTCATTCGGGAAGGGTTACTCTCCTTTTAACCTTAAGGTTCACATATACAGGAGGAAACAACGATGGCTGATCACAAAGATACAGGTAGAAATAACATGGAATCCGGTTGGGCCGGCCCGGGCATCGAGGTCTGGCCCGAGGAAGATGATTATATAATGTGGCGTTCAATGAAAGAGGACGCCAGAAGACACCTCGAGTGCAACATCCCCGCAACGGCAGCGAGCCCATTTTGCGGTAAAGGCTACCATAACGGCTAATTCAGGCAAAAAAAACAACCTCTTATTTTGAACGTAAAGCCCCGCTCCTCAGAGCGGGGTTTTCTCATTTATTGCCAGCCAACTGGAGCCCAGCCCTCTGCGGGTAAATTAGTAACGGCTGGGGCAATTTTACCCACAGTAAAATTATCCTCTAATATCAGCTACTTATTACTTTATTGATTGCCAGGTGGGGTATTCCCCCCGGCCATCACCATTCTGTTCCCATCAGTCTGTACGTTTATCTCATTGATATAACAACATTTTTGACGTTTATTGTTTTTCGGCACAAGGTTTGCTGAATACAAAGGGAGACAAAATTTACCCCTGGAATATGGTTCCCCGCGAGCTGAACGACGGCGAAGCTAGAGGGAAAGCATTGAAGAAAATCTTGCAAGGAGGAAGCTAATGCAAGGCGAAACTATCGTTCTTGACAAAAGGGAAAAGAGGAAACTGGCGGGAGAGTTTCCCGATCTCTGCCTGACTTGTGGTACCTGCGCCGGCGGCTGTCCCGTCACCGGGGTGGACGGCATGGACATGCGCAAGGCCGTGCGCATGGCCCTGCTGGGTCTTGACCAGGAACTCATTGATTCCCGCTTTCCCTGGATCTGCACCGTATGTGGACGCTGCGAGGCAGCCTGCCCCATGAACATCGATCTGAATAAGATGATGCGCTCTGCGCGCGCTCATCGTGAGCGGGACAAAGTGCCCGGTGTTCTTCACAAAGGGGTAGAGCAATGCCTGAAGTCGGGCAACAATGTGGGCATTCCCAAGGAAGACTATCTTTTCCTGTTAGAGGATCTCGGAGAAGAGTTGGCGGAAGAGCTGCCTGGCTTTACGGTACCTGTGGATGAAAAGGGCGCCAGAATCATGTTGACCATCAATTCCAAGGAGCCCTTTGCCGAGCCCGAGGACATGTTTTTCTGGTGGAAGATATTCTACGCCGCCAAAGAATCCTGGACCGTCACCTCGGAGAACTGGGAAGGGGTGAACTGGGGTCTATTCACCGGTGATGATGACGCCATGAAAGAGCAGGTGCGGAGGATTGTGGAGAATTACAAAAACCTTGAATGTGAGATTCTCCTCTTACCGGAGTGAGGCCACGCCTACTATGCGACCAGGCTTGGTCTGCAACAGTGGTTCGCTGATGAAGGTGTCAAGTTCATGAGTGTTCACGATCTGATGAAGGAGTACATTGAAACCGGGCGTATCAAGCTGGATAAGTCCAAACATCCCGAGCTCACCACCTACCATGATCCCTGCAACTACGCCCGCAAGAGTGAGGCGACCTTCGGCCACGGGTACTACGAGGAGCCGCGCTGGATTGTGCAGCAGTGTGTGGATAATTATGTGGACATGCATCCCAACCGGGCCAACAATTACTGCTGCGGTGCCGGTGGAGGTGCCTGGGCTTCTCCTTATGCTGAGGAACGCATCTACTATGGCCGGGTGAAAGCAAAGCAAATAAAGGATACCGGGGCTGAAATGCTCATCGCCCCCTGCCACAACTGCCGCGACCAGATCATGAAGAGTCTGCGCCAGGAGTACGACATGATGGATCTGGAGGTAAAATACCTCTGGGAATTGGTTGCGGATTCCTTGGTTATCGATGCTGTGGAGGACAAAAAGGAAGAGTGAGCTCGCTCTAACCCTTTCAACGCCCCTAGTCATTATGACGGCTAGGGGCTTTTTTTTGTAGCAAGCAGCCGGCCAACCCCGCGACAAGCTCGGGACTGGCAGGCAGTGAGCAGCTAGAGATGTTTAATAATATCAGATAAAGTTTTTGCTGCCGGCTGTCAGCTGCTAGCTGGATCTTTGAAAGGTGGCCTCAAGCGTCTGTACCGCCGTAGTAAGGTCCGCCTCTTTGATAATCACGGAAATAGACGATACGGTGCAGCCGAGAGCATGTAGGGATACACCTGCGGATTCAAGTGCGCGTACCAGGGTATTAGCTATGCCGTAGCGGTCACCGAAATGGGGCCCGTGGATATACAATGCAGCTACCTGGGAATGACAGGCGAGCTCTGTGGCGCCCAAATGAGAGGAAAAAACTTGCCTTATCTGCGTCTCCTGCCCCCTTGGAAAACAGAAACTGAAGCTTAGCCTGTTCTCCGTAGATGGTAGCGCTATTACGAAGACCATCCTAGTCTCCGACTGCCCCAGAGTAATCAAGGCCGCGCCCAGGTCCCCTAGATCTGCCTGATCAACACTTAGGCTCCACAGAGCAAGTTCCGCTTGCTGAACGATATCGTAGATTCTGATGACCTTCTCTTGATAGGAAGCAATGATTTTCTTGAGCAGATGTTCTTTACCTTCGTAGGCAGCATACCAGTCAGAGGGGGAGCTGTAGGCCGGAAAAGCAAAGGCTTCAAAGAAGGTGTCGATTGCTGCATCAGTCTCAGCAGTAGAAACAATGGTCGACACCGCCGAAGGCGAACTGGCCATTCCCTGCAGGATTATCTGTTTCCTCGCCAGAGCCCGCAGCAGCACACCTGTCACCTGCGGACGTTGGTCGTGGGGAAAGGCGGAGAGGATGCTGACATCTCCGTGAAAATTCACTATAGCATTGCTACCGTGGTGGGCTTCCACAAGAGAAGCAGCGGCGCGGCCGGCAGAGCCTTCGGTGCAGAAGGCTGTAATGCAGCTTGCACCCTGATCAAGGAAGGCATGGCTAAGGAAAGTGAGATTGATCTTGTTTAATGCCAAAGGGGAGCATACACCTGTCGCCAGGAGATTATCGTCACCAGGGCTGCAAGAGGCCACCTGTGCTCCTCCCTCCAGGAGCTTGAGGCCTCGAAGCTTCAGTTTCATCATTGCCAGTTACCCGGCGACAGGTCCTCCCCCTGCATCTGCAGATGGCACTAGCCAAAAAAGCTGTCAACAGCCTCTACCAAAGTCTTGCTGTCCACCGGCTTGGGAATGTATTCCTCAGCCTCGGTGCTCATTCCCTGGGCATGGGTATAACTGGTCGTTGGCACAGCCTCACCCACTGCAGTAAGCAGAATAACCGGGATGTCCTTAGTCGCACTGTCTGCCTTCAACTCAGAACAGAGCTCGTATCCGTCTTTTCTGGGCATCATTACGTCCAGGACCAGAAGGTCGGGGTGGCGTTCCTTAATGGCCTCTTCGCCTTCAACACCATCATAGGCCTTCCCCACTTCGTAGCCTTTGTCCTCCAGCATCATGCAGACAGTTTCCACCAGATCGGGATCGTCGTCAACGATCAAAACATATTTCTTTGACATTTTGAAACCTCCTTCTATTATATTCTTCGTATGTTTTATTCTAGGATTTCCTTAATTTTCGCTTATCTCCACTGTGGGCCTAGGGTAAAGCCCTGCCATTTCAACAATCTCCGGAACCTTTTCTTCCCATTCGATGGCCATGATATGAAAACCCTTAATGCCTTCTTCTTCCTTCAATTCTTCAATCTGTTCAACGCAGATTTTGATGCCCTCATCAGCTTGTTTTTCTTTCGGGACAGCCGCCAAGCGCTCAACAATTTCATCAGGAACATCAATACCTGGGACCCGGTTTTTCATATATTTGGCCATGCCCACATTTTTCATCGGCGTTAGGCCTGCGAGAATGGCCACCTTCTCGTGCAATCCCTGGTCGCGAACCTGCTGCATCCAGGTCTTGAACTTGTCCATGTTGTAGATGCACTGGGTCTGAATAAACTGGCAACCGGCCGCCACCTTCTTGGCCAGACGCGGCACCCGAATCTCAAAAGGGTCGGCAAAAGGATTGGCGGCGGCACCGATGAACATACTCGGGCGCTCTTTCATTTCATAACCGCCGAGTAGTTGGCCGTCATCCCGCATGAGCTTGACCGTCTGAATCAACTGGGTGGAGTCGAGGTCAAAGACATTGATGGCTTGGGGGTGATCGCCAAAATGTTGATGGTCCCCAGTGAGACAGAGGATATTATGAATGCCGAAAGAAGCGGCTCCAAGAATATCACTTTGGATGCCGATGCGGTTTCGGTCTCGGGTAACCATCTGCAATACCGGCTCCAACCCCATTTGTTTGATGCGGATGCAAGAGGCCAGACTACACAACCGCACCACCGAGGTCTGGTTGTCGGTGACGTTTATGGCATCCACGTGGTCCTTGATGAGGTTTGCCTTCTCCTCCACCACATCACCGTTGGCGCCGCGTGGCGGACCACATTCGGAGGTCACAGCATAGTGTCCTTCTGCCAAGATTTTTTCCAATTTGCTGGGTGTTATCGTGTTCATAGGCGCACATCCTCTCTGACGATTTTGCGAGGTCCACCATCCCTGCTGCTGACCCAGTCTTTAGGATGAGTGGGCTCGGCGAAGAAGTCTAGTTGTCCAAGTTCCTTGAGTCGCTCGTAGATGAGGTGCCAGCCGCAATCTGTATCGGGACTTACTTCACACTTGCCCTTTTCTGAACCCCCACACGGACCGTTCAACATGCGTTTCGAGCACCTGGAAATTGGACAAATCCCTCCGGTGCTGGCCAAGATGCACTGACCGCAGGCCTGGCAGCGCTCAGCCCACACGCCCCGCTCTTCAGTCACCCCGATAAAGCAGGTATCCACCCCTGGAAATATGGGCTTGTTACGATACATCTCTGCCATGAACTGCACTCCCGCTCCACAGGCCAGGGAAACTATGGCATCGTAGTCATCAATCGTGTCCAAGAGCTGGTGTAGATAGTCTTTGTCACATTGACGGGTCAAACTGGTTTCCTCGATCTCCATGCGCTTGCTCTCTTTGCTGAAATAGAGCCGCAAGGCAGAGGCTACCACCTGCACCTCTTTGCTGCCGCCGGCTTCACAGACGGTGACACAGCCGTCACAGCCGGCTATCAAGACCTTATTCAAGTCTTTGATCTCGTCAATTATCTCTTCTATGGGTTTGGGTCTTGCCATTATCATGCGGCCACCTCCACTTTCGCTTTCTTAGAATCCAATTTTTTCGTTTCCTTGATGGGGCTGGGCCCCAGTTCTGTAACTTTCTCTGTCATCTCTCGGGCAATTTCGGCAAACCTTGGACCCTCCCCAGCAGAGAGATTGTACATGGCCACCCTTTCCGCTTCGATACCAATCTTCTCCAAGATCTCCTGAACATAGCTCACTCGCTTTTTTGCCCGCAGGTTGCCCGATTGATAATGGCAGTCCCCCTCCAGACAACCGGCGACCATGACGCCATCGGCGCCCTCCTCCAGCGCCTTCAACATATGGATAATGGCCACCCTGCCGCTACAGGGGACTTTGATAATCTTGATGTTGGTGGGATACCTAAGTCGCATCGAACCTGCCAGGTCCGCCGCAGAGTAGGCTCAGTAGTTGCAGCAAAAAGCGACGATTACCGGTTCAAACTGGTCCATTAGATCACTCCTTCCAAGAGGGCATGGAGGTTGGCACTAATCTGGTCATCCTCGCAATGACCCAGGTGAATGGTATTGCCCGGACATTCGGAGACACAAACCCCGCAGCCCTGACACAAAGCTGGGTTGATCTCCGAGACGTTGTCTTCATTAATCCGGGGAACCTCGTAAGGACAACTCATGACACAGACCAGACAGGCGGCACAGCGTTCAGGATCCACCACGGCAACGGCACCGCCAACACGTAGCTCCTCTCCCGCCAAGAACGATCCGGCCTTGGAAGCGGCGGCCAGCGCCTGAGCGATACTTTCACTCATGAGTTTCGGCGCATGGGCAGTACCGCAGAGGTAGATCGCCTCGGAGGAAAAATCCACCGGTCTTAGTTTGGCATGGGCCTCGATAAAGAACCCGTCACTATTGCGAGGCAACTTAAGAAGAGAGGCCAGCTCTTCAGTGTCTGCCGCTACAGTGGCAGAGCCAAGAATGAGTGCATCCGCACTCATCTGTACCGGACGGTTCAGCACCTGGTCCGCAAAGGTAACCTGGAGTCCGTCACCGTTCCTGCTCGCCTGAGGTTGCTGGTCAGCGCTGTAGCGAAAAAACAGGATACCCTTGCTTCTTGCCTCTTTGTAGTAGTCTTCCAGCAGACCGTACATCCTCATATCCCGATAGAGGATAATGATCTCCATATCCGGATTCAGCTCCTTGAGTTCAAGCGCGTGTTTCACCGCTCCCTGGCAACAGACACGGCTGCAGTTGGGATTATCCTCATTGCGGGAACCCACACACTGAATCATCACCACCCGCTGCCAGTTGGCCGCCTCTTTGGAGTTCTCATGGAGGAATTTACCTAAGTCAAGCTGGGTCATGACCCGCTCATCTTCGGAATAGAGATACTCATTTGGTTTATACTCCACTGCGCCGGTGGCGATTATGGTCGCACCGTGGTCTATCTTCCTTTCATACATACCTGGGCCAACCAATACTTCAGTGGTGAAGTTGCCTTTGGCCCCACTAAATCCGACAACAAGTGCCTCGGTTAGCACCTGGATATTCTTGTTGGTCTGAACTTGCTCGATGAGATTTTTCATGTATTCTTGTACATCTAAACCGTCTATGGTGTGGTGGAGATGGAGCGCCATGCCCCCCAATTCCTTTTCCTTCTCCACCAGAACAACTTCGAAGCCCTGTTGCGCCAGATTCAAGGCCGCATTGAGGCCTGCAACCCCGCCGCCGATCACCAACCCCCGTTGTTTGATCTCTATCATTCTCTCCTCAAGTGGCTCCAAGAGGGCGGCCCGGGCCACAGACATCCGTACCAGATCCTTGGCCTTTTCCGTGGCCTTTTGCGGATCGCTCATATGCACCCAGGAATCCTGATTGCGAATATTGGCCATTTCAAAGAGGTACTTGTTGAGGCCAACCTCGAGCAGGGTTTCTCGAAACAGATCTTCGTGAGTGTGCGGGGTACAGGCGGCAACCAGCATGCGGTTGATACCCTTTTCCTTGATGACTTCCGCCATATGCACCTGAGTGTCCTGGGAGCACGTAAAAAGGTTGTCCTCTACATGCACTACATTTGGCAGAGTTTTGGCGTATTCTCGAACCGCCGGCACGTCCACAACGCCACCAATATTGATGCCGCAGTTGCAAACAAACACACCTACTCGGGGCTCTTCTTCACTAACGTCCCTCTGCTCAGGCAATTCCTTGACTTTGGTCTCGGTCCAACGAACCTCGCCAAGTAAAGCACTGGAGGCTGCAGCCGCCCCCGAGGCTTCCATTACTGATTGGGGAATATCCTTGGGGCCCTGGAGGGTGCCACAGACATAAACACCCGGTCGCGAAGTGGTGACGGGCGTGGAACTGTCCGTTAAGGCAAAATTGTGTTGGTTCAGTTCAATACCGAGACGTTTGCAGAGTGCAATGACTTCCTCACCCACCTCAAAACCAACGGACAATACCACCATGTCAAAGACTTCGCTTTTCTGCTCACCCTGCTCATCCACATAGGAGAGGCGTAGATCACATTCGCCCTCGGGTTCTATACTGTGGACTCGTGAACGAATAAAGCGGACGCCCTCTTCCTGAGCACGGTTGTAATAAAGTTCGAAATCTTTGCCATAGGTTCTCATGTCCATAAAAAAGATGGCCGTATCCAATTCAACGTGGGCGTGCTCTTTGGCGATCACCGCTTCCTTGATGGAGTACATGCAACAGACTGCTGAGCAGTAGGAATTATCACAGCGGTTGATATCTCGTGAGCCCACACATTGAAGCCAGGCAATCTTTTGCGGTTCTTCGCGGTCATAGGGGCGCATAAGGTGACCCTGGTAAGGTCCTGAGGCACTTAAGATGCGCTCAAATTCCAGACTGGTAACCACATTGGGCAGGTCCAAATAGTTGTAGGTCTCAAACCTGGACGGATCAAAGACGCCATTGCCCGGTGCCAATATCACGGCGCCAACTTCCATCTCAGTTCGGCGGGGCTCGTCATCGTAATTGATAGCTTCGGCCAAACAGACCTTTTCACAAAGGCCGCAGCCGACGCAGACGTTGCGGTCGATTACAAAGCCTCGAGGCATGGCTTGTGGATACCTCATGTAGGTGGCTTCTCTTAGATCTAACCGTTCGTTAAATTCATTAACAGCGGTTGCCGGGCACACCCGACTACACTCACCGCAGGCTGTGCACTTCTCCATGTCAATGTAGCGGGGATGATTGACAAGCTTGGCCGTGAAGCTACCGGCTTCACCTTCGAGACCTTCCACTTCGGTATTGGTGATCATGTTAATATTGAGATGCCGGCCGACCTCCACCAGCTTCGGAGAGATAATGCACATGGCACAGTCGTTTGTCGGAAAGGTTTTGTCCAGTTGCGCCATAATGCCGCCAATGGTTGGTGATTTGTCCACCAAATGGACATAATAACCTGCATCGGCCAGGTCGAGTGAGGCCTGCATCCCGGCGACTCCGCCGCCGACCACCATCACGGCACCTACTTTTTTACTATCTTTTGACGTTGCCATAGCTATTCCTTATCGAGTTTGCAATTGACCGCTTCATCTCAGATTTATGCAGCCATGAGCACGAACTTGGCTGTGGTACCCTCGAATTCATGGAATTGTGCCTGCCCAGCTCTTTCCAAATCGTTCAAGCGCAAGGAGACAGTATAGACCGGCACGCCGGTCTTACCGGCTATTTCACGAACGGACTGCGGCCCATCTGCGAGAGCTTTGAGGATCAAGCCCTTTTCATATTCTTCAGCCACAGCCTGCCGGACAATTTCCTGGTACGCTTCGGAGTCCATTTTCTCGTGGTAGACGTTTTCCAGCTCGGTGATCTGCCGGTCCATTCCCATCAACCAACGTATCCGGGTGGATTGCAGCACAGTTTCTATTGCGGCCAGCTCCAGCTCAAAGTCATCGGAGCGGAAAGGTCCAAGTTTCCCGATCACCTCACTCAATTCGGTGACATAGTCTGCGAAGAGTTGTCCCTCGGCAGCGCTCACCCAGCGAAGTTGAAGTCGGTTTCTGCCTATGGCACTAAGATCCAACAGTTGCTCCACCACCGGCATGCGCTTGGAGGTGTAAACATTACCGTCCAGGTAATGGCATTCGCCCAGATGTCAGCCAAAGACAAAGACCCCGTCGTAGCCGTTTTTCAACCCCTCGAGGACATAGAGTGGATCAACGCGGCCCGAACACATGGTGCGGATAACCCGGATGGTGGGAGGGTACTGAAAACGTGAGACCCCCGCCAGATCAGCTCCCGCATAGGCACACCAGTTGCACAAAAAGGCCAAGATTTTCGGCTCGTATGTCTCTTGCATTTCTCGTCTCCTGCTTTAGCCCACTGCGCCACCAGCCTCGATGGCAGCAACTATTTGCTTGTCTCGGAAATGAATCATATCTATGGCCTTCTGGGGGCATGACGCAGCGCACACCCCACATGCCTTGCAGGATGCCGGGATATTCTCAGCCCGGTATCCTATGCCCTCTACCTTTAGCAACCGTATGGCACCAAAGGCACAGGCGGCCTCACACAAGCCACAGCCAATGCAAAGCTCTTGGTCCACCTCAGAAACAATGGGTTCCACCTCTACGAATTCTTGGGCCAGGACATTGGCAGCACGGGCCGCAGCAGCCTGAGCTTGAGCGATGGATTCCTCGATGGGCTTGGGGTAGTGGGCCAAGCCACAGACAAAAACACCATCAGTGGCAAAGTCCACTGGTCTGAGCTTCATATGGGCCTCGAGGAAAAATTTGTCTTCATTGAGGGGAACCTTGAAAAAATTAGCCAACTCCTCGTGATCTTTTGGATAGATGGCTGTGGCCAGATTGATAAAGTCAGCCGTAATTCTTAAAGGCCGGTCCAGGATATGATCGGTCACAGTTACCTGTACCTTTTTGTTTCCATCCTCATCAGTAACTGCTTCCACCACTGGTTTGTCATCCAAGTGGTAACGAATGAAGATCACACCCTTCTCTCTGGCCTCTTTGTAGAGATCCTCCCGCGGGCCGTAGGTACGAAGATCCCGGTACAATACATAGACGTCCATCTCCGGATTAATCTCTTTGAGCTTCAAGGCAGATTGAACCGAGTGGGTGCAGCAAATCTTCGAACAGTACGGCCTTTCGGGCTCCCGAGAACCGACGCACTGAATGAAAACGGCTGCCTTAGCCTCTCTGGCCATTTCGGGATTTTCATCAAGGGCCTCTTCTAACTCGTGCCAGCGAAATACCAAATTGCTCTTGCCGTAGAGGTATTCATCCGGCTCAATGGAGTGCGCCCCGGTTGCGAGGATGGCGACCCCATGCTCGATCTCTCGAGTGGTATCGCTTTTGGCCACAGTGCTGAGGAAATTACCAACAAAGCCGGTTACGCCTTTTACCTCAGAATTCGTTAGCACCTCGATTTTTTCATGACCCTCTACCCTCTTGATGATATTGGTCACGAAAGAACCCACATCCTCACCCTTCCAGCTCTCTTTTATCTTCAAGGCCTGACCGCCAAGGTGATCTTCTTTCTCCACTAGGTAAGTCTGAAAGCCCTGATCAGCCAGGTTAAGGGCTGCTGCCATGCCGGCCACTCCACCACCTATGACCACGCCGCTCTTATTCAATGGCACCTGCAACCGCTCTACCGGCTCAAGCAACGAGACCTTGGCCACGGCCATACGCACCAGATCCTTGGCCTTTTCGGTGGCCTTCTCCGGTTCTGCCTGATGCACCCAGGAATCCTGATCGCGGATATTGGCCAACTCAAAGAGGTAGCGGTTTAATCCTGCCTCGCGAATGGTTTCCTGGAACAGAGGTTCATGAGTACGGGGTGTGCAGGCGGCTACCACTACCCGATTGAGTTTATGTTCGGTGATCGCCTCACGAAGCAGGTGTTGGGTATCCTCACTGCAGCTGAAAAGGTTATCAGCTACATAAGCAACCTGGGGCAGGGTCTCGGCGTATTCTCGCACCGCGGGCACATCGATAACGCTGCCTATATTGATGCCACAGTGGCAGACAAAGACACCAATCCGGGGTTCTTCATCGGTAACCAAGACTTCATCAGTGTAGGTTTTTGATTTGCTCAAAGAATTGCGTGAATCGGCAAGCAAGGCCGCCGAGGCAGCAGAGGCTGCTGAAGCCTCCATGACAGAGTAGGGAATATCTTTCGGACCGGAAAAGGCGCCACAGGTGAAAACTCCTGGCCGCGAGGTTTCAACCGGATGAAAACAGCTGGCTTCGGCAAAGCCATTTTCGTCCAGCTCAATTCTGCACGTTTCGGCCAGTTTATGGAGGTCCTTACTGATCTCCAGGCCAATAGAAAGGACTACCAAATCGAAATTTTCTTCTTGCAGCGTGCCCTCTTCATCAACATATTGCACATTCAGATCACCAGAATTTGATGATGACGACTCTATGCTGTGCACCCGGGAACGAACAAAGCGCACCCCGTGTTCATCTTTGGCACGCTCATAGTAGCGATCGAAGTCTTTGCCGTAGGTACGCATGTCCATGAAGAATATTGCCGTGTCCAGGTCCTCATGGGCGTGCTCTTTGGCGATGATGGCCTCCTTGATGGCATACATGCAACAGACCCCAGAACAGTACCCGTGGCTGCCGGAATGGAGATCGCGGGATCCCACACATTGCAGCCAGGCTATCTTTTTCGGGGTTTCTTGGTCCGAAGGCCGGATCAAATGGCCCTGAAAAGGTCCAGAGGCACTCAAAATCCGCTCGAACTCCATGCTGGTGATGACATTCGGGTGTTTGCCGTAGCCATATCCCTCGTATACTTTGGGGTCAAAGGGCTTAAATCCTGGAGCGAGGATGATGGACCCCACTTCGAGTTGATGGACCTGTCCTTTCTGCTCTAGGTCCACAGCGTCAGCTGGACAGAATTTCTCGCAGAACTTACATTTGCCCTTGCCTTTGACAAAATAGATGCAGGTTTCATCATCAATGGCATACTTAAGGGGAACCGCCTGTGGATACTTGACATAGGCGGATTTTCTTTTGTTCAAGCCGGTATTGAATTCATCATCTACCTTTTTGGGACATTTTTCGGCGCAGACGCCACAGGCAATGCATTTGTCCACATCTATATAGCGAGGCCGTTCACGCACTCTTACACTGAAATTGCCAGCTTCGCCCTCGACCTCCTCCACGTCTGCCATGGTAATGAGTTCAATATTCAGGTGCCGGCCGCATTCCACCAATTTGGGAGACAGAATGCACATGGAGCAGTCGTTGGTGGGAAAAGTCTTATCCAGTTGTGCCATCACTCCACCAATGGCGGAGGATTTTTCAACCAGATACACATAGTAGCCAGAGTCTGCCAGGTCCAGCGCCGCCTGAGTCCCGGCAATCCCACCTCCCACAACCATCACTGAGCCAACGGTCTTGGCAGTGCTACCTTTTTTCGCATTTTGTTTTTTCTTGCTGCTCGCCATGATTCATATTCCTCTGGGGGTTGAGAGGGTGTTCTATGTTTTTGCTCCGTCCAAAATGTCCAGTAGTTTATGTTCCCAGCCAAGGGGAACAATGAGCACACCGCTGCAGCCCATATTCTTGAGGCTGGCAACTAATTCTGCGGCAAGGTCGACACATTCACCGACCTTGTCTTGAGCCTTTTGAATACGACTTATGACCTCACTTGGTATGCTGACGTTATCGAGATGACGATCGATGTAACGTGCCATACCAACTGATTTCAGCAGCAGTACAGTAGGGATGATCTTGGCCTGCCGATTTGCAGCCTTCTTCATGAACCCGGAAAAAGATTCCAGATCAAAAACGGGGGGAGTCACGAAAAATGTGGCGCCTGAGGCTACTTTTTTATCTAGTTCCGCCAGCTCCATATCGAGAGCGCCGCCACTGGCCCCTGAATTTACCGTGGAACCAACCAGGAAATGTGGGGCGCCGGTGAGCTCAACTCCTGCCATGTCTCTCCCACTCTGGAGAGTTTGTATGGCTTCCAGCAGCTCAAGAAGATCAATATCGTAAACCGCCCGGGCCCGGTGATGGTCCCCGTAGGTTGGATCCTCCCCGGTGACGGCCATAACGTTTGCCACCCCCAGGGCTTGGGCTGCGAGCAGGTCTGCCTGCAGAGCAAGTCGGTTTCGGTCCCTGCAGCAGAGCTGGAGGACGGTCTCTAATCCTTTGTTCTGTAAGAGCATGGTGGCCCCAAGGGAGCTCATTTTCATAACAGCATTGCTCATCTCCGGAACCACAAAGGCATCCACCCTGCCCCGCACTTTGGTGGCGCTGGCCAACATTGCAGAAACATCTACCCCCTTGGGAGGCTCCATTTCCGCCAGCACCAGGAATTCTCCCGACGTTAATTTTTTCTCCATCTGCATAAAACCTCCCTTATTCCTGCCTTGCCGAGCGCGCCATGGCATTGGAAATGGCGAGGATGAGCTCGTCCATTCCAAAAGACTTTACGTGATAGTAGAAAATGCCCATCTGTCTGATACTACTCTCCAGTTCGGGGTTGTTCTCGTCAGTGGTAACAATGATAGGCAAATTACGGTACATACTCTTGATTATGGAAATGGCCTCACAGCCAATCTCCTCTGGTAGGCAAACATCCATGACCAGGACATTGATCTTTTCACACTGGAGGGTGAGGAAAACATCCTTGATATTTTCCACCGCCCTTACCGTGTAACCCTTGTCGACTACCCACGGGTCTAGCTCGGTTGCCAGCTTGCACCCAGGTTCACCGATTAACAACTTTCCAAACTCTGCCACTGGTTTTTGCCTGTTTGTGTTGGGAAGGGAAGAGGACCACACGTCAACCGACACTTCTCCCTTGAGCAAACCCTGTGCCTATTAACAGTAAATCTCTAAAATTCAATTATTTCAAAAGTATAGAATGGATAGGGGTGGGAAGAATCAGACAAGAGAACCGGGGGATATACCCCGCACTTTGGCTGGCTATCCTTGTAACCTTTTGTTTTATCTCAATAATTTTGTTATTGGGTAAAAATGCCTCATTCGTTACCAATTTACCCGCAAACCGTATTTCTTGATCTTGGTACTGAGCGTTTTTCGGTTGATACCCAAAATACGAGCCGCCTCCTGCCGCTTACCTTTGGTCTGGCGTAGGACGAATTGGATGTACCGTTTTTCGAGCTCCTCAAGGCTGAAGCTCTCTTCTGAGAACACCTGGAACTCACCCTGTCTCTGACTGATAAAAGCGGGCAGGTGCTCTGGTTCGATTACCTCACAGTCCTCCAGGATAAGGATCCGTTCGATAGTGTGCTCCAACTCCCGAACGTTTCCAGGCCAGGAATAGGCAGAGAGCATTTCCAAGGCTCGTTTGGACACGGACCGCTGTCGTCCGTTTCTTTTCTGAGAGTGTAACTTAAGGAAATGGTCCACAAGGAGAGTCACGTCACCAGTGCGATCACGAAGAGGCGGCAATTGTATGGGAACAACACTGAGACGATAATAGAGGTCCTCCCGAAAAGCGCCTTCTTTTATGGCCTCCTTGAGATCACGATTGGAGGAGGCGACAATGCGGATGTCCAATTTGATGCGCTTCTGGCTACCCACCTTCATGAATTCCCGCTCTTGGATAACCCTGAGCAGCTTTGCCTGGATGTTGAGACTCAGATTCGAGATTTCGTCAAAGAAAAAGGTCCCGTGGTTGGCAAGTTCGAAGAGACCGTGTTTGGTCTGGAAAGCTCCAGTGAAAGAACCTTTGACATGGCCGAAGAGTTCACTCTCCAGAAGACTCTCAACTAAGGCGGAACAATCCACCGGCACAAATTCTTTGTTTGCCCTATCGCTTAGGGTGTGGATTGCCCGGGCTACCAGTTCTTTCCCCGTACCGCTTTCCCCGGTGAGAAGCACAGTACTATCACTGGGTGCGGCTCGCCTGATTGTAGAGAATACCTCACGTATTGCCTGGCTATTTCCGACGATGTACGGAACCTCCCCGAAGCTCTCCACTTCCTCACGAGCTGCCTCGGCTTCTATCGCCAATATCGCTTGTTCTTGCGCTTTTTGGATGAGGGTTTTGAGGTCATCAACTCTGAAGGGTTTCACCAGGTAGTCCAGGGCACCCAGCTTGGTGCACTCGACTGCGCTCTGTATCGTAGGATGCCCGGTTATCATGATAACCACCGTTTCGGGATAGGTAGCCCGGAGGTGCTTGAGGACCTCCATCCCGTCCATACCCGGCATTTTGATATCCAGCAATACAATATTTATTCGCTGTTGTGCCATGATTGCCAAGGCTTCGCTGCCGTCAGTTGCGGTGTGAATCGACAGATCCTGTTTCGCCAGAACCCGAGAGATGCCTGCCCGCACCACCTCTTCATCATCCACTATCAGTACCTTGGGTTTTCTCTCAGTCTTTGCCATAATCGGCGAGTTTCCCTTCAGAAACAATGGGAAGCAGCACCTTAAAGATGGTACCGACCCCCGGTGTACTTTCCACTTCCACTGAGCCGCGGTGTGCCTCTATAACACCCTTGACAATGGAAAGACCAAGCCCGGTGCCAATAACCTGCCGGGTCTGAGGATGTTTTACCCTATAAAACTTGTCAAATATCTTGGGAAGCTCCTCCGCTGCTATGCCTACGCCGGTGTCACTCACCCGCACCTCCAAGAATTCCATGTGCTTGGATGCTGATACAACAACAGTTCCCCCTTCCGGGCTGTAATTAATGGCATTACTGATCAGATTGGTGAAAACTTCCTCCATGCTACGCTCATCTGCTCGCACAAAGGGCAAGTCCTCCGGTAGCTTCAACTCGAGAGCAAGTCCCCGTTCCTTGGCTTTCGGTTCTAGCAGATGTACAATTTGCTGCAAAGTATCCGCCAAGTCCAATGGAATTTGCTGCTGCACTCCATGGCCACTCTCAATTCTGGCAACGTCAAGCAGATCGTTGATCATGTCCAACAACCCCTGAATCTTATCTTGAGCGCGACAGAGGAGCTCTCTCTGTTTGTCTGTCAAATCCCCCGTTAAGCCATCCAAGATGACCGAATGTTGCTGTTTGATAGCCGACAGGGGGGAGCGCAGTTCATGGGACACATGGTGAACAAAGTTGGACTTCATTTCATCCAATTCTTTCAATGAGGTGATGTCGTGAAATACCGTGACCGTACCAAGCACCTGTTGCTCAGGTCCGTACACCAAAGCAGACAGCGCCCGGAGATATTTTTGGCCGAGGACCAATTCCTGGGCAATACACTCTTCTTCCCCTTTGGCATTTGCCAAAAGGCTCATGAGTGCTTTCCCAAGATTGTCATCATCAATGTAGTCCGATAGTGCTCCTCCCTTACTCTCTGACGGCATAAACTCCAGGAGCCTCGTGGACGCCGGGTTGTGAAGCACCACTTCGAGTTCTGGCGTGGTCACCAGTACCCCGTCCGCCATGCAACTCACTATGGTGCGAACCCGGCTCTGTTCCGCGGCCAGATCGTAAAGGCTTCTGGCTCGTTCCTCCTGAAGCTGCTTGGCCCTCCGTTCGAGCTCTTGCTTCTCCAGCGCTCTTTTCACCACCAGAACGACATGGTCGGCCCTAAACGGTTTGGTTATGAAATCGTAAGCCCCTTTCTTCATACAATCCACGGCACTCTCCACTGTGCCGTGTCCGGTAATGATGATCACCGGGATCTCTGGGTAGCGCTGGCCTACTTCTTCTAATACTTCAAGGGCTCCCATGACTGGCATTTTCAGGTCACAGAGGATGACGTTGGTGGGTTGACGATCAAGCACTTCCAGAGCGTCTTGACCGTTTTCCGCGGTCAGCACCTGGAATCCTTCAGGGGTTAGGATGCGGTTACAACCGTCCCGGACCACTTTTTCGTCGTCCACCACCAAAACAGTGGCATTGCCAGTCATATAGTGCCTCGATT
>JABAHS010072664.1_pt1 | contig 18641 bp, 15 predicted proteins | sample 7062111 | NCBI WGS metagenome assembly JABAHS01 (sample SAMN14534600, study PRJNA622989) | marine sediment metagenome | biome: marine biome [ENVO:00000428]; feature: marine pelagic biome [ENVO:01000023]; material: deep marine sediment [ENVO:00002113]; isolation source: pool of 4 deep marine... | reverse complement strand
GTCAATTAGGAAAAAACAAAGCCAAACAAACCCAAACAAAGCCAAAACGAACCCAATTTTAGTCAATATAATGCCGATACGAACCCAATTCAAATCCAAACAAACCCAATTTCAGAGCAAAATTATGCTGAACTTGACGATTAACAACCGCCGTGATACCTTTGGTTACTACACCGGCAAAATAGAACACGACAAACCGGTTTTATTAATGATAACAGGGACCTCACTGCGACAGGAGTTGACATGAAACGATTGACGGTACTTCTCGTTGTCTTCGGAATGTTTTGCACGTTACCCGGCACTCTACATGCCGGCCGAAAAACAAAGGAAACGCCGGTTAATAAGCCGGTTTCCGATGACGACCTGTTAAAAGCCCGCCCTGAAGTTGTTGAATTTTGGAAAGACATGCGTTTCGGCATGTTCCTTTGCTGGGGTCCGGTCAGCCTGACCGGAAAGGAAATCGGCTGGTCCCGCGGTGCCCCCCAGTGGGGACGCCGGCCGGGTGTGCGGGGGGGCAGGGGCAAAACGGATGCCCGGATCTATGACAGCCTATACAAAAAGTGGGTTCCTGACAAATTCGACGCTGAGCATTGGGTAAAACTGGCCAAAGAGGCCGGTATGAAATATATGATTTTCCTCGTCAAGCACCACGATGGCTTTTGCCTGTACGATACTAAACTTACCGATTATAAAAGCACCGGCCCCGAATCGGCATGGAAAGTGGACGTCATGAAGCATGTCGCCGATGCCTGCCACAAACACAATATAAAGTTGATGATTTATTACTCCCAGCCCGACTGGCACCATCCCGACTACCTCGGCGAAAACCACGACCGCTACATAAAATACCTGCACGGCCAAATCCGTGAACTGCTCACAGGTTACGGCAAAATCGACGGTCTCTGGTTCGACAACCTCCGTCCGGTCCACCCGAACACGGCAAAACTATGGAACGCCGAAAAACTGTTCAAAATGGCCCGGTCCATCCAACCCAATCTGATTATAAACAACCGCTGCGGTCTGCCCGGCGATTTCGACACGCCGGAGCAGTCAATCAGGGGATTCGAGTTCGACCGCCCGTGGGAATCCTGTGTGACATTGGGCACCCAGTGGTCGTGGAAGCCGGATGACAGTATTAAATCCCTCAAGGAGTGCATCGATATTCTCGTAACTTGTGCCGGCAGAGGGGGCAATCTTGCTCTAAATACCAATCCCATGCCCGACGGCCGTATCGAAGCTCGCCAGGCCCTCCGTTTTCGCCAGATTGGGCGCTGGATGAGCAAATATGGCGAATCCATCTACGGAACTCGCGGCGGCCCTTACGTCATGAAAACATGGGGAACGCGATTCAAAGACACCAATCGTTCATCGGACCCGTCGCGAAGGCCCTGGGGCGTTACGACAAGAAAAGGCAAAAGCCTTTACGTGCATGTCCTCAACTGGAGCCGGGAAGTTATCGATCTGCCCGCAATTGACTTTAAGCTTATATCCTACAGAACGCTTACAGGTGGAAAGGCCAAGGTCGCTCAGGCCGATGAAGTTTTGACCATATCGGTGGTCGCTGAGCATCGTGATCCGCTGGACACAATTATCGAACTGAAATTCGACCGTTCGCTGGATGGTATCGCCCCGATTTTTGCAGGAAAGCGTTCGCTCGCCTTTGGTTGCAAGGCCAAAGCCTCGGGTATCTGGCCCAAACCTAAATTCGATGCGGCACTGGCTTTTGACGGTGATACCGGCACCCGCTGGGGCGGTGCCCCGAATTCAAAAGCCGGCTGGCTGATGGTCGACCTAACAAAGCCCAAAACTTTTAGCCGGGTATGGATCAGCGAAGCCTACGACCGCATCCAAAAATTCGAGCTCCAGGAACAAAAGAATGGAAAGTGGCGAACATTTTATACCGGCACAACCATCGGTCAGGATTTTAACGCTGAGTTCGAACCGGTCACCACGCGATATGTCCGCCTCAATATCCTGGCCGCGACCGACGTACCGACAATCTGGGAGGTCCAGCTCTTTACCGAATAGAGATGATATATTTATAACGCGTTTTGGGAGTAATTAATGAGATAATTTTTGAAAATATCATTTGCCCCTGATAATCTTTAGTACTTTTATTTCATGCCGGGCAAATGTTATTTCTTCACCCGAAGACCACCTGGAAATGACATCATGACGATAGGGATCGACGAAAATACCATTTTCCATATTATTTAAGTCAGGAGTAAAACTTATTTCATTTTCCCCCTCATTAAATAATATAAAGAAATCTACGCCGTTTTTAACCACATGACGAACTCGCAGGTCTTTCGCTGGTGGATTAATCTTAATATCCGGCTTCACTATTTGGTCGACTTTTTTTATGAAAACGACATCATCTATATCATTGTTCCAATTAATAATACGTCCTGCTTTGTCCAGAATATCAATCGCCTTTTGGGCTTTTTGTGGAGGATTTCCTTCTAAAACCAAACCCTTATAATGCATATTTCGTTGCCGAATCCCCTCCCGGCTGACATCCGCATCTTCCCAAAGATGGCGTGCTTCCAAATAATTAAAATCGCGCTGATTCTGAAAACATATCTTTGCCGGACGCCACGGCAGGTAATCATTTCTTCCGAGAATCGCCAACTCACATATATGCTTGCTATCCGTATTCAACCAGCACAAACGCTGACACGCCAATGCAAAAGGCTTATAATCCTTCCACCACGGGCTGTTAGGTCCCACATCCGGGGGCCGCTCGTCCACACGCGGACCACGTATCGAGTAATAAAATGCGTGGGGATACAAAAGGTTACATCCCCGCACAATCAGCCAATGTGTCAGCCACTTCATTTCTTCAAAAGTAAAGTTATGACCAAACGCACCGCAGTATTCATTTGAGTTTCGCCGCCTTCCCAAATGTATCATTGCCGAAGAAGCACACTTTGCCTGTGTTGATTGTTCTCCTTCCAGGGCCGATTTTTTGCCGGGTTCGATATACCGCCAAACGATATCCTGGCCGGGAATATGAAAATGTCTGAGGTGCCCTATATCATCCGGCCCCATCGGATGACCTGTCAATGCAATGCCATGGTCGGAGCACCATTGTGATATTTGCCTGTAAAATGTCTCTTCCAAGCGCCCCTGCAGCGCCCGGTTGTAATCGCGTCTATATCGTTCAGCATCCGGCTCATCACGGTACCAGAGAGTCGGCAAATATTGAGTAAAATCATAACCCAGATGCCGATTAATATGTTCCAAAATCCCATGCGTACCGGGCACCGCTCCCCGCTCCCCTCCCTTTGCCAAAAGGGAAGGCTCATCCGTAAAGATGGCTTTTACCGTTTTGCCGAAGAAGGTTTTGAATTCATCATAATAACGCTGATAAACGAGTCTGATAAAACACGCCACAGCCTCGGGATTTAGAATATCAGCCGCAGGTGGTTTGTTCTCAGGCACTTCTTTATGATTCGATCTGCGGGGAGGATTTTCCTCAAGAAAATGTAAACCGCGGATATAGGAATAGCCGGGCCGAATTGACCTGTCAAAAATTACCACACGGTGACCATTCTTCTTTCGTTTAACCTCGGCAATCAAATTTATCCCTTCGGCAGGTGCAGGTTTACCGCTCTCATCAATCCGCAGACCATATTTCACAGACCCGGGTTTCGCCTCGTCCAGGTCTACACAAAACAGCCCTCTTGTTCGATAAGCCTTATTCTGAGCAACTACCTGCCCGCTGGACGAACCGCTCGGATACATTCCCTCGTCATAAAGCACCACCCACATTTTCCTCTTATGTGCCAGCTCGATAGTATAACACATGAAATATATCATTCTCTCACTCATCCACCCGATACTGCGCGGCAAACCCGCCCGCGGATGAATAACAAAGGCATGTACTTCGTGAGCCTGGAAATTCGCCAATTGACGGTCTATTTCCTTTTCCGAGAGATTGTCATTCCAAAACCAAAACGGACATAGTGAAAATTCCCTCGATGGATTCAACCAGCCTTTGGGCAATCCGGCCGTCTTTGTGTTGACACCGGCACAAACATCCAAACCACCGAAGAGTAATAATCCAAACGTCCGTTCACCCGTAGTTTTCAAAAAATCACGACGATTCATTTGCATAAATTCCTACTATTTTTATGTCGTTAATCTTAATTCGACCGTTGTAATTGATTGATAGCATATTTTATCCCGCCGTCGTTACTTTATGCTCTTACCCCAGACCGTTCTTAGTGCAACAATCCATCCTTCACCTATTCCTTAACACGTTCCAAAACCATCACCCAATCCTGTGGGGATGGAACTTTCTTTTTGAAACTAACCGGCTTTGCCGTCTTGTCGTCTGCTTTGGAGCCGGCCTTGATTGTACCCTGATCAAACTTCCGGCCTGTAGCCGGGTCAAAATAGTACACGTGCCAGTTAACACTGGGATCAAGGTTCATCACTGCCGGGCCGCTCCAGTTATAAATGTTACGTCGCGGTAGGTAGATGATTCGTACTTCGCCGCCAATCCCGGCGGCAAAGCAGCCTTTTTCCACCCATTCAGGATGCGTTTCGAATCGTGACCACGGATACTTCTCAAGTAGTTTCCTGCCCAGGCCGACCTGGGTTGAACCGGGATAGTTCATACCCTCCCTCCACGTTGTCAGGTCGTACACGGGAGTGATACCGGGATCCCCTTCCACGCCGGCGTGCCAGATTCCCGCCGCACCATAGGTGTGACCCGCTGCGCCGTTCAGCATAAAGCTCCAGAACATGTGACGTTGTATATATTGAAAATTCGTTTGCATGTGACCTTCGTAGCAGGCCTCACCGCAAAGAACCGGTCTCTTCGGAGAAGCCTCAAGACAAGACTTCATCAACTCAAGAGTGCGGTTCACTGTCTCCATACCGTTATGGCCAATCGCTAACATGTCGAAATCAAACATGGAATTATCCCGCAAGGCTTTACGAGGATGTCCCGGGGCATGGTAGCAGAGAATATGACGATAGGGATCCGTATCTTTCAGATATTTCGCCACCTTCGACCATGGGCCATACGAATCTTTAGCTTCACCGCCTACCATCCAAATAGTGGAGTATGCACCGTATCGGGCCACAAGGTTCCTCCAATGTCGCTTGTATCCCTCAATTCCCACTTGAGCAAGAGTACTCTTTCGGCCAGTTTGAGGACGACCCCAACCGCCAACGATTACAGGGACGATGCCCGCATCTACGAGATGCCTGATGCGGCGGTCGGCATAATCGAAGTAGGCAGGATTCACCACGCTGAAATCCCCGGTTTCGTATGGCTTGCCGCCCTCGTTCTCCCATCTCGCTTCCATCATATCCTCATCAGGGTACGGTCCACATACGATCTGGACTGCGCTAAAGCCCTTGGCCCTGCGGTCAGCGGTCAATTCCTGAAAACCTTCCCACGTCATTCGTTTGCAGAGTCCTTTCCACCACGTATCGGCCAGCCACAAAAACGGCGTGCCATCAGCATGCTCAAAGTGACGTTTATCCTTTGCCACCCGAATAAAACCGTGACGGTATAAAGGGTTGTGGCCCTTATACTCGGCCACCTCAATCTTTCCTTCCACACCGTGGAGATTTACATTCGTGTTATCCGAGCACTCGGTACGAAAAGTGTGTACTCCGACAGCACTCGAAGCATAACGCAAACACCACCGGTTGCCGCCAGCCCAGAACATCGGCACCCGCAGCGTCTCGCCGTCCGGCTGCGTAACAACAGTATTGAGCTCTATTTCCACGAACGGATTATTATACGTCTTCGCGGAAACCAGGACCACTTCCGCAACGCGGTTGGCTTCGACTTTCGGCAACTCTGTCGCCCGAACAACCAACGTGGTATTNNAGCCTTTTACTCTCATGTGTCTATTCTTCTTATCCCTCTTGATTCGATGTAATTCAGAGACCGTAGACAGTTCGCCATAGGGCCAGTATCAATGCGGTCTTTCCCTGATTGCCTGTAATAATGAATTTCTCCCGTCAACCGGGATTTGTCATTCGACGTCATAATCGGTACTCCTGCACGCAATACTATCAAAACATGGTTCCTTTGTCACGCACCACATGGGAGACCCAGGTTGATATTTTCCGTACAAAACTTCCTTGTGATACTGTCACCGTCGGAAAGAATCAAAAAAACCTTGCAGAACACAACAACATTTTTTTATTATAAGCCGAACTCTGTCAACAAAATACGGTAAAAAGCAACTATGGCCAAAATAACTTTCAATCTTGAGGAAATTACAGAAATCGTGATTTCCAACAAACTTTTACCGACGGAGATAATACGTGTAAGAGTTAAAGGTGAAAAAGTCCATTTCATTATCAGGACCAACTCATTCATTCTGCCATATATTCCCGCATCCCTGAGATTTTTGAGTTTCAGTGATAACAATGCGATATTCGAACTCACTATTATCAGCGGCCATCTAAGTAAAGCTAAAAACTGGCTTAACGAGGCACTGAAACTCAGGATTCCATCATATATGAAACTTGAATATCCTCAACTTTCCGTCGATATCGACAAGCTACTTAAAGACAAAAATATTACAGGTTTTCGAGTGAAAGACATCCTTCTTGAGGGAGGAGAATTTACAATTTGTACCTGCAATAACTAAGTAATCTTATTTTTTCTTTGCAGGCCGACTTGCGTCTTCTTTCTGGTAAACCCTGACATAATCGATATAGAACTTTTGCGGAAAAATGGAATCGTCGATTCCCTTCTGCCCACCCCAGGTTCCTCCAATAGCTGTGTTCAGTATTAGATATTGTTCCTTGTCATAAGGCCAGGCCGCTTCGCCGGTCCCCTCGTTTTTATAGGTGAAGTACTTGTTGTCATCAACGTAGAAGTCTATCCGGTCAGGATACCATTCGACAGCATAAATATAAAATTTCTTATACGGCTTCGAGACTCTAATCGATGATCCCTTGCCCGTGTTGCGAGCATGGTTGTATTTTTTTGTGTGGCTGTTGGCATGGATTCTATTCGGATCGAAACCGACATTTTCCATGATGTCTATTTCTCCGCAGGTTGGCCAGCCCACTTCTCCTATATTGGTGCCTAACATCCAGATGGCAGGCCAGGTCCCCCTTCCGGTTGGTAGCTTTGCGCGCACTTCGATACGGCCGTAACAGAAGCTTGCTTTACCACGTGTTATGAGGCTGGCTGAAGTATAGTCGGCAAATTCCCGGCTGCGGCTCCATCGGCCTCTTCGGCTCGTATCAGGATTATAGCTGGGATTTCTGAATTTTTCTTTTCTCGACTCGATAATCAGCGTTCCATTTTCCACTCGTGCATTTTCTTTGCGGGCTTTGGTATAATATTGCAACTCACGATTGCGAATAAATCCTGTTTCGTAATTCCATTTTTCAGGATTTGGCAGCCCGGAATAGTTAAACTCGTCCGACCACACTAACTTCCACTCACTTCCCAAAGCTGTAGGTACTGAGATAATAAATATCACAAAGAAAAAATATAGAATCCTGTTCATCTCTGCTTCCTTTACTAATGGAACCGATATTCCCGGCATATAAGGGGAATTCACAAACTACCCTTCTGCATCGGCCTTTAGAATAACACTTTTTTTTACTCGGAGCAAGTCAAATGCTTCCCTTGACAACATCACAATCTGCGCTAGAGCGATTGGGAGTATACCGGCCCCCTAAAAGAGTGACAGAAAGAAACGAGATAATGGGTAGGAGTTACTTTTTAATTCATTTAATTTAACTCTAATATCCCCATGGGGGTAAAAGTAGAGAAATGTGAGATATCTCTATTTTACTCGAACAAACAGGACTGCCAATGCCTATAAATACTATAAAACAGTATGACAATGTTCCAGAACAGGATTATATGGAAAAATTCTTTTGAAAGGATATCAATATGAAACTGACAAACCTAAATTCATCAGCTGTTCTCGTAATCCGGATCCTCTTCTTTGGCTCCTTATCCCTCGGAGTCGCCTCTGAGCCGATGAGCAAATCGTTGACAGACTTCTCTGATGCATCAGCTGCCCGGCAATGGCTTTCAGTTAACGACAACGTTATGGGCGGTATCTCCGAGGGGGGATTCCGCATCAGTAAGGATAATACGCTCGTTTTTTCCGGCAATCTGTCGCTGGAAAATCGAGGCGGCTTCGCCTCCATTCGCACGCGACCGGCCGATCTGAATCTCGATGGCTACGACACAATAGCCCTCCGCCTGAAAGGCGATGGCAGAACTTACTACGTTAACCTGATGACTTCTTCTCGAAGAACTGCCTCATCCTATCGTGCACCTGTAAGGACGAGTAAAGGCAATTGGCAGGAGGTCCGCATCAACCTGAAGGATTTCGTCTATACGTCTTTTGGCAGGATTGTCTCGGGTGCTGCCCCTCTTAAGGCGAGTGATATTCAGAGTGTAGGTATCACCCTGGCAGACAAGAAGGCCGGGCCTTTCCGTTTAGAAGTGAGTTGGATCAAGGCTAAGAAGGGAACTTCTACCAAAGAAACGGCCACAAAGAGAGTTGATGAATCAGTCGGAGGCAAAGACATCGTGGACACAGCCGTGGCCGCCGGCAAGTTCAAGACACTTGTTGCTGCCGTGAAAGCTGCGGGGCTGGTAGATTCATTGAAGAGTAAGGGCCCCCTAACGGTATTCGCTCCTACTGACGAGGCATTTGTCCGGCTGCCTGAAGGCACTGTCGAAGAACTACTCCAGCCGGAGAACCGCGATAAACTCATTGCGGTGCTATCTTATCATGTGGTGTCCGGTAAGATTCTTCTTAGCGCCCAGTCGCCAGAGACGCTGCAGGGCCAATCACTCAACATCAAGACGGCCGGATCGTTCGAGGTCAATGGGGCTAACGTGGTTGCATCCGACATTGTGACATCCAACGGCGTGATTCACGTAATCGACAATGTTCTGCTTCCACCAGTTGCAAAGATCACCCCAAGTCAATCTGCCAGGGAGGTGATCGAACTTGCGATCAGACGCGGCGTGCCTTTGTTCAACGCAGGGCAGCCTTCAGCTTGTGTCGCTATTTACGAGGTAGCTGCTGATTCGTTGCTGAAATCTCATACAAAGGCCCTGAGTGACGATGATGTCTCGGTCCTGCAGGATGCGCTTCGCAAAGTTCGTAGTGGTGGTGAGGATTCGCGCCAGAAAGCCTGGACACTAAGGCGGGCTCTTGATGCTGTCTATGAATCACTTGACGAGGATTAATGCGGTTAGTCGCCATGACCGTATGGAATGGTGGCGAAAGAACGGTATTTTGAAACAGCCTCGTCATCGTTCGAGACCAAAGAGAATCGGACGAAAAGGCCTGTGACGTTGGTGCGTATTATGCTTGATCAGGCCGGATATAGAAAGGTAAAGTGTTTACATAGAGTGTCATTATAATAACTTTGGAAGACGAATTCTTTTGGAAGTTAACCGTCATGATGAAGAATGAATTGGGCCTCTGTGGCCTGTTATTGATTTGTCCTCTCGTATTTTGTTCGTGTGCAACTGTGGGAATAGAAAAAGCCAAATATGAAGTAATTGAAAAAGAGGGCAATTTTGAAATCCGCCGATATCAATCCCAGATTGTAGCTGAGACTATTGTCGAATCTGACTTTGATGAAGCAGGCAACATCGCCTTCAGACGGCTCTTCAACTACATATCAGGTGAGAACCGCAAGAAGGAATCCATCAAGATGACTGCTCCCGTCAATCAGAAGGCAAGTTCAGAGAAGATTGCCATGACCGCTCCGGTCAATCAGCAAAAGGCGGCAGACAAATATTCCGTTAGTTTCCTAATGCCATCGAAATATACAATGGAGAGCCTGCCGGAACCTTTGAATTCAAATGTCAGGCTGAGGGAAGTACCTGCTCAGAAGATCGCCGCTGTTCGATACTCCGGATCGTGGAGCAAAAAGAAATATGAGACACAGAAAATCCTTCTGGAGGAATTTATAAAGAAGAAAGGACTTCGGATCATAGGTGAAGACATCTTTGCACGGTATGATCCTCCCTTCCAACTTTGGTTCCTAAAAAGAAATGAAGTCCTTTTTCCTGTGGAGTGATCAATTACCCATAGAATACTACATTTCCAGCTAAGATCAAGGACAATGCCCTGCTTGACAACATTACAGTCTGTGACAAAGTGGACCAATCATTTTGCCGCAGTTTGAAACGCTTTTATGTATTGCTCCAGATTTTTTGCTGAGGCAGCTTTAATCTGTGTCCGGCTCAAAACTCCACCTTTCAAATATCTGTTCCATTCTTCCACGGTCAATTTGACCGCCTCATCACTTACCTCAAACTCAGCTATCGGTTTGCCTATAGTCCAAAAGAAATCATTGCCCCACACAGTTATTCCAGCTTTTGATATCTCAAACTCCTGACCGTAGGGACAGCCGAGGCTTACAGACATCCTCGGCTTCATGGCTTTGTTTTCATCGGCTATAGTCGTCTTAGTAACAATGATATTCTGCCAGGGCTTCAAAGGAATGTCGGCCTGGAGTAATGAAGGATCAAACGGTGCCCAGTTACCGTTATCGCAGTATTCCACAATGCGATGCATTTCCAAACGATGAGATATCGGTGGAATCACCGCAATAGACCTGCAAGGGATATCTTTGGCCCGCAAAAGAGCCGATGCAAGATTGGCATTGGCCGTGCATATCCAGTTTCCCCCGGTTTTCAGAATTCCGAGTGCATCCATAGTTCGGGGCTGTTCCTTCTGTTTCATATTGCGTATGAAGTCCTGGATATTTTTGGCATAATCGTTTGTTTTGCCACTTCCCGGCCAGAGTTTTGCCGCCAATTCCGTTATCTGTTTATCTTCAGACTGGACACAAGATGTTGCAGCAAGATATTCTGCCGGATCGGCTTGATTCTCTGTTATTGTCTTGTCTGTAATAAGTATAAATGATGACCAGTCGATCTGAATCTCTTCGTTCTGAGTACCCTTCAATTTTACATAGACTACTACGTTTGAATCATCTCTTCGCTGGAGGCGGTATTCCAGCAGGGTCTTTTCGGGCGTTGTACTGATGTAGTAGTAGATGGGCACTTGACTATCAGCCAACTGTGGTATGGGAAGCAAAACTTCATAAGTGCCCGACTTGAGTGCCTTAACGTGAGTCCCTCCCATGACACCGGCAATACCGGGACTTTTCATAGCTCTTGACGAAAACGAAGGTGAAGTAAGCTCATTCGGCAAATTCTCTTTATCCGGCTGTTTGATTACTACGCCTTGCGAAGTGTCCTGTCTTCCTGATTCTTTCTGTTTGCAACCACCAACACTTGCTCCAACCAACGCACATATGACAACAAAGCAGATAGTCAGATATCTCGATCTCATATGTTTCTCCCTTTCATGATTTCAGAAGGCAAAGATGTTAGAATGAAGGAAATCAGACCATCCTTTGCCGGTCAATATAACACTGTTAGAACAGTATGGATTATACTGCTCTTTCAAAGGCGGAGCAATGTAATAAGCCCGCTTGATAGATCCCCAAAACTCTGTTAGAATTGTTGGAGTTTTGAAATTGTTTGCGGCGTATCTTTTGATTCTCCGGATGAAATATGCCCGACAGGAAACTACGAAATTCTGCTTCGTCCAAAAGGCCGCGATTTGCGACTACACACTGGAGTGTTGTGCTGGCGGCAGGAAAAAGCTCTTCCCCGAACCAGAAGCAGGCACTTGAGACACTGTGCCAGGGATACTGGTTTCCGCTCTATGCATATCTGCGGCAGCGCGGGTATAACACTCATGAGGCTGAAGATTACACACAGGCGTTTTTTACACATATACTTGAGAAACATGATCTACAAGCGGCCGATCCCAAGTACGGTAAGTTCCGCTCGTTCCTGCTTATCAGGCTGAAATACTTTCTCTGTGATGAACAAGATCGTGCCAAGGCCAAGAAACGCGGTGGAGGCCGGAACCGGAAGATACTTTCTCTCGGTTTTCAAAACGCAGAGGATCAGTATGCCCTTGAGCCGGCGGATCAGCTATCACCGGAGAAGCTTTTTGAGAAATCCTGGGCGCTCACCGTGCTGGAGCGGACTATGGATCGGCTTGAGAACGAAATGGATAAAAAGAACAATAAGAAGCTCTTTGAACTTCTGAAAATCTACCTGACCACTGAGAAAGATGTTATCCCTTACAGGAACATGGCAAAGGAATTGAAGATGCCTGAGGGTTCTGTAAGGGTTGCCGTACACCGTTTACGTAGGCGCTATCGCAAGCTCCTGCGGGATGAAATCGCCCAAACTGTGGCCGATGAGGACCAGATTGATGAGGAAATGGGACATTTGTTTGACGCCCTGGCTCACTAAGCCTTTTCAAAAAATGTTTCCTGTGGATCATGAGCAAAAAAATATATATAAATTTCGTGTAACATCTCAGCCGTTTTTCCCAGTTTATAGATAGAAACAGCAAATATTACAACAAAAGGAAATGCAGACATGGCCGAACAACAAAGTTGCCCCAGGTGCGGAGCCCAATTACCGGCCAATGCTCCAAAAGGTCTATGTCCCAAATGCCTGATGGGGGCAGGATTGCAAGCAGGAAGCGAATGTGAAACGGGCGACAATTCAGATGCACAAAGCCCGATTCCCACCGCTGCCACTACGCAGGCCGGCTTCATCCCACCTGAGCCGGAGCAGCTCGCCGAGCAATTCCCGCAGCTCGAAATATTGGAATTATTGGGTCAGGGGGGTATGGGAGCAGTTTACAAGGCCCGCCAAAAACAACTTGACCGCCTCATCGCACTGAAAATTCTGCCGCCGGAAGTGGGGCAGACGGAAGCTTTCGCAGAACGATTTACACGGGAAGCACGCTCAATGGCCAAACTCACCCATCAACATGCCGTGACCCTCTATGAATTCGGGCAGACGGATGCCGGTCTGTATTATTTTGTTATGGAGTTCGTTGATGGAACAGACTTGCGTCATGTGATACTGGCCGGCGAGCTTGGGCCTTCACAGGCTCTCGCCATTGTTCCACAAATCTGCGAGGCTCTGCACTATGCCCATACAAAAGGTATCGTTCACCGCGACATCAAGCCCGAAAACATTCTGCTCGATAAAGACGGCAACGTAAAGATTGCCGACTTCGGCCTCGCCAAGCTCCTGGATCGATCCCCGAACATCTACACACTAACAAAAGCCGGCCAGAGAATGGGGACACCACATTATATGGCCCCGGAACAGATCGAGCACCCGGATAAAGTGGATCATCGAGCGGACATCTATTCGCTGGGTGTAGTTTTTTATGAGATGCTTACCGGCGAGTTACCAATCGGCCGCTTTCCACCGCCGTCAAAGAAGGTCGAGGTGGACGTCAGACTTGACGAGGTTGTACTTCGGACATTAGAGAAGGAACCGGACCGGCGCTATCAGCATGCTTCCGAGGTGAGAACCGAAGTCGAAACGATTTGCTCCGACAAGCGCACCGGCACTGACCTTGAATCCATCAGGCACCGTGTATGGATTCCAGCCGCCGGGCTGCTGGTCGCCGGAGCGATAAATTGTTTGGGCACCTTCGGAGTCCTGTTGAGCACGTTCATTTCCATATCTATTGCCACAATACCAATCGGGATTTTGATGGCAGCACACACAGCCCTCTTAATCATTGGCGCCTGGAACCTGATGCAGTTAAGGTCATATCGCATGGCTTTAGTGGGAAGCATCCTGGGGATTCTGTCTTTTCCTCCGGGTGCTATAGTAAGTATACCCATCGGAATCTGGGCGCTTATAGTCATGATCAAAAAGGAGGTCAAAGCGGCATTTGGTCAGGAGGAAACAGAAGTTGAAATCCCTCCGAAAGTCCGCGAGTTTACGGTCTCAGCTATAAAGGATGTGAAGACAGTATTCGGTCACGGTAAGGCCGAGGTGCAAAAGATTATACATGAAAAGCGGCAAGATTCACAAGCCGGTGATGTCACAGAGCCGAGCGGGAGCCTGGGAATGGGGATAGCTTCCTTTGTCCTGGGGCTCGTAAGTATTCTCCTAGTTTCTGTTGACATGGCTTTCGCAGCAAAGTTTGCCTACGGTTTCCTGAGTATATTTTTCGCTGTTTTTCTGGGGGTGATGGCGCTCAGGAAGATCAAGAACTATCGCGCTCATCTTGTCGAGACAGGTTTTGCAGCAGCTGGAATTTTATTCGCATCGATCTCCGCTATCAGACTGTTGATACCATGAATTAAACAACGGTAATAGCACACTCTTATCTGCCCGCGAATCCACTGAAATGAATATCAAGTTATGCAGGGACAGGCCCACCGCTTTCTTTCTTTTATAATTGCTCTGCAAAATACCTTCGTCTCCCGCCCGGAGCAAGACCAATGCTACCCTTGACAACATCAAAATCTCTTTTATATTAGCTTTGAGTTTCGATACATTTGTTCAGAAGGAAGGCTATTGTGAAATTCACACTAACAGGATTGTCTCTCAGGCGATTTGATCTGACTTTACCCAGGATTCTATTGTTCGTCGCTTTTGTCCTGGTATATAACCAAGTTCTAGGTACTGCTTCGTCAAAACCAGACACTTCCCAATTTACAATTGATGCCGACTATCCCGGCGGGAATATAATCGTTGAGCGCATCGATGCAAATGAAGTCCGTTTAAGACAGGACCTGCGCGATACAGAGGGCTGGTGGTTCTATTGGAGCTTTCGAATCAAAGGCGCCGCCGGGCGAACATTAAAATTTACCTTTACCGATAGAAATCCTATCGGCGTTCGCGGCCCGGCGGTGAGTCTCGATGAAGGAAAAACATGGTCCTGGCTCGGCGCAGATAAAGTCAAAGGAGCGTCGTTCACTTACGCCTTTGGTCCCGAACAAAAGGATGTGCGCTTCTGCTTTACAATACCATATCAACAAGCGGATTTGGACAGGTTTCTGAAACGACACTCTCAGAATCCCCACCTGTCAGTCCACGAACTCTGTAAAACCCGCAGGGGCCGTACTGTCGAGAGAATACACCTCGGCAGAATAAACAGGCCCGTCAAACATCGAATATTGTTAACCGCCCGTCATCACGCCTGTGAATCCATAGCAAATTATGTCATGGAGGGATTGCTCGAAGCCGTCCTCGCACAAACCGAAGATGGACAATGGTTCCGCAACAACGTCGAGTTCCTGGCCCTGCCTTTTATGGATAAAGACGGTGTAGAAGAAGGCGACCAGGGCAAGAACCGCTCTCCCCACGACCACAACCGCGATTATGCCGGAAAAAGTATATACCCCTCCGTTGCCGCCCTGCGTGAGTTTGTACCCAACTGGTCCCGGGGCAGGCTGCACGTAACACTCGACCTGCATTGCCCCTACATCAGCGGGCCCCACAACGAAGTGATTTACCTTGTCGGCAGCGCGAACAAAAACATCTGGGCAGAGCAGAAAAAGTTCTCCGGAATTCTCGAAGATATCCATACCGGCACCCTATCCTACAAGGCCTCCGACAATCTTCCCTTCGGCAAGGGCTGGAACACCGATAAAAATTACGGGAAACTAAAATCTTCCAGTAGATGGGCATCTGAAATAGAACAGGTAAGACTGGCAACAACCATTGAAATACCCTATGCCAATGTACGCAGTGAAACGGTAACCGCCTCTGCCGCCCGTGCCTTCGGCCGTGACCTGGCCAGAGCTATCAGGAAATACCTCGAATCCACAAAGTAACCGGTCACACAACTTCTTTACACCAGCAATGTCTTAATCAGATTAACCACCCTTCTGATAATTATCATATATGTTCGAAAGGGGAATATATACTTTTTGGACATAGACTAACTAAAGCATATCTGATATGCTGGTAAATTGATTTTTTGAACCTTCATTTATACAGGTGAAATTATGAAATACATATTTTACGCGACATTAATCACATCTATCTGTCTGTGTTTTACCGGCTGCACGATGGAAAAGAAATACCAGAGAGACTGCTTAAAACTCGATAACGGATTTTGGTCATTCTATTCGTCTGATCAGGAAGCTAAGATTCAGGATGTATGGAAGATAGAGAATGATGTCATCGTTTGCAGCGGTTTGCCGCTGGGATATTTATACTCCAACGACCAATACGATGACTTTATGCTCAAGCTTGAGTGGAGATGGCCTGCGGGAAAGGAGCCGGGAAAAGGGGGAGTATTGATCCGCATGACCGGGGAGCACAAAATCTGGCCAAAGAGCCTCGAAGCCCAGCTAAATGCAGGTGATGCCGGTGATCTCTGGGGCCTCGACGGATACGAACTATCCGGTCCAATCGACAGAACTCGTTCTCTCGACAACGAGAAATTCGGCCGGCTGACCAATGTCAAAAAGACCCGGGCCCTTGAGAAATCAGCGGGCCAGTGGAACACCTATGAAATCATCGCCGATGGGGATACGGTTACGCTCGTTATCAATGGTACAGAAGCAAACAAAGCAACTGGATGTGCTGCGAACAGGGGCAATATATGTCTGACTTCTGAAGGCAGCGAGATTCACTTTCGAAATGTGGAATTAAAGCTACTCAAAAACAGATAAGAAGTGAAGGATTATGCCGGCCCTGTAATAGGGGCCGGACACTTGACAGGATCTAAGAACTGTAAGAAACAGGTTCATTAAGGGAATTTCGGGGATGTGGTGGAGAAATCTCGTTGTATCAATTCTCTTTTTTTAAGGAGAACGATCATGAAATGTCCAAGACAAGACCCGCAAAACCTAAACCCGGGTGATATATTTGAAGCAGATTGTCCTCAATGCGGGGCTACTGTCGAATTTTGGGAAGGTGATTCTATTGCAAAGTGCCCAAAATGCAAAGCAGAGATTAAGAATCCTCACACAGAAGCGAAACAATAATTTTGGCTTTGTAGAATTTTTACAGACAAAGGCTCAACACCTGCAATTGCTGTCTTATAAAATCAGGAATTTGTCTCATAGACAAAATGATTAGCAAATCTGCAACTCATCATTTCATGGCTTTTCACGAGGATTTGTTCGAACCAGATACGGATTCGCACAGTTGAGCGTACGTACATGCTTTCAATCCCAGTCCTCTNNTCCCAGTCCTCGAACATGAGTAAACGTCAGCTCCAGCATTTTCATGTCCGGATCGAATTTCTTCAGAGACCATGGATGCCAGATAAGAGAGACAAAAAGTTTGTTTGTCTGAAGAGCTTTATCCAGAAAAACCCTGTTCAATTCAAATTCATCCTCCGGAGTTTTGCAGAAACTATCGGGTATCGCTTCAGGAAAAGGGGTAGGCCATAGCGTTAATCTTCTCGGTCCCCAGCGATTGTGGTCTTTAAGCAGATTCTCATGCCAGCCATGGCCGGGCAGTTCCCATATATCGGGAAAACCTTCGGCTTTATAGTTGAACGGCTCACGCAACAGGGCCGGCATCGAGTAGTCAGGCCCCCACAGAAGACTGCTGACATAATTCAAGCCCGCTTCCTTTATCAGTGCAAGCACTTTCGGCTCGCCCCTGAAGGCATTGTCAAAACCGCAGCCCGGCCGCAAACCAATACAGGGCCGTTCGAAAACACGCTCAACAGCCTCTTTTCCTTTAAAGATTTCCTTTCTTCTCTCCTCCATCGACACAGCCGGACCGCAAAAGTCGTTGTCACGCAGCATCCGATGTGAAAATGTGTGCGAGGCAATTTCAAAAAGCGGGTCGTCCAGGAGCTTGCGATACTCGGCCGGATTGGCATCGAGAACCTTACCCACAATGAAGAATGTGGCCGGCATCTTAAATCGCTTGTGGACCTCGACAATCTTTCGGCACGCCGAAAGACATCCCGGCGACTCGGTATCGTAGGCCGCGATGTAACGAGTTTTTGCTTTCTTGATACCCTGACCTTTCGTCAGGTCGCCCAATACGGCCGCTCCAATACCACCTGCAATCGTGCCCCTGAAAAAGTCTCTTCTGGAAATTCTGTCCATTTTGTTCACCTGTCCTTCATACGTTATGGCTGAATGCAATCATATATGTCTCTAATAATAATCTATGCCACCTAATCCTCTTCTTCAACCTCTTCTATAAGATTGAGTACAATATAAATTATTAATCATTTATCCGAATAGAGTAATTTGCATGCAAAAGGAATTACGGCATTTGCGAACGACCGTTTATAATGACTTTCCCAACTCATATGCTTTTCTCAAATCTTCCTTGTTTCCCCAGACTTCCCCTCTTTCATAGGCCTTAGACAAAATACTGCCGATGAATTCCATACCCAGATAATCAAACGACATACGAAACATCTCCAGCAAAGCCTTGCACGCTTTCGCTCCTTCCTCGGAAGGCACTACAAGAAAAGCCTTTTTGCCCTGCATCTTTCTACTGGCAATGAAGGGACGCATCCGGTCAATTAAAAGTTTCATTTGGCCTGTAGGGCCATACCAGTAAACAGGTGTGCCGAAAATTATAATATCGGCCTCCACCATGCTAAAGTATATCTGCTGCATATCGTCTTTGATGGCACATTCGTAATTTTCGGATTTACACAGCCGGCAGTCGTTGCAAGCCGATATGCTGAAATCATATAAATAGAGCTTCTCGCTGCTAAATCCCTTCTCATTACAGCCTTCAAGAATCTTATCAACCAGAATGTCCGTGTTACCGCCTTTTCTTGGGCTGCCAATTAATGCCAGAATCTTCATGGAAGAGTCTCCAT
>JABAHS010104487.1_pt1 | contig 18674 bp, 17 predicted proteins | sample 7062111 | NCBI WGS metagenome assembly JABAHS01 (sample SAMN14534600, study PRJNA622989) | marine sediment metagenome | biome: marine biome [ENVO:00000428]; feature: marine pelagic biome [ENVO:01000023]; material: deep marine sediment [ENVO:00002113]; isolation source: pool of 4 deep marine... | reverse complement strand
AAGGATCGGGCTACGAACAAGCAGTCTCAGTGCCGCAGCACCTCGGGGATCGGCCTGTCGGCCGAGGGAATCTCGTTGGTGATCGAGACAATCAGCCAGCGGCCGTCCTTCCTGATCAGCGAGAAGCCGTCGACACCCCGGGTAGGCGGTCGGGGCGAGCCGGTGATCTGGGCCTCGTAGAGGACGAGCACGTAGGCCATTTCGCCGAAGACCATCGCGTTCGTACGGATGATCCGCTCGGTGAAGCCCTGCGCACCCGCCGGCGTGTTTTCGATGAAGTTGACGAAATCGTCGACGAATTCGTCGACCGAGAATACCGACGTGGCGTCACGGCTGGTCCGCAGCACGATCACGGCCTGCGGGATGAACAGCGATCTGACCTTATCCCAGTCCGGCCTGTTGCCCGCCTCGAACGAGACCAGATCGTAGATCTCAGCGACCACCGCTTCTGGCGTCGGGTCTGTCTCAGGTGGAGTCTGCGCCGCCAACGGGTGCGCCACGAAGGCGATGGCCAGCGACAAGAGAACCGGTCGCCTCATGTCATAGAACCGCATCTCTCACCTCTCGACCTTCCGTGCTAGGCCGTGGCCGCGACCCCGCATCGACTCGCTCTAGCCCGTGCCCAGCTGCTTGAGCTGCGCGGCGCGACGGACGGCCTTGAAGATGTGATCGTAAGCGCCGCAGCGGCACAGGTTGCCGCTCATCCCCTCCTGGATCTCAGCCAGGTCGGGGTTGGGATTGCCCCGCAGCAGGCCCTCCGCCGCCACCACCTGGCCGGGCGTGCAGTAGCCGCACTGGAAGGCGTCCTCCTCCACGAACGCCTGCTGCACCGCACCCAGCTCCTCGCCGTGCATCAGCCCCTCGACCGTGGTGATCTCATGCCCTTCGGCTTCCAGCGCCAGCGTCATGCAGGCGTACTGTGCCTGCCCGTCGACCAGCACGGTGCAGGCCCCGCACTCGCCGCGGGCGCAACCGAGCTTGGTGCCTACTAGCTCCAGATGATCGCGAAGTACATCGAGCAGCGTCCAGCGCGGCTCCACGCGAAGGTCGACGCGGCGGCCGTTGATCCGCAACGTGACCGGTTGGGTCCCATCGCTGGCGACCGCGACCGCTCCCTGGGCCGGCGCGGCCCGGCCGCTGACGGCCACACCGAGGGTGCCGGCGCCCATCGTCCCCAGGAAGTTGCGGCGGCTGATGCCGCGCTGCGAGTCCTGTCGCTTTCCCGAATCTTCGCTCATGATCTCCGCCCTGTATCGTCGGTCATCGATGGTCAGCCTTTGCCGTGCCTCTCCCGCTCACGCCAGCGATCGCAGCGTCTCCTCTACGACTCCCCGCACCAGGTCGACCTTGTAGCCGTTATGGGTCATTGGCCGTGCGTCCGCCACGCAGGCTTGCGCCGCGCGCCGGATGGTCTCCGCATCCAGGCGACTGCCGGCGAGGGCCCTCTCCGCCTCGGCCGCCCGCCAGGGGATCGGTGCGACGCCGGAGAGCACCAGCCGTCCGCCGGTCACCCGGCCGTCCGATATGGTCAGCGCGGCCGCCGCACCGGCCAGCGCGAAGTCCCAGACGCCCCGGGCCCGCACCTTCCGGTACACGCTGCGCAGCCCCATGCCCGGCGGCGGCAGCAGGACCTCGACCACCAGATCGCCGGGCTCGAGTATCGTCTCGCGCCTGATGTCTTGGCCGGGCGGAACGAAGAAGGAGTCCAGCGGGACGACCCGCTGGCCCGACGGGCCGACGATGCGCACCCGTGCGTCCAGCGCGACCAGCGCCGGCGCCGTGTCCGACGGGTGCACGATGTAGCAGCGGTCGCCGCCGAAGATGCAGTGGTACTGGTTGGCGCCGGCCACGGCGTAACACATCGAGCCGCCCTTGCGCAGGCAGTGAAAGTCGCCGCGGAAGTACCAGCAGCGTGGTCGCTGGCAGAGGTTCCCGGCGATCGTGCCCTGGTTGCGAAGCTGCGGGCTGGCGGCGGAGCCGGCGCCCTGCGACAGCACGGTGTAGCGCTCGCCGATCAACGGGTGGGCGGCGATCTCGGACAGAGTGGTGAGCGCGCCGATCCGCAGGCCGCCGTCACGCGTCTCGTCGATCCCGCGGAGCTCCGCCAGGTGAGCGATGGCCACCAGCTTGTCGGCGGTGAACACACCGTCCCGCAAGCAGCCGAGCAGGTCGATGCCGCCGGCGTGCAGGATCGCGCCATCGGTGGCGCCGTGCTCGATCGCCTCGCTCAGTGAGCCGGGACGTACGTAATCGAACTGGGGCAGCATGGTCAGTCTCCTCGCGTCTCGGCCAACAGCCGAACCATCTGCATGGCGGTGATGGGGGCGTCGTGGACGCGGACGCCGGTGGCGTGATAGACGGCGTTGGCGATCGCCGCGGCGGTGGGGATGTGGGCGGGCTCGCCCAGCCCCTTCGCTCCCGTGGTGTTGCACTCGGTGTCGTGGGGATCTATCGGCACGCAAGTCTGCTCCAGCGGCACGTCCTTGGCCGTGGGGATCTTGTAGTCGTGCCAGTTGTGGTTCACCATCTTGCCGGTCTGCGAATCGAGAACCCGATCCTCGGTGAGGCCGAACCCGATTCCCATCGCCATTCCGCCAAACACCTGATTCTCGTAGGTCAGGTAGCTCATCACGCGCCCGCTATCGTGCGCCGCCAGCAGCCGAGCGACACGCACCTCGCCGGTCAGCGTGTTCACCTCCACGTCCGCGAACTGCGCGCAGAAAGGAAGCGCGATCTTCCCCTCGGGGTGCGGGTGTCGTCGTCCGACCCCCACAATGTTCTGCCGCTGTCGCAATCCGCGGAGCTCCGCCAGCGGCACGGCCGCCCCCTCGTCGTCGATGGGAACGACCTGGCCGTCACGCAGGACGAGCCCCTCGGCGGGCCGCTCCAGCTCGGCGGCGGCGATCTCCAGCAATTGGCCCTTCACATCCACGGCTGCGGCGCGCACGGCGGGGGACGAGACGACTACCGTTTGACTGCCGCCGCTGGCCGGCGCGTACTGGGTGGTGCCGGTGTCGGCGTGCTCGATCTGGATCTGCTCCAGCGGCACACCCAGCTCTTCGGCCACCACCATGGCCATGACGGTCTTGGTGCCCGTGCCGATGTCGCTGGCCCCCATGTTCAGGTTCACGCTGCCGTCGGCGAACAGCTTGACGAACACCGTCGCCCGCGGCTCGCCCGGGTAAGCCCACATGCCGGCAGCCATCCCCACGCCGCGCCGCAGGTGCCCATCCTGCTGCGGCCGGCTGCGGGCGCTCTCCCAGCCGAACTCCCGGGCGCCCTCGATGATGCACTCGCGCAGCCCGATGCTCGTGTACGGCAGGTCGTCGCGTAGTTGGAGGACCGTCGCCAGGTTCTTCAGCCGGAACTCCACCGGATCCATTCCGATCTCTTCCGCCAACGCGTCGATCGTCTGCTCCAGCGCCCATGCGCACGGCGGAAACGCCGGCGCCCGGAACGCCCGTGCCCTGCCCGCGTTGGTGTAAACCTCGGTCGTCGCGGCCCGCGCGTTCGCGCAATCGTAGAGTGCCAACAACAGGTACGGGGACACCGCGCCCGATGGGTAGGCGCCGACGCTGCCCAGAAATTCACCCTCCAGCGCCGTCAGCGTGCCGTCCCGCATCGCCGCCGCCTTCAGCCGGATCGTGTTGGCCGGCCGGTTTCCCTCCGACAAGAACGAGTCCTCCCGCGTCACCGCCAGCTTCACCGGCCGCGCCGTCATCCGTGCGGCCAGCGCGGCGATGACGGTGTACTTACCCGTGCTCAGCTTGGCGCCGAAACCGCCGCCGACGTACGGACAGATGACGCGGACCGACGTCAGCGGCAGGCGGAAGTATCGAGCCAGCTCCTGCTGCCGTGCGAACACGCCTTGGGTAGAGTCCCAGACCGTGAGTCGGTCGCCATCCCAGCGAGCGACGGACACGAACGTCTCCAGCGGGGCGTGAAGCTCGCACGGAGTTCGGAACGTCCCCCCCAGCACGACGTCCGCCTCGGCGAAGGCCGCCTCGACATCGCCGCGGGCGAACTCTCGCTGCTCGGTCAGGTTGCCGCCCTCGTGCACGGCCGGGGCGTCTGCCTCGAGCGCCTCGGCCTCGTCGATCACGAACGGCAGGACCTCGTACTCGACCTCGATCGCCCGCGCCGCGTCCCACGCCTGGTGCACCGTCTCCGCCGCCACCGCCGCCACCTCCTCGCCGGCATATCGGCAATGCGAGTCGAACAGGCGACTGGTGGGACCGTCATCGCCGAAATACCACGGGATCTCAGCGCCCGGCGTCGAGGCGGTGAGCACCGCCCGCACGCCCGGCATCGCTTCCGCCCGACTCGTCTCAACCCGCACCACCCGGGCGTGGGCGTGCGGACAGCGCACGATGACGGCGTGCAGCATGTCGGGCAGCGTAAGGTCCAGCGTGTAGACCGCCGTGCCGCTGACCAGCTCGTAGCCGTCCACCCGGGAGAGTGACCGGCCGACCACGCGGGTCTCACCCCACGGGGGCAGTTCCTGGGGCTGTGCTTCGCCGGGTATCTGATCGGGATCGGGGAGATAGTGCTTCATTCGGGACCTCCTCGGGCTCCGCTCGAGTCGAGGGCCGACCCGGGGCGCACCTGCTCTACGCCGCCTTCTGAGAAACGGAAACGAGATAAGGTTGGGGCAGAGCCATTGATAACTAGAGCCGGTGGCGAGGGCAACCGTGGCGTCCTGCGTGGGCTGGCTGCCTTTCTCCCATTAACAAGATCGACCGGACCGGAGGCGCGACATGCGGCGACGGGAGCAAGCGCACGGACGACTCGTGAGAGCTTCAAAAGTAGCCCCCGGCCAGGGAGATGCTGGCGCCCGGTCACCCTACGTTTCCAGCGTTCTGCAAGGTTCAGCCCGGGCGCCGCTTCGACCGGGGGGCGGCTTACTCGGGGCGAAGCCGGAGTTGCTCCGCTGTCGTAAAGAACCGCCGCCGGTACCCAATCGTCACCAGCGTCGCCGTGAGCGTGACCGACCCGGCGAGCATGAACATCACGACGATCTGGTAGCGGATCGCCGTGAGCGGCGAGACCCCACCGAGGATCTGCCCCGTCATCATCCCGGGCAGCGCGACGATCCCCACGACCATCAAACTGTTAAGCGTGGGGATCAAGGCGGCGCGCAGGGCGCTACGCACGGGCTCGCGGGCGGCCTCGGCGGAATCGGCTCCCAGCGCCAGATAGGCCTCCACCTCGCCGCGCCGCATGCTCAACTCGGCGGCCAGTCGCTCGGCCGCCAGGGCGGCCGCGTTCATCGCGTTGCCCACGATCATGCCGAAAAGCGGAATCGTGTAACGGGGATTGTACCAGGGCTCGACTTGCACCACGACGGCGCTTACGTAGAAGAGGGTGAAGCCCGAACCCACGGCCAGAGACAGGCCCGTGATCCCGTACAGGATCGAAGGGCGGCTATCCTGTCGCCCCACCGCCTCACGGGTGGCAACCACCGTCATCAAGAGCAGGGCGGCCATCACCCAGTACCACTGATTGACGTTGAAGATGTAGACCAGCACGTAGCCGACGACGGTCAGTTGAACGACCGTACGCACGCCTCCCAACAAAAAACTTCCGGCGAGGCGCGTTCCCTGCCAGCGTGTGATGCCCACGCTCAGCAGAATGAGCCCGGCAGCGCCGACCAGATCCAGCCAGGAGATGTCGATGACCGGCGAACTCAGGATATCCATTCAGGTTCCTCTTCGGCGGATGTAGTCATGTCGAGGGTGGGAGGTCCCTATCGACTCCCTGCTCGAGCGCCCGCGCCAGGGTGGCCGGATCGAGTTCGGGGTCTGCCACGGCTCCTTCCCGAATCGACACCAGGCGATCGCCTACAGCCGCCGCCTCGCCAACCCTATGCGTCGCCATGATCACCGTGTGCCCACGTTCGCGACACAGCTTCCGAATCGTGCGTAACAATCGATCCGAGGTCTCGGGGTCGAGCGCCGAAGTCGGTTCGTCGAGGAGCAGCGTCTCGGGGCCAGTCATCAGGCAGCGCGCGAGGTTGGCCCGCTGCTGCTGACCGAGAGACAGCTCGCTCCCATCTCGATCGAGCAGGTTCAGAGGCAGCTCGGCGGTTTCCATCGCTTCCCTCATCCTCTCCTCGATCTCTCCAGCGGCCAACCCGACGATGCGCGCCGCACGCTCCATGTTCCCGCGAACCGTCCCGGGGAACATCACCGGCTTCTGGAAGACGAACCCCACGCGCCGACGCAGGTCGAGGACGGAGTAGGACTCGATCGGCCGGCCGTCGTAGAGGATGCTGCCTGACGTAGGACTATCGAGGCGATTCAGCAACCTCAGAAGCGAGGTCTTACCGGCGCCGGACGGCCCGACGAGCACCGTCAGCTCTGATACGCGCAGATCGAGCTCGACATCTTTGAGAGCCGATCGCCCTGCCCGCTTCATGCTGACCCGACTGAGACGATACAGAACCGTGTCGATCATTGGTTTGCTGGTCTCGTGATATCGCAGGGGCACACAACAACATCAACCCAGACAGTCATGCGATCCAAATCAGTCTAATACGGCGACCCCTTCCAAGCATCACCCCATCTCTCCCAACTCGCGTCGCTTCGGGACCGGGCGGTCACCGTCGCCCACCTCATTTCGCTTGACCGCGAACGGCCTGGCCCGTTTCTTATCTGGCCATGTCAGAGAAGACCTCGCTGAGGATCGTGACCTTCAACGCCTGGGCGCTGCCCGTCAGTATCCCGACCCAGGACAAGCGGCGCCGCCTGAGGCGCCTGTCGGACGCGCTCGCTAGCCTGGACGCCGACATTATCGTGTTGCAGGAGATGTTCGACGTCAGGGCCCGGCGCCGCCTGCTGGGCCAGCTGTGTCCGCCCTACGATACGACGCCGGACGCGCGCCGCTGGCGCCGGATCCTCGGGCTAATGCCCATCGACGCCACCGGCGGTCTGCTGGTGCTCTCGCGCCTGCCGATAGAGGACGCCCGATTCATCCCTCACCCGGCGGATCTCGGCACCAAGCCTGACGAGCGTCTCGGCCGCAAGGGGGCGATGATCGTGCGAGTCGAGACAGCGCTGGGCCCGTTGACCGTGCTGGCGATCCATCTCTACGCCGGAACCAAACCGAAGGACAGCCTCGTTCGCCTGGCCCAGCTGGAGCCATTGCTGCGAACGCTGGAAAGTGAAACCGACGGCACACCGGTCATTCTCGCCGGCGACATCAACACGTCGCCGACCATGGCCTACCCGGCGCCGCCGGGCCCGGAGAACCCGCTCACCCCGGAATACGCCGCGCTGATCGACGCGGGATTCACCGATCCGCTTCCGCCGAACCCCACGCCGGCCAGCCGGTCCGCGACCTGGGTGCCCAGCCGCAACCGCTACGCGGCGCTGCCCTATCAGGAGACGAAGACGGACGAGCGCTACGATTACGTGCTCGTCAGGCCGGACTCAGCCCGAGAGTGGCGGGTAAAGGAGACTGAGACCGTGCTGGATGGCACGGGGGCCTACCTCTCGGATCACGTCGGCGTGATGGTGGAGCTCGAATGGGCCGCGAACGACCGGGCCCGCTAAGGGAGTTCTGGCCTGCACAGACCGCGTGCGGCTCACGGTGACGCCAAACGTGCGAACCGACGAGTGGAACCGGGAAAATCCACGCCCATCGCGAATCCGGTGAGCAGACCGTACATCGCGCCCGCCAGCACGGTCCTCCAATCGAGCGCGACCGTGAGACCGGCCGAATGCCCGGCGGGAATCGTCGTGAGAACGATGCCGCCGGCCAACGACAGTACGGCCATCCACTGGTAGATCCGCAGCCCGGCGACTATCGGCGTCTGCGGCTCACCGCGATACGACTCCTCCACGAAACGGGCGACTCCCGCGAGCATGAGATACGTGCCGGCTATGAGACCGAAAGCCGCGCCCAACGACCACATTCGCAGGAGGAGTACCCCGATCACGACGTTCCCCAGAATGGAGTAGAGCGGCGTGGGGTGCAGTGGAACCCCTCGCAGGCTTGCAAGTGTGCACACGCGTGATCGTGGCTGCCAGTAGCGGATACCTGTCCCCTCCGGAGCTCCGGATCCGTGGCAACATCCCTGTACCAGGCAGCGCAACCGACCCAGCGCCTGCAGCCACGGTCCTTCCATCGCGATGAGGGCAAGGAGCATCACCGTGTTGCCGCCGACTGCCCCGGCGATCAGCGCACCGGATAACGCACCGATCACCCCCCCGTAGTACCCGAACGGGCGGGAAAGCTTCGGGGAGCCTTCCAGCTGTTGCGCCCAGAGGCCCGCGCCCGCCAGGCCGCACAGGTGCACGAACACCAGCTGCCAGAGCACTGATGGGCCGCCGAGCGCAGTCGATATCCAGAATCCCACCGCGGCGGCCAGGCTGGCGTACATGCCATGGTTGATGACGCGTACACGCCCCCAGCGCCATTCGCGCCACGAGTTCGCCACAGCCTCCGCCGCCCGGCGCATCAGCTCCCAGATACGCCGCCAACGCAGAAGCAGCAGGAACACGATCGCAGCGACCGCCAGGTCGGCCAAGGCGTGCATACCGGTCGTGATGCAACTGGCGGTGATCAGGATCGCCCACGCCCAGCCTGCGACACCCCAGGCCCGCGATCGCCGCGCCCATGCATCCGCGGCGATGAAGCTCCAGATCACGTGAAAGGCGGGAAAAGCGGCAACCGTGTGGGACAACGACCGCTCGAACATCAGGGCGTCGCCCAGAAAGGTCCGCGGCTCGAACGGGCGCGGCGGTGCGACCAGCGGCACCGTCAAGTAGACGACGGTCACCACCGCGGTCGCAATCAATCCCAGCTCGGCCAGGCGGCGCAGGTCCCGCTGGGTCGTCAGGATGAGCGGCGTGGACAGCACGAAGAGGTAGACGCTGCCGTAGATCGCTTCCGTCCACTCCAGCACCGGCCAGTCGCGCTCGAACGGGAAATGAGCGATGATCGCGTCCGCCGGGATGCCCAGTCGATAGACCGCTTCGAACGCCAGCGACCACGGGATTAACACGAGCAGGTAGATCGACGCCCGGTCCCAACGCGTGGGCGGATCCGGGCGATCCGGCGGCAGCGAGACGAGCGGTTTGTGTATGACCTCGGCAGCAAAGCGCTGACGGAGATCCTGTCGCTCGTAGCCCAACACGAACGCCGTCAGCGCCAGCGCCACCATCGGCGAGACCAGCCAGATCCCGGCCGGCGAGCGCAGGTAGATCGCCACCCCGAAGCAGGCGACGACGAAGCCCAAGTAGATCGGGTGCGCGGTGAACCTGTAGATCCCCCGCGCCACGTACACCGGCGGTGGATAGGGACTCATCGGTAAGCCCTTCCCATAGGCGACGAGGGCGAACATTCCGGCCGCCAGCAGAGCCACGCCGCTGGCGACAAGAACGAGCGCCACCCGCCCGTCCGGGATCGTGGGAAGCGGCACCACATCGCTTGCCGCCTGCGCCCACCACACTAGTGCGGCCGGTATCGCCAGCACGAACAGAATCGCGTACAGGAATTTCGCTAGCCTTTGTCTGTTCATCTCAACCGGACGACCTCATGAATAGCCCACCCCGGGCTGGAGCGGGTGCCCGTAGTCAACGTTCCCCGCGCCAGCCACTTGACCTCGTGCGCCTTCCTGATCCCGGCCGGCAACCACAAAAACGCGGCCGGAACCGGGCGGAGCGCGGTAGCGGCCAATCGCCCCTCACGGAGCGCGACCGATTCCCGCAACTCGAGGACGCCGCGATCGCCCGGTAACTCGACGCTTTCTGACTGGACCGTCGCGCCGGAGAGCTCGACCCCATTGTGAAACACCCACTGGCGCGGCGCTTCACCATCCCACTCGATCCAGGTCAGCGCGTCCTCCGTCGAGAGGAAGCGTCCCCAGCGCAACTGGCGGAACGGAAGCCGCCATGGCTTCAGCGAGAGGGTGAGCAGCTCGGCGTAGCCCAGGCCCGACAGTTGCCCCGCCCCGGCCAGCTCGATCCGCGCCCGCGCGCGCGGGACGTGACAGCGCCAGGTGATCGAGCCCGCGGCCGTCTCGAGCAGCACGCGGCTGATGGCCGGAAGGTGATCCCTCCACCGCGCCCTGACGCCCAGTCGCCTGCAATCCCAGCGCAGCTCGTCGCCCCGGAGCGTGGGAGGGGGGCACGACCGTAGCACGCACTGCTCGCGCGCAGCGCGATTGCGGGGCTTGTCGAGTACCGCCGCGTAGGGAATGCTGAGTGGTCCCCACCGCATGCGGGCCCAGTACCCGACGAAGGCGTTGCCTTCATCGCTCACACAGTCGCAGTACCACTTCGACAGAAGGAACATCAGCGGTCCAGGCTACCTGTCGTGGACAATAAGCTACCCTGAACAAGGCGAGAGGCAGTCAAGCGAGGCTCAAGTGAATGCCGAGTATCCAGCCGGTCGCCTGACCTGATAGAGGATTCCGTACGCGATCACTCCAACTTCAGTCTAGCCGCTAACTCCTCCACCAGCGGGACCTGGGCCGGATTCATCTTCTCCAACGTCTCGTCGAGACCGAAGAATCCCGCTCGGTCGGTCTCCGGGAACTCGCGCGCCTGTCCCGAGCCCGGCGGCCACTCCAGCTCGAAGACGTTGCTGCGCAGGCGCTGCGGATCGCAGTCGCCGGCGAAGGCCCAGGCACGCACCGTCTTGCCGCCCTTCTGCCTGACCGGAGTCAGCGGGATGAACGGTCCTTTGGCCCGCAGGCCCGTCTCTTCCTCGAACTCGCGCCGTGCCGCGGCCAGTGCGTCTTCGTCAGAACCGATCTCGCCTTTGGGAATGGTCCAGGCGCCTTTGTCTTTACTCCGCCAGAAGGGGCCGCCCGGATGCACGAGGAGAACCTCGAGCGCGCCCTCCCTGATCCTGTACATCAGTAGACCGGCGCTCGTCTTCGGCATCGCGTCTCCCTCGGCGGATCGTCTTCAGCAGGGGAGCAGCACCTTCAGCATCGCCCGACGATAGGCGATGACGCAGAAAATCCCAAGGCGGCGGTGACGACGCCGGGCCGACGAAACGCGTATCGCTCCATAGCAAGCAGCGAATAGCTAGCAGGTGGAATGGACGAGCGCACCGACCGCCTCTTTCTCCGCCAGCTCGTTATACACTCTGACCGCCTCTTCGCTCTGGTGGATACGCACCTCGACACCCCGCTCTTCCAGCTGCTCGAGGGTTTCCGGGCAGACGCCGAGCCGCTCGTACATGCCGCATCCGAAGACCACCACTCTGGCCCCATGCTCCACCAACTCTTCAACATCGGCCGGCTGGATCCCGGGCTGGTGCCGCGTGCCGGTCTCGTTCCAATCCCACTCGCGTGAGCCGCCGGGGAACAGCTTGGCATCCTTGTACGGCGCCTCGCGGCCATCCACTTCGATCCGGCCCCAGGACAGGCCCACCACCCGCGGTGACGGCCGCTTCCTCGCATCCATCAGAACCTGCCTCCTTCAACTCGCCGTGCAAAAGCCGACAGTGGATCCGACCGGCCGGCCTACGGTCGGCCCCGGCTCTGGCCCGTGGCAATTCCGCCGGCGATCAGGTGCGCCGTACGCAGCGGCTCAGGGATGTTCGCGTTCACCGACAGCTGCCGGATCACACGCTCCGCCTCATCACGACTCAGCCCCAACCGCTGCACGTACACACCGGCCAGCCGCTCCATTGGGCCTAACCGCTCGATCAGCGCCCACTTGCGCGCGCCGCCCGGGACGCGGGTGAGCAATGCCTCGCGGATCTTCTCCAACCGCGGCCGGCGCCGTGCCACGACGATCACCGGGAGTCCCAGCGCCTCGTGCAGGCGGTGCAGGTCGACCACGTTGAAACCGCCGAGTGCGATCCCCTGCAGCAGGACCAGCTGCAGCTGCGCGGCGAATTTCGAGCCGGCCACCATCTCGATCAGCACCCGGGTGGCGTTGGCACCGTCGGCGGTGACGCGGCCGGTCAGCACGCCTTCCAGTCGCAGCCCGGAGAACACCGCACCCACCACCGGCACGTACCGTTGCGAGTACTTATCGAACGATCCGTCGTCGAACCCGACGACGTGCGAATAGGAGGAACGGCCCACGGTCAGCTCAGGGGTAGCACCCCGGCGCCTTCGCTCTGGGATCGGTGCGCTCCAGCCGAACGTCTCTTGGCTGGACGCGTCCATCTTTCTATTTTGACCATTCTACTACAGCGGGAGAGCACGATGACTAAAGGACCGAAGTCGGTCGTTGTCGCCGTTGCGCTCGCCTTCATGGCCACCGCCTGCGGCGGCAGCGAGAGCGAAGGCGAGATGCGAGCCGAGACTGAAGCCGCGCCGCAGATCGAGACGCGTGAGGTCGAATATACCGTTGACGGAACGGTCCTGCAGGGGTTCTTCGCCTGGGACGCCTCGACGCAGGAGACACGGCCCGGCGTGCTGGTCGTCCACGAATGGTGGGGCCACAACGAGCATGCGCGCAACCAGGCGCGCCGGCTCGCCGAGGCCGGTTATGTCGGGTTCGCGCTGGACGTTTACGGGAAGGGCAAGTTGGCGACCCACCCTGAGGACGCGAACGAGATGATGACCGAGGTGCTACAAGCCGGCGTCATCCCGGCGCGCTTCAACGCGGCGCTGGAGCTGCTCAAGCAGGACCCCCACGTCGATACGGAGCAAATCGCCGCGATCGGCTACTGCTTCGGCGGCCAGGTCGTGCTGGAGATGGCGAGGGCTGGCACCGACCTGGACGCGGTTGCCACCTTCCACGGCTTGCTTGCGACTGACAATCCTGCGGCCCCGGGCTCGATCAAGGCGCGAGTCCTCGTTCTCGCCGGGGCGGACGACCCGTTCGTGCCGCCGGAACAGATCACCGCGTTCAGGCAGGAGATGGAGACTGCCGGCGCTCGTTTTGAGATCGTCACCTACCCGGGCGCCAGACACGCCTTCACCAACCCGGACGCCGACAGCCACGGCATGGAGGCGCTGGCCTACGACGCCGAGGCGGATCGGCAGTCCTGGGCGAGGCTGCTGCAGATGCTCAACGAGGTGTTCGGCTGAGGCATCGCGGACGCGACCGCAGGTCACACCGAGCTGAGGTAGCGGTGCACGTACATCACGGCCATCGACCCTTCGCCTACCGCCGATGCGACGCGCTTTACCGAACCGTGGCGAACATCACCCGCCACGAAGACGCCCGGCAGGCTGGTCTCGAGCAGGAACGGCAAGCGATTCTGTAACTGGAATTGAGTCGCCTTGCCATTGGCCGCCGCCTCGGCGCCGGAGAGGACGAAGCCACGCTCGTCACGCGCAACGAGATCGCCGAGCCACTCGGTGTGTGGAATCGCTCCGATGAAGATGAAGAGCGCGGCAGCCGAGACGGTTTCTCGGGTGTTGTCGCCGTCGCCAGCTATTACGAGCTTCTCGAGACGCGTTTCGCCCAGAACCTCCACAACCTCGCACCCGGTCCGCACCTGAATGTTGTCGGCCCCGTCGATCTGATCGATCAGATACTGAGACATGTTGCTCGACAGTGAGGCGCCTCGCACCAACATCGTCACCGTCCGGGCGTACCCGGAGAAGTACATCGCCGCCTGCCCGGCCGAATTGGCGCCGCCTATTATATAGACGTCCTGATTTCGAACCGATTCCCCTTCGGTCATCGCCGCTCCGTAGTACACGCCGGCTCCCGCCAGACGTTCGATCCCCTCGGCGTCCAGCTGTCGATACGACACGCCGGTGGCGATCAGGAGCGCGCGACACTTCAGTTCGCTGCCATCCCCCAGCTTCACGGTCTTCGACGGCCCATCGACGGACAGGCCGACGGCCTCCTGTGCCGACAGCACCTCGGCGCCGAACCGCCGGGCCTGGCTCACGGCACGCCGCGCCAGCTCGCCGCCCGATACGCCCCCCGGGAAGCCGAGGTAGTTCTCGATCCGCGAGCTCATCCCCGCCTGGCCGCCAGGTGCCTGCTTCTCGACGACGAGCGTCCGCAGCCCTTCCGAGGCGCCGTACACCGACGCGGCCAGCCCCGCGGGGCCGGCCCCCACCACGACGAGATCGTAGAACGGCATGTCGGCGCTGGTCTGCAGACCGCAGCGTTCGGCGATCTCGCGGTTCTCCGGCTTCTCCAGCATCGAGCCGTCCGGGAAGAAGAGGCAAGGCAGCTCGAGCTTGTTCGTTCCCGAAACCTCGATCAGGCGTCGCGCTTCCTTGCTCACCTCGGGGTCCATCCAGAGATACGGGATGTTGTTGCGCGCCAGGAACTCCTTGATCCGATGCGAGGCGGGAGCCCACTGGCTGCCGACCACGCGGATCCCCTCGAACGGCGGCCGGTAGGCGGAGCGCCAGTCGTCCAGCAGGTCGGTGAGCACCGGGTAGAGCTTCTCCTCCGGCGGATCCCACGGTTTGAGCAGGTAGTGGTCGATATGGACTTCGTTGATCGCCCGGATCGCCGCCTCGGTATCCGCGTAGGCCGTGAGGAGCACCCGTTTCGACTCGGGGAAGATCTCGACCGCCCGCTGGAGGAATTCGACACCGCTCATCGCCGGCATCCGCTGGTCCACGAGCATCAGCGCCGACGGCTCGCCACGCCGCTTCAGTTCCTCGAGCAGCTGCAACGCGCTCGCACCAGAATCGGCGCGGGTAACTCGATACTCTGATCCGTACTCGCGCCTCAGATCGCGCTCGACGGCCCTAAGGACGTCGACATCATCGTCCAAGGTCAGGATTGCCGGTTTCGCCATTCTCTCCCTCCTGAATACTCGCTCTACAGCTTACGCTGTGGGTTCCGCATCCGCCGGCTGCTCGCAGGTCGCGGCCTCATCAACGGGTAGCCGAACCCGGAAGACGGTTTCGCCTGGCCGCGAGCTGAAGTCGACCGAACCGCCGCACCGTCCCCCGACGATGCGGCGCACGATGTCCAGCCCCAGCCCGGTGCCCTGCCCGACCTCCTTGGTGGTGAAGAAGGGCTCGAAGATGCGATTCTGTATCTCCTGCGGTATGCCCGGACCGTCGTCGATGACTTCGACCACGATGTGATCGCCGTCTCGACGCGTTTGGATGGTGATGGTCCCACGGTCCCCCAGCGCGCCGATCGCGTTGTCGATCAGGTTCGTCCACACCTGGTTTAGATCGCTCCCTCCGCTCCGGGCGCGCGGCAGATCTCGATCGTAGCGCCGCACCACTTCGATCCCTTTCTTGAGCTTGTGCCCGAGGATCCTGATCGTGTCCTCCAGCCCCGCGTGGACATCGACATAGTCCACCGGCGCCCGGTCCATGTGCGTGTAGGACTTCACCGCGCTGACCAGCTCCGACATGGTCCGCGAGCTGCGGACCACCGTTCCAGCCAGCTCCCGCGCATCGAGCGCCTTGTCCAACCAATCGATGGCCTCGGCCAGGCCATCCGCCGGTAGGGCGCCGGCGATCTCCTCCAAGTCCTCGTCCCGCACCCCCGCACTGGCCAGCGTGGAGGCGATCTCCCACGGTTCCTCCACACCGTGCCCCTCGAGCCAACTCAGCAGCTCATCTTCACGATCGCTGGCCTCCAGCGCCGACAGGCCGAGCGCCTGATCGGAACGCCGGCCGAATTCGGTGTACCGGTCGCTCAACTGCGCCCACCCATCCGAACCGAGGCCCGTCCTCGCCAGGCGCACCGTGGCTGACAGCAACTCGTCCAGCATCTCGACCAGCTGGCCAGCCGCGCGGCCCGCCGCCGCCGCCGGGTTGTTCAGCTCGTGGGCCAGCCCTGCCGACAGCTTACCCAGCGCCGCCATCTTCTCCCTCTGCCGCAGCTCTTCCTCCACGCGGCGCCGGTCGCTGATGTCGACGAAGGTGACCACACAACCCACCAGCTCGCCGTCACGCTCCACCGGGTACGACCAGTACTCGGCCGGGAAAGGCTTGCCGTCCGAGCAGAACATCACCTCGTCGTCGACGTGCGTTCCCTTGTGCTCCCGGAACGCCTGGTAGATGCGGCACTCCTCCACCGGGTACGGCTCCCCGTTGGGCCGCGTGTGGTGCACCAGGTCGTGCATGTGCTTGCCCAGCAGCTCGTCGACGCTCTCGTAGCCCAGAAGCCTGGCGCAGGCGGGGTTGGCGAAGGTGCAGTTGCCTTCGAGGTCGACCCCGTAGATCCCTTCACCCGTCGAATTGAGCAGCAGCCGCACCAGTTCGTCCGCCTGCCGCAACGCTCGCTGGGCTTCTCGCTGTTCGGTGATGTCCGCACCGAAAACGAAAACGAGGTCGCCCTCGAAGTCGCGCCGGTGAGTCAGCACGTAATCCCTATCCTGAATGCGCCGCTCGAGGACACACGGCCCCGTGGAATCGACGATCTCATTCCAGACATCCCCGTCGATATCCGGACAGATATCGAGCCAGCATGTACCGACGAGGTCGGCCCCGAACACTTCCTCCGCGGCCGCATTGGCCATCAGCACATTCCCATCTAGATCGAGGCGCACGACCGGCCCCGGATTCATCTCCGGGAACCGTGCGACCTCAGCGATGGTTGCCGCCTGCTCGGCGAGCAGCTGTTCGCTGCGGCGCCGCTCGCTGATGTCCATGAACGTGACCACGCAGCCCAACAGCTCACCCTCACGCTCCACCGGGTGGGACCAGTACTCGGCTGAAAAACTCGATCCGTCCTTCCGGAACATCACCTCGTCGTCCACATGCGTCCCCGCATGCTCACGAAACGCCTTGTAGATCCTGCATTCCTTCTCCGGATAGGGCTCCCCGTTCGGGCGCGTGTGATGGACCAGCTCATGCATGTTTCGACCCAGCAGATCCGTATCTTTCTCGAAGCCGAGCAGCCTCAGGCACGCGGGGTTAGCGAACGTGCACTTCCCTTCCAGATCGACCCCGTAGATCCCCTCGCCCGTTGAATCCAGCAGCAGCCGAACCAGCTCGTCGCTGCCGGCGAGGCTGTCCGCAGTCGCTGAACGACCGGACGGGGAAGCTGCGTTATCGCTCATAGGGACTAACCTCTCGTGCCTGAGGCCGGCATCGGTTTAGGATCCCCCCTGGATCGCATTCACCGCGTCATCCGTCGTCAGCACGGCGCTGGCGATCATCCGGAAGTTGAGCAGGGCGGCCTCGTAGAAATCGCCGCCGGGGAGCTGAGCCCCGGCTGTGGCGTCCTTCACCACCGACACCTCGAACCCCTGCTCGGTCAGCTCGCGCAGGTGCGCCTCGACACACAGGTTGGCGGACATGCCGGCCAGGATGACCTTGTCGATCCCTCTCTTTCGAAGCTGCAGGACGAGATCGTTCGATTCGGGCCCATACACCTTGTGCGGGCTCGCGATGACCACGTCATCGCGGTCGATCAGCGACTTGAGCGGCTCGTGCCAATCCGCCCCGGACCCGCTGAAGCCCTTGGTGGTCAGCGCGCCCTCGCGGTCGAACATCCCGACCGCGTGCATCATCTTCTCCAGCGCGCCGCCGAAGTCCCACTTGTGGTCCTGCGGGTAGTAGTAATGGGGAGAGATGAACACGGGGATCCCGGCGTCGTGCGCGGCGGACAGCAGCTGCCGCAGGTGCTCCACCGTGTTGTTCTTCTGTACGCTCGGTCCCACGACTTCCCAGACGACGCCGTCTTCCGAGAGGAAATCCCGTTGCGGATCCGTGATGACGACCGCGGTCTTTCCCTTTTCGACCTTAAACCCGGGGTTCGGGAGTATGTCGTTGTAGGTCGGTTCCTTGCCCATCGTGATCCTCCTTCGATGTTTGCACACAACCTCGGGCCTGACGACCCCGGGCACCGACCCGGGGTCGCCGCTCGTATCGCCCGATCAAGTCTTGACCTTGAATGCCTGGACGGCTTCTTCCGTGGTGAACATGTCGTTGGCGATGAAGCGGAAGTTGGTCATCGCCGCCTGATAGCCATCGAGGTCGGGAAACTTGGCGGCGGCCGTCGCGTCGGTCACCACCGCGACCTCGAAGCCCTGCTCCAGGAGCTCCCTCAGGTGTGCCTCGACGCAGAGGTTCGCCGACATCCCGGCGAGCACGACACGGTCGATGCCGCGCTTGCGAAGTTGGAGCACCAGGTCGTTGGCCTCGGGACCGTAGACCTTGTGCGGACTGGACACGACGGTCTCGCCGTCTTCGATGTAGGGCTTGTAGCGCGCCAGCCAATCGGCGCCGGATCCCTCGAAGCCGTCCACCGAGAGCGGCCCTTTGCGGTCGAACATGTTGATGTTGTGCATCAACACCTCGAGCGTCCCCTCGAAGCGCCACCCCTTGTCGGTCGGGTAGTAGTAGTGTGGCGAGATGAAGACCGGGATCCCCGAACTCTTCGCCGCCGCGAGCAGCGTCTCGATGTTCTCGACGGTGTTGTTCTCCTCGACGCTCGCGCCCACCGCGCCCCACGCGACCCCGTCCGGGCTCAGGAAGTCGTTCTGCGGGTCGGTGAGGACGAGTGCCGTGCGATCGTCGATCTGCATCGTCGGCTCCGGCAGCTGCGCTGTCGCGATACGCGCGGTAGCCAGCGTGAGCGCGACGATCGAGACCGTAAGAGTGCTGTTTCGCATCCGTCTTCCTCCTTGGTTGGGGCTAAAGTTCACGGTGACTTCTTCGTTTGCGAATCGCGGGTCGTAGACCCCGCGTTCAGGACCTCGTCGATCTTCTCGCACAGGGCGAGCGCGTTGAACGGCTTCAGCAGCAGACCGTCGGCACCCGCCGCGCGCGCCCGTCGCCCCGCTTCCCTCAAGTCGAACTGCCCGGTGATCAC
>JABAHS010036227.1_pt1 | contig 18700 bp, 15 predicted proteins | sample 7062111 | NCBI WGS metagenome assembly JABAHS01 (sample SAMN14534600, study PRJNA622989) | marine sediment metagenome | biome: marine biome [ENVO:00000428]; feature: marine pelagic biome [ENVO:01000023]; material: deep marine sediment [ENVO:00002113]; isolation source: pool of 4 deep marine... | reverse complement strand
ATCATGCCGGCAAACACGCTGACGATGATGCGCCACGACGCGATCCGCGTGTAGATCAGCATCGCCGCGCCGAACAGGCAGGCGGCCAGCGAGGTCTCGCCGAGCGAGCCTTCCATCTGCCCGATGAAGGCCTGCGAGTAGGTCAGGCCGCTGGCGAGCAGGCCCGACATGCCCTCGTTTGCGGCGAGCGCGAGGGCCGTCGCGCCGGTGTAACCGTCGACGGGCACCCACACCGCGTCGCCCGACAGCTGCACGGGGTAGGCGAAGTACAGGAATGCCCGCCCCACCAGCGCCGGGTTGAGGAAATTCTTGCCCGTGCCGCCGAAGACTTCCTTGCCGATGACCACACCGAAACTGATGCCTAGCGCGACCTGCCACAGCGGCGTCGTCGCCGGGAGGATCAGCGCATAAAGGAACGAGGTGACGAAGAATCCTTCGTTGACTTCGTGGTTGCGGACGCTGGCGAACAACACTTCCCAGAAACCGCCCGCAGCCATCGTCACGATGTAGATCGGCAGGAAATACAGCAGGCCGTGAATGAAATTGTCGTACACGCTCGCCGGATCGTAGCCGGCGCCGAGCAGGGCCATCATGGAGCCCCGCCAGCCGTCGACCCACTCGATGCCGAGCGACGCCATCGCCGTATGGGCCTGGAAGCCGACGTTCCACATGCCGATCAGGGCGCACGGCGTCGCGGCGAACACCACGGTGATCATCACGCGCTTGAGGTCGATCGCGTCGCGGACGTGCGGCGAACTCCGGGTCACGTCGGCCGGTGAGTAGAACAGTGTGTCGACCATCTCGTAGATGGCTTCGAGTTTTTCGAAGCGGCCACCACGCGAGAACAGTGGCTCGATGCTGTCGAGGAATTTGCGCAGTCCTTTCATCAGCCGTTCACCTCGATTTCAGTGAGGTTCATGCGCAGGTAGGCGCCATAATCGTGTTTGCCATTGCAGACGAATGAGCAGAGTGCGAGATCTTCCTCGGCCAGTTCGAGGCAGCCGAGTTCCTGTGCACGATCGGTGTCTTCCACCAGCAGCGCCTTCAAGAGCGGCGTCGCCAGGACGTCCAGCGGCATGATGCTCTCGAAGGCGCCCGTGGAGACCATCGCGCGCGGGCTGCCGTTCTGCGTGCTCGTCAGGCTGAACTTGTCGCGGTGCAACAGGTGCCCGGCGAAGGCGCGCGTCTGCGAGTAGCGGTCGGCGCCCGGCAGCATCCAGGCCAGGAATTCGCGGCTGCGGTCCTCCTCGAGCACCGTGAGCTGGGTCTGGTAGCGGCTGAGGTAGGCGAGCGGGCCCGCGGCGCGGTGCCCGCCGAGTGCGGAACCGCTGATGACGCGCAGGTTGCCCGGGGCGGTCTCGCCCTTCAGGAGGTCGGCGGTGCTCGCGCCGATGCGCGTGCGCAGGACCCGCGGCCGCAGGGCCATCGGGCCGCAGAGCGTGATCATCCGCTCGGTCGGCAGGCGCCCGGTCGTGAACAGCCGGCCGAAGGCCATGACGTGCTGGTAGCCGATGTGCCAGACGGTCCTCGTCTTGCTGACCGGCTCCAGGAAATGGATGTGCGTGCCGACGAGACCTGCGGGATGCGGACCGTCGAACTCCACGTGGTGGAACTGCTCCGGATGGGGGCAGCTGATCCCGGAGTCGGGCGCGGTACACAGGTAGATCGGGCATTCCGCGATTCGCGACAGCACCTTGAGGCCGTTGTCGAACGCCTCGGGGTCCTTTTCGATGAAGAACGCCGGGTCGATCGCGAGCGGGTTGGTATCGATCGCGGTGACGAAAATGGCAGCCGGCGTCGCGTCCGGTGCGGGAATGCGGCTGAACGGGCGCGTGCGCAGCGTCGTCCAGAGACCGGAGGCGATGAGATTGTCACGCACCTCCTGCGCATCGAGTGTGTCCAGCTGCGACGCGTCCCAGGACCTGAACGATTCCGCGTCGTCGCCCTCGAGCCGGATGACGACCGACTGCAGCGCGCGCCGCGCACCGCGGTTTACCGCGATGACCTCGCCGGCGCCCGGCGCCGTGAACGGCACCTCCGGGTTGCGCTTGTCGTGGTAGAGCACCTGTCCGAGCCGGACCTTGTCGCCGACCTGCACCGCCATCCGCGGGCGGATGCCCGACACGTCGGTCGCAACGGCGGCAACGGTCGTCACCTCGGCGCCGTCTTCGATCGTGTTCTCGGGTTCGCCCTTGATCGGGATGTCCAGGCCTTTCTTGATTTTGATTCGCATGTAGCTGTGGGACGTCTTATGAAGGTTGTGCGCCGCTCACGCGCCGAAAAATGCAACAAACAGGGCACAGACCGTGAGCCAGATCGATCCAACCGTATGGATGCCCAGTGTCATCTCTATCGCCCGCGTCATGGCCGGCCGGTCCGCAACGCCGGTGCGGATCGCGCGCGCGGCCTGCCAGGCGAGCACCAGCAGCAGGCCCGGCACGATCACCGTCCAGGCCGGGAAACCGCCCCGCAACGCGAGCCAGACCAGCGCTGCGACGCCCGTGGCATGCAACAGCAGGTAGATCACCGAGGTGCCGCCGAGACCGACTCGGACCGGCAGCGTTCGCTTGCCGGTGGCGCCGTCGGCCGCGATGTCCGGCACTTCGTTGATCAGCAGAATCGCCGTCACCCAAACACTGACGGGGATGGAAAACAGCAAGACGTCGAGCCCCAGTGAGCCGCTTTGCAGCCAGGCCGCGCCGGTTACCGGCAGGACGCCGAATGCGATGCCGACGGAGAGTTCGCCGAGACCGGTGGAGGCCAGGCGGATGGGGCCGAGCGAGTACAGCACGGCGAGCAGCAGGCCGGCGATGCCGAACCACAGGACCATCGCTCCCTTGCTGAGCAGCAGGATCAGGCCGGCGATGGCGGCGATTCCGATCAGGCTGACGCCGAGGCGGGCCATGCCACTGGCCGTCATGATGCCGGTCTGGATGAATCGTGAGCCACCGGTGTAGGGGTAGATCCTGTCTTCGTTCTGGCGGTCGGTGCCGCCCGAATCGTCACCGACGTCGTTCAGGACGTTGGCGCTCGCATGCACGCACACCGTGGCGAGCAGGGCGAGGATGAATACGAACAGGTCGAACCGGCCGGCGGCCATGAAGCCCCACGCCGAACCGGCCAGCACTGGCAGCACGGAGGCCGGGAAGAACTTCGGCCGCATGGCGTTGAACAGGCGCTTCAGCACCTGCGCGGGCGAATCGCCGACAAACTCCTTCGTCGACGGTCCTGTAACCGTAGTTGAGTCCGATGACACGTGTTTTTCCCCTATTGAGGCGCTGAGCGCAGCGCATATTTCGCAAAGCGCCTACAATATAACGCCATGAGACTACATTCCACGGCGGCAAAAGGTACCGCGGATTTTGCGACTTCCATTTTCGCGCTATTTATGCTCGCCGCCGGCCTGTTTTTGCAGGCCGCCGAGGCGTCCGGTACGGGCGGTCAGAATGGGGCGGGGAAGGTCGATAGCCCGTACGTCGTCCTGGTCTCGATCGACGGGTTCAGCCGGGATTACCTGTCGATCTATCCGACGCCGGCGCTCGACAGGATTGCCGCGTCCGGGGTGCGCGCCGAATCGCTGCGGCCGGTCTTTCCCAGTCTGACGTTCCCGAACCACTACTCGATCGCGACGGGGCTTTATCCTTCCGAGCACGGCATCGTCAGCAACCGCTTTCCCGACGAAACGCGCGAGAACTGGTACAAACTTTCGGACCGCAACAGCGTCGAGGACGGCCGCTGGTACGGCGGCGAGCCGGTCTGGGTGGTGGCGGAGAGGCACGGCCTCGTGAGTGCGGCGTATTATTTCGTCGGCACCGAGGCGGCGATCCAGGGTGTGCGGCCGAGTCACTGGAACAGTTTCGACGCATCGGTGCCCGCGAGCGACCGCGTCGACCGGGTAGTGGAGTGGCTGCAGTTGCCCGAAGAGCAGCGGCCGCACCTGGTCACGCTCTATTTCGAGCACGTCGATACGGCGGGACATGACTTCGGACGCGGTTCCCCGGAACTGGCCCGGGCGGTCGCAAAGGTGGACGCAAATATCGGGCGCCTTCTCGACGCTATCGCCGAACTGGGGCTTGCGGGCGAGGTTAACGTGCTGGTCGTATCGGATCACGGCCAGGCGAACTACGTGAATCCCGAAGGGAGTTTCGTTCTTCGAGACCACGTCGACCTGGCCGGGCTGGAGATCATTTCGGGCGGTGCCTACGCCTGGATCTACCAGCAGCAGCCGGACCGCGAACGGGCAGCCGCTATCCGCGATGCGATCAACGAAAAATGGTCGCACGGTCGCGCCGTGCTTCGCGACGAAGCCCCTGCCGAATGGCGGGTCGCCGACACCCCACGGTATCCGGAAATCTTCGTCGTCCCGGACGTGGGCCACGGCGTCATCGTGGACTCAGACGGCTTGGCATGGCTGACGAAGGGCGATCACGGTTGGGAGCCGTCGGAGCAGGCCATGCACGGCATATTCCTGGCGGCGGGCCCGGGGCTACCGGTCGGCATGACGATCGGCGAAATCAGTGTCGTCGAGGTGTATCCGCTGATGCTGGACTTACTGCAGATCGAAGCGCCCGCGCCGCCCGCAGGGCGGGGCGGGCTCCGATCTCTCGTGATCCGGGAAGAGTAAGTACGAGTGGGTCGGGCCTAGGTGCTCGACGCGTCGAAGATGCTCTGGATCGAGTTGTCCAGCATGGCGTTGAATTCCTCATCGGACTGCTGCGCACTGAGGCCCTCGGACAGCGCCCGCGAGAAGCTCGCCACCATCCCGTTCTGGCGGGCCAGCCGCTCGTTGGCCTCTTCACGCGAGTAACCGCCGGAGAGCGCGACGACCCTCAGCACGTTCGGGTGCGCGATGCAGTCGGCGTACAGGTTGTCCTTCTCGGGCAGCGTCAGCTTGAGCATGACGAGCTCGTCCTCACCGAGGCTGTCGAGTTCTTTCATGATGGCTGCATGCAGCAGATCCTCCGCCGCTGCCTTGTCGGGGCAATTGATATCCACCTCCGGCTCGATGATGGGCACGAGGCCCGCGGCGACGATCTGGCGGCCGATCTCGAACTGCTGGCTGACGACCGCGTCGATGCCCGCCGGATTCGCTTCCTTGATGACGGAGCGCATCTTGGTGCCGAAGACGCCGTTCGCCTTTGCTTTCTTCAGCAGTTCGTCGAGACCCGGCATGGGCTTCATGACCTGTGCGCCGTTCTCCACGTCCGCGAGACCCTTGTCGACCTTGAGGAAGGGCACGACGTTCTTCTCGTTCCAGAGGTAGCGCGCCGTCGGCTGGCCTTCGATTTCCCGGTCCATGGTGTTCTCGAACAGGATGGCGCCGAGGATGCGATCGCCGTTGAAGGCCGGGCTGGTGATGATTCGGGTACGCATCTCGTGCACAATCGCGAACATCTCGTCGTCGTTCGACCAGGCGTCCTCGGTGATGCCGTACAGGCCGAGGGCCTTCGGCGTGCTGCCGCCGCTCTGGTCGAGTGCTGCGATGAATCCGGGTTTTGTTCTGACTTTCTCGAGTTGTTGTTCGAAGCTCACTGTACCGTCCCGATTGATGGTTGGATTGGGGGAGAGCGCGGATTGTACAGTAAGCGGGCAAAGTTCGAACAGGAGATACTAACCTCGTCGATTGGCAGGATCCCCAGGAATCATGAAATCTCTAAGTAACTTGCTCGCATCAGCGGTGCTTCTTGCGCTGCCGGCGATCTCTACAGCGGCAAAGACGGATGCGGTCCTGCTCCTGAACGGCAACACGATTACCGGCGAAATCAAGTCGCTCGACTTCGGCGCGCTGCGCTACAGCACCGATTCCATGGGCACCGTGTCGATCGACTGGGAAGACATCGTCAGCATCACGACGAAACAGACCCTGCAGGTCGAGGTGTCGGACGGCACGCGCTATTTCGGCACGCTGGACTCCGCCGATGATCGATTCCGGATCAAGGTCAAGACAATGGTGGGTGACGTCGACCTGCACACCTCGCAGATTGTCAGGATGGTGCCGATCGACGCCGAGGAATCGTTCTGGGAGCGCCTCGATGGTTCATTCGCCCTCGGGTTCGACTCCGAAAAGGCCAGCGACGTGACCACGCTGCGTACCACCGCGGACGTGACCTACAGAACCCGGAAATATCTCGTCGGACTCCAGGCGACCGTAAATAACACGACCCAGGCCGAGGACGAGACGCGCAACCGCACCAATATCCGCGGCAATTACCAGCGTTTCCGCGGCAATCGCTGGTTTACCGACTGGTTCACGGGCTGGGAGCGGCACGATGAGCTGGGTATCCAGTCACGTCTTTCGGGCGGCGGTGCCCTCGGGCGCTACCTCGTGCAGACGAATCGCAATCAGCTCTCGGTGACGGGCGGTCTGAACATCACGCACACGTCGTTTACCGGCGAAGACTCGTCCACGGAAACCGCGGAAGGCAGGATTCAGGTGCGCTACCTGCACCGCAACCTGGACCCGGAGGCAAACATCACTTTTACCACGAACATATTTCCGCTACTGGAGGACCTGAGCGAGTATCGTGCAGAATCGGAGCTGATCTTCCGGCGGGAATTTGTCGAGGACCTGTTCTTCGACGTCACCTTGTCGCATTCATACACGACCAATCCGCCGACGGATGCCAACAAAACCGACTACACGATTACGACCTCGATCGGGTATTCCTGGTAACCGGCCTTCATGCCGGCAGCTAGAATATGTAGTCGCCCACGAGTTCCAGGAGGTGATCGGTCCAGCGCTCCGGGAATGGCTCCGCAAGTTCGACCGATTCCGCAAAGTCCACCTCGAAGACGCGTCGTTCGAGTTCCGCGACGGCGTCTGGGTGGGACGTTGCGATATTCAGCTCCTTGTTGATGCGGAAGCTCCAGCGGTCCCAGTTCGCTGACCCGATGCATGCCCAGCCGTCGAACACGGCAGCCTTGATGTGCGACATACCGGGATAGATGAAGACACGTATGCCGTGCGCCAGCATGGCGTTGGCGGCGAGCGCGTTGTTGCGGGTGATGGGGCCGCGATCGGTGACGAGCGGCATGATGACCCTTACGTCCACGCCCCGGCGTCGCGCCTTGGCAAGCTCGTAGAGCATCGCGTCGTCCGTGAAATACGCGTTTTGAACGTAGATATACCGTCGAGCGCTGCGTATAGCGTCCCGTTGCACCGTGAATATCTCGTGATCGTGCGGCCGCGTGAACAGCACCCGGATGGGGTGGCCGTCCCCGTCGGCGACATCGGGCCTTTTCCACAGGCGCATGGCGAGGTAATTCAGGTCACCGAATAATCCGGCGTGTGCCCAGGCTTTCTCGAATTCGTATTGCAGTATGCCGACGACGGGACCCCGGAGTTCCGTCATCAGGTCGTGCCAGTCATAGCGGTACTCTCGCGCAATGTTCATGCCGCCCGTGAAGGCGATCTCGTCGTCGATGATCGCCGTCTTGACGTGATCGCCGGTCAGCCAGGGATTGACGGCCTGGCGTACGTCGATCTCTGAGTCGCGCTCGAGAAACCGGCGAACCGAAGTCGGCCCACGGTAATCTTCCGGCAGCGTCGCCTGCTTCTCGATGGTAGAGACGATCGTGCCCAGTCCGTCCAGCAGAATCCGGACTTCGACACCTTCGTTGGAACGCCGCTTCAGCAGTTCGCCGATACGCACTGCATAGTCATCGTTGTCGAAGATGTAGGTGCGCAGCTCGATCGACGATTCGGCGCCGGTCACTGCATCGATGAACCGGGTGAAGAATTCCTGGCCGTCTACGAGAAACTGCATCGTGCCCGAGTACGACTGCCGCCCGGTCAGTTCGTCGAGACTCGCCTCCCATGCGTCGAGGTCCATGCCCGGTAGTGACGAGACCGAGGGGACAGGATCATCCTGTAGCTCCTGCATCGAGATTGGCGAGACCGCTTCTGTTAACGTATCGGTCGTAACGAACAGCAGGCGGTAGATCGAAGATATCGGGCGGAATACTATGCCGGCCGTATGGCTGCTTGCGACGTGGCCGGCTGTCTGCACATACGGGACCGGCGCGGGACCCGACGCAAACTGTCGCCGAGGACCGGGCATGCGTACGAACACCGCCACAGGCAGGTCGCGATTAACATACAGGAACGGCAAGGAGTAATAGCCGGTGTCCCCGGTATTGAAGCCGATCCGGCGATCGTCGATTCCTCGTTCGTCAAGAAAGTCCTCGAGCACCGGGAGGCCGCGGGCGACGAGATCCGACATTGTGATGCGCTGCGCAATCGCGTAGGTGCCCGGCTTTTCATCGATGACAGTCGCGACGAAGTTTCCCTGCTCGTTGTAGTAGAGAAAGTAGTCGTCGACGCTCAGGTGCAAAACGACACCCGAGCGTTGGTCACGGGACAGTAAGGTGGCAAAAAGGCGCTCGCGCAGTGCGTGCCAGTCCGCGATGCCCAGGAGCCTCACCGGCTTCCGGTCGGCTGGAAGCTCGGCCCAGCGTACGCTGCGTTCATACTGCAGCGGAAGCAGGAACGGGCCGTCGTATCGGTCGCCTTCACGCAGTTCGAGGATCGGGATGCGCTCGGCCCAGTTGCCGCCCCCGTAGCGCACCTTGTCGCCGCGGCGGAAGCGCACGTAGAAATCGGTGCCGCTCAGCCACGCCTCATCCGCGATCAGCGGGCGCGTCTCGGCTTCCTCGGCGAAGCGGCCGACCAGCGTCGGGTAGTTGATTGGCTCGGATTCAGATACGCAAGCCGCCAGCATGGACAGTGTGGTGGCCAGAGGTAGCAGCAACAGAGCCCTGATGGTCATGCTCGCTCCGCCATATGCGCATACAGGTATTATATTCATACGCTGCGCCGGCCGGTATTCGCAAATGCCGAGACTCCGGGCGCCGCCGACGGCCGGGCCCTTACATTTTGTGACAAACACTGGGCGTGCGCCGTGAGATAATCGGACGATTCCAATCAATGCGGAGTTCGACCGTGAAAATTGCAATCATTGGCGGCACGGGCTTCGTCGGTAGCTATATCGTCGACGCGTTAATCGACGCCGGTCATGAGCCGCACGTACTGGTAAGGTCCGGCAGTGAGGACAAGCTCCACCGCGCAGGTGAGTGCAGGGTCACGACCGGCGACCTCGGATCGGCCGAGGCACTCGATTCGGTCGTTGCGGGCTGCGACGCGGTCATCTACAACGTCGGCATCCTGCGCGAGTTCCCGCGGCAGGGGATCACGTTCGAAGCCCTGCAATACCGTGGTGCGGAGGCCGTGGCGGAGGCGGCGAAGCGCGCCGGCATCCGGCGCTTCCTGCTGATGAGCGCCAACGGCATCGACAGTGCCGAGACGCCTTACCAGACGACCAAGCTCAAGGCGGAGGCGATGATCCGCGAAAGCGGCCTGGACTACACGATCTTCAGGCCCTCGGTGATCTTCGGCGACCCGCGCGGCACGATGGAGTTCGCGACGCAGCTCTATCGTGACATGGTCCGCGCACCCCTGCCGGCGGTCGGTTTCCACACGGGCCTGAGCCCTGCTCGCGGCGAGGTAGTCATGTCGCCCGTGCACGTGCGCGACGTGGCCGACGCGTTCGTCGGTGCGTTGACCGACGACGCCACCATCGGCAAGTGCTTCCCGCTCGGTGGACCGGAGGTGGTTTCGTGGGTCGAGATGCTGGAGCGCATCGCGGAAGCCGTCGGCCGGAAGAAGCTCATCCTGCCTATGCCAATCGGGTTCATGAAGCTCGGCGCCACGCTGTTCGACTGGCTGCCGTTCTTCCCGGTCACGCGCGACCAGCTCACCATGCTCGCGGACGGCAATACGGCCGAGCCCGACGAACTGGCTGCGCTGATCAGACGTGAGCCCCAGGCGTTCTCGCCCGAAAACCTGAGCTACCTTGCCGGCTGATCCATCCGTGGCCGGGCGCAGGCTCCTTGTGGTGCTGGGCAACCAGCTGTTCTCCCCCGATCGCCTCGAGAGTTGCCGGGATGCCGTGGTCTTCATGGCAGAAGATGTCGGTCTCTGCACCTATGTGAGACACCACCAGCAGAAGATCGTGCTGTTTCTCGCGGCGATGCGCAGCTATGCCGACGAGCTGCGCGCGGCGGGCTTCCAGGTCCGCTATTTTCCGCTGGACGCCGGAGATGAGTCGTACGAGGGCAGGCTGGCGGGCGTCGTCGCGGAACTCGATTGCCGGGAGCTGCTGCACTTCGAGGTCGAAGACAAGCCTATGGAAGAACGGCTCGTCGACTTCTGCGCGCAGCGTTCGCTCGAACGAATCGAGCTGCGGTCGCCGATGTTCCTGGGCACACGCGAGGATTTCCTCCAATTCGCAGGCGAGCGCCCTCGGCTGCGCATGGGCGATTACTACAGGCGTCAGCGACAGCGTACGGGCATTCTGGTGGATGCGGACGGCGAACCGGAGGGCGGCAAGTGGAGCTTCGATGAGGCGAACCGAAAGAAGCTACCCAAGAGCGTGCAGCCGCCCGAGGTTGCGGCCGCTCCACGCACGCGTCACGTCGACGACGCGATCGGCGTCGTCGAACGGCATTTCTCGGACCACCCGGGCCGCGCGGCCGATTTCTGGTGGCCGACGACCCGGGAGCAGGCCGGGCAGTGGCTGCGGGATTTCCTGGACGAGCGGCTGGCGCAATTCGGCCCCTACGAAGATGCCATCAGCCGGCGGTCGGACACGATTTTCCACAGTATGCTCAGCCCGAGCCTCAATATCGGGTTGTTGACGCCGGACGAGGTGCTCGATGCCGTGCTCGAGCGGCATTCGGCGCACAATGCGCCAATCGAGAGCATCGAGGGATTCGTCCGCCAGGTTCTCGGCTGGCGCGAATTCGTCCGCGGCATATACCGCGTCTTCGGTGACGAACAGGAATCACGTAATTTCTGGCAGCACGACCGGGAACTTACGGACGACTGGCACCGGGGCAGCACCGGAATCGCGCCGCTGGACGATGCAATCAGCAACTCGTTGCGCCTCGGCTGGGCACACCACATACAGCGACTCATGGTCATCGGCAACCTGATGACGCTTTGCGAGATACGGCCCCGTGCCGCGTGGCGCTGGTTCATGGAGATGTACGTCGACTCGTCGGAGTGGGTGATGGGGCCGAACGTATTCGGGATGGGGATCTTCAGTGACGGTGGCCTGTTCGCCACCAAGCCGTACATCTGCGGGTCGAACTACATTCTCAAGATGAGTGACTACGGCAAAGGGGACTGGTGCACGACCGTCGATGGTCTTTACTGGCGCTTCATCGACAGGCATCGGGACTTCTTCGCGTCGAATCCCCGCCTGGCGCTGATGCCGAAAGCACTCGATCGGCTCGATAGCAGTCGCCGGGAGAGCATTTTCGCCGCCGCCGCCGAGTTTCTGCGGCGCTTCACGATCAAAGTTACGACCTGAAACAATTCATCACACTCTTGAAACCCATTTGCCTCGGCGGATTGCTACCTTCTTTCGCGTTGTATCAACCCGAGAATAAATGGAGATTATCAATGACCAGCAGGATTGCAGGATTTTTCAAACTGCTTATCGCAGCACAGTTCGTCATCGTCGCGGCGCAGGCAAGCGCCGGACACCATGAGAAAAAGGCCGAGTCAAAAGATATCGTCGACACGGCCGTCGCCGCAGGCCAGTTCCAGACACTGGCGGCTGCTCTCGAAGCCGCCGACCTCGTTGGCACACTGAAAGGCGACGGGCCGTTCACCGTTTTCGCTCCCACTGACGCCGCGTTCGCAAAGCTGCCTGCTGGCACCGTCGAATCGCTGCTGAAGCCGGAAAATCGAGACCAGCTCGTGGCGATCCTGACCTACCACGTCGTGCCGGGCAAGGTAGAAGCCGCGCAGGTCGTCAACCTCGACGCGGCAACGACCGTTAACGGGCAGGACGTGCAGATCACGGTCGCGGACAGTGCCGTGCAGGTCAACAACGCCAACGTCATCAAAACGGACATCGACGCGAGCAATGGCGTCATCCACGTGATCGACACAGTCATCCTGCCAACTTCGTAAGGACCGGTAGGGGGCAGCACAGGGACGTGCTGCCACCCTTTATCCAATGACCACGCTGGGTTCATTCGCGAGAGACCTGAACGTTGTTGTCGCCGGCGCCTCTGGTGGTATCGGCGCGGAGTTCGTGCGTCAGCTCGCGGCGGATGAACGCGTTGCCAGTGTGCACGCGCTTTCCCGCAGGCCGGTCGAGTCCGAGAGTAACAAGGTGACCGCGATATCGATTGATATCGGCGAGGAGGGCTCGGTCGCCGCCGCTGCCGAGGCAGCGGCCCGACACGAACTTGACCTCGTTGTCGTCGCCACGGGCATTTTGCACAGGGGCACGGAGGTGCAGCCCGAGAAATCGCTGCGCGACATCGACCCCGCAGCCATGATGGAGGCCTTCAGCGTGAATACCATCGGCCCGGCCCTGGTTGCGAAGCATTTCCTGCCGAGGTTTCGGCGTGACGCCAAAACGGTTTTTGCGGCATTGTCCGCGCGTGTCGGGAGCATCGGCGACAATCGACTCGGCGGCTGGACGTCGTACCGCTCGTCCAAGAGCGCGCTGAACATGGTGCTCAAGACGCTCTCGATCGAACACGCGCGTCGTTTTCCGGACGCCGTCGTGGCAGCACTGCATCCCGGGACCGTCGATACGGCAATGTCCGCGCCTTTCCAGCGCGGGGTTCGCGAAGGCAGGCTCTTTTCGCCGGAAAAATCCGTCGGCTGCATGCTCTCGGTAATCGACGGATTGACCGCGACGGACACAGGCGGCTTTTTTGCCTGGGACGGCGCCCCGATAGACTATTGATACGACGCACCGGAGACGTATGCTGCCATGAGAGATAAAGCCTGGCTCCTGTTACTGCTGCTCGCGCTTTCCGGAAACGCTGCAATGGCAATCGAAGAACCGGCCTACGAGGTCCTATTGGAAACCAAGTACTACGAGGTACGCCGCTATCAGCCGTACATCGTTGCCGAGGTGGACGTGGACGAGGACTTCAAGCGGGCCGGCAATACCGCGTTTCGCGTTCTCGCCGGCTATATCTTCGGGGACAACGAGCCGCAGCAGAAGATGGAGATGACGGCCCCGGTCGAGTCGAGCAAGGGCGTGCGCATGAACATGACGGCGCCGGCTACTGCGCAGGCCGGTGATGGCGAGGGACCATACACCTACGCGTTCGTCATGGAACGCAAGTACACGATGGACACACTGCCGAAGCCCGACAATCCCGCCGTTCGCCTGGTGCAGCGGCCGGAGCGGGTCGTGGCGGTGCACCGCTACTCGGGAAGCTGGAGCGAGAACCGCTACCGGGAGCACGAAAAGCGCCTCCTCGACGCGCTTGCCGTGGACCGCGTCGAAACCACGGGAAGCCCCGTCTTCGCGCGCTACAACGCGCCTTTCACCCCCTGGTTCCTGCGTCGTAACGAGATCATGGTGGAGATCGACTGGGAAGACTCGGAGTAGATCAGCGCAGAGCGGATTCGAATTTACCTGCGGCGTTGGCGTCGATGTGCAGGATATGGACCAGGAATTCACGGAAAAGCGGCAGCTGGTCGGGATCGATGATGTTGATGCCCGGCAGCCCGGTCAGCTTCTCCACGAGGTCGAGCGCAGCCGTGGTATTGGTCGCCGGCCCGGCCACCAGGTCCGGTCGTAGCCCGTAGGCTTGTTGTACGCCAACGACCGCGTAAGGATCGGTGGCGCAGAGTATGCAGCAGCATACGTTGGCGCCGAGTTCCTCGATGGCCGCCGCGCCGTTGTATGGCTCCAGCGGCGAGGCCCCGGCCTCTACGACCATGAAGTCCGCGTCGCGGCTCGCTATGTAGCTGAGCAAGGGCCGGAGGGCGGTCCGGAATTCGTGTTCCGACACGACGGTGGATGGCAACCCTGCGTCGACGAAATCGTAAATCTCCGCCGCCCCGTGATCGCGGAAACTCAGGATGTCCCGAAAGCGGCCCGCTCCCGTCAGCTTGGTGCCAATGACCCGGAAGCCGAGGTCGGACAGGATCTGGCAAGCATACTTGCCGACCATCGTTTTGCCGGCCGACATCGACGTACCCACCATCAGGATCGTCGGAAGCCGCAGCACGCGCGGCGGCGCGTCAAGCGCAAAATCGCGCATGCAGACCTTTCTGCCGTCGCGCACCACGTGGCCCGCGTACTCGAGGTCCATCGGTCGCGGCAGCAGCCTCGACACCGAGGTGAAACGCCCGAAAAGCCCGGCGCTGGTCATGGCGTTCATCTCGCCACCGTCGATCTCCATCCAGCTGCCGACGCCTTCCAGCGTGGCGGCGCGATGGCCGAACGCGCCGATGACGCGATCGCCCGGGTCGACGCCGATCATTTCGCCAGTCGTACATTCAATGTTATAGAGCCGCGTCGGTTCGCCCACGACTTCGGCCTGCACGTAATCGCCGGTTTCCCACTCGCTCCGCGGGATGGTCTCTACCTCGAACGGCCTGGTGTCGAAGTCTGCAATTCGTGCAAGTGATCCCAGTACCTCCTTGTTCATCGCACGGGCTCCGATGTTTCGGCGGGCGGTGACAGTAGCAGCAGGGTGAGCAGCGCAGCCCGTTCGAGCGTCTTGTCGATGTCGACGTATTCGTGCTCGGCATGGGCGCCGTCGCCAACCGGACCCAGGCCGTCCAACGTGGCCGTGTACTGGCTCGTGGTGTTGCCGTCGGAGCCGCCACCCGCCCGGGAGGGGCGTAGCTCGAGGCCGAGTTCGGCGCCGAGCTTCTTCGCCCGCCGCCACAATGCCACATTACGCGGCGTTGCCTCCATTGACGGCCGCCCGATGCGGCCCTCGATGTGGAGGCGTACGCCCGGCGTGGTCGGCTTCATGGCGTGGATAGCTTTCTCGATCGCCTGGCCGGACGCAACGGTCGGCACACGCACGTCGACGACCGCGGTGCTATGAGGAGCGATGACATTGGGCTGGATACCGCCGTCCACGGTGCCGACATTGACGGTGATGCCCTTGTCCGGGTCGTTCAGGGCAAACAGCGCCTGGATGACGTGCGAGAGTTCCAGGATCGCGCTGGCTCCGCCTTCGGGATCGAGGCCGGCATGCGCGGCCTTGCCGAAAACGGTGACCGTGAAGCGGCCGATGCCCTTGCGCTCGGTCTTGATATCACCGTTCGCGCCTAAGGCCGGTTCGAGTACGAAGGCACGCTCGGCGCGGCGCGCCAGCATGCGGATGTAAGAAGACGATGTGCGGCTGCCGATCTCCTCGTCGGCATTGATCAGCACGACCGGCGTCAAGGGTGGCTCGAGACCCAGCTCGCGTAATGTGCGCAACGCGACAACGATCTGGGCAAGCCCGCCCTTCATGTCGAATACACCGGGACCCCGCATCGTATTGCCATTCACGGTGAACGGGCGTGTGTCGATGGTGCCGATCGGCCAAACGGTATCGAAGTGTCCTACCACGAGTTGGTTGCCGCGATCGCGGGGACGCTCTACCGGTCGCGCGAAGACATGGCGCACGCCGCGGACTGCGCCCGGCTCCCTGGCGATATACCCGACGTCCATGAGTGCGCCCGAGAGAACGCGCCGCACGCTGTCGTGATACTCCGGATGCGCAGAGGGCGATTCCGCCTCCACGAGACGTTTCACGAGACTTACGAGCGCATCCCTCTGACCATTGATGAAGTCTCTTACCTGGTCGACGGCTTTACTCGCCATGCCGCCATCACTTCTTCATTTCCGCCGGAAACGGAAAGGCATTGGATCTGTCGATGGCCGCGAAACGGCCGGGCGACAGGTAGGCGAACAGCGGTGAGTCGTGGATCAGGTCCTGGCTGTCGTGTTCCGATGCCCGAATGAACGACGACTCGGCGCGTGCAGCGACGATCTCACCCGTGATCAGGCAGTTGTCCCCGAAGCCGGTTACGGTCTTGAAGTGCCGGCACTCGAAGTAGAGGTAGGCGTCCTCGATGAACGCGCCGTCGATTTTTTCGGCGGTAAACGTGTCGAAGTAGTCGAGTATCGGTTTACTGCCACCGATGCGCGGTGAAGCGGCCAGGCTCGTGTACAGGATCTGCGACGGTTTCGGGTAGCTGACCGTGAACTCACCGGTTCGCTCGATATTGGCGCAGGTCGCGTGGCTGGGCGTGCAGACGAAGCCGAAGTAGTTCTGCCAGCCCATGGGCGTCACCATGTGCTTGGGCGCCATGTCGAGCGCACCGTCTTCGTCGACGGTGCCGATGAGCACGAGCGGCGCAACCGTAAAGAACCGTTCCCAGACGGGCTCGCTCGTGTCGATATCGACCAGGCGGCGCTTTACGCTTGACTCGGTCACGTCCGCTCCGGGCAGGCGCTCCTCCCACAACTCTCAAAATAGAACCGGGCCCGCCGGTTGAGAATAGGTAGTTGCCGCGATCTGCCCATTTACAACGTCGTCGAAGTGGTCGAAACAGCAAGTTACCAGGCTGGTGATGGCCGATGTGTCCTTCTCCAATGATGCCGACGACCGCCTGCCGCATAGCTCGGCTGGACTTTTCTCAGTCTGGTGCCGGTAGACGCGTATCGAACGTGGTCAGTTGCAACACGTACGGTGTGGTTTCGCCCTCATCGGGGAAGCCATCCCCATCGGCATCCTGACCGGGGTGGTAGAGCGCGAAGTTGTGGGTGCCTTTGATCTTACCGGGGCCGATGAATTCGAGTTCACCCGTGACCACGCCAATCAGAACGATCTCGTTCGTTACCTGACTCGACGGCCCGAGTTCCTTTAGCCCGTACCATATCGAGTAGTAGGACGCAGTGTCCCGCGCAGTCATGGCTATGCTGACCAGAATTGGGCTGTTGGAGTCACTCGAGGTGAACACACCGGGGAACAATACGTCAACATTGAGGCCCGAGTCGATCGACCCGTAGCCGGCGGCGCGTTTACCGGAAGGATCAGCGCTGATGATGTAGGTCCACTGCCCCGGCACTCCGACTACTTTGGCAACCCACGCGCCATCCAACTTGTACGCACCAACGCCCTTACCAGCCGTCGCCGATAGCGATAGACCAAACGTAAGCGCCAAGAAAACGAACAAATACTTGGTGTATCTCTTCATCGAAATCTCCTTGCCGCGGATGCGGCTCTGGTTGGCTCCTGCGAGGCATAACCTGTGGCACACTGTCGACAGCCAGCGCACAGCATGCAGACAGCAAGGCCACACGGTGCCTGCGGCATGTACTTCAGTCGTGAGGTACTAGCCAAACGAGACGCATTCATTCGCTCTGTTCATGTGAATTAAACGGGTTAGTCGGCAGCCCGGCGATCTTGGGGTCCTTCGTGGCGTAGCAGAACGCGTCGCGGAGGAAGCGAGGACCCGTAGCTTTGCGTCTCCAGCTTTCGCTGGATTTGCCTTTGTCGCACAGCACATGGTGCGCCGCTGGCAAATATTGTCAATTCGGGAAAATACTCAAGGATGATCGCTTCGCGTCTCGCCGCAGTCCTTAAGTCTCAATTAGCTGAGCGGCAGCTTTAGAGGGGATGGCCGAGCCGCGGCAGGCGATTCTCATGGCGATCTGGGTCGAGTCTCGACCGCCGTGGGCTTAGTGTCAGCGCCCAACGGGAGCAGTCATTCAGATCGATCAGCACGCCTTGGTCTTGACGGCACACAGTGGGCATAAGCGGTGCCGGGTAGATCAGTCGCCCGGGCCAATTGCAACTGCCGGCTCTTGGCTCCATCGTTCGGGTCTTGGCCAGCCAAAGTAGCTATCCAGAACGTACTCAACGTAGCTCCTGTCTTCACCTAGAGCTCGGGCGATAGTCGCGACCAAGTAACCGTGTTGGTATAAGCGGACAATAGTCTTCTCTATCTGCGTCATGCGCATGTCTCCTTCCGGCGCCCATATCCCATGTATGGGTTGCTTGGCTGACGCAGTCACGAGACTTGCCGTTATCGTTCTGAACGATTCCTTCTGATCGTTCAATACTGTCGCCATGTCGGAAACCGACTCGATCGGCATCTGCTTACGGGGACCTCGTCCATGTCCTTGAGTGCCGGGTGGTCAGCTTCCGCGTGAATGGACAACCGCTTCCGGATTTTTCTGCTGAACCCATAAACTAGTCGCTTGATGCCTGTGCCACTAGGACTTTCTTGCGGTGATATTGCAGTATTTTGTCGCACATTCCTGGTCGATCACCTGTGCCAGAGCATGCAGACTCCAAATAGGCGCCACGCGACATGTGCTGCTTCAGCAAGTAACAATCATCCGAAGCGAGGTTGCTGCCCGGGGCACATGTTCGGGAACCGAATGCGGTTACGACAGGGCGAGAATGACTGAGGGCCGAGAAAAATCAGGGCCGAGGGGCGCCACCGGCCCCTCGGCCCGCCTATCTCCGACCTGCCGAGGAAGTCCTAGGAGGGTAAGGAGGATTCATGGCTTCATCCTCGGCCCGTCGGAGCTCGTTCTGTGACGAACGACACAAGCATAAGTCCGTACTGACGGACGTCGGTAGTATCGGACGAGCAAGGTTCAGGATTATTTTGCGCACCTTGTTNNNGAGCGTGCTGCTGCAATTTTGACTGGCGACTTGCGGCAACCGGATATCCGGTGTGAGATCGGGATGGTGTCACGTTTTCCTTCGCGGTGGCTTCAGGCCACTACAAGGCTGAATCTCGAGTCGAGTACGCTAATCCTGCCGAACAGCGTTATTGGATTGCCTGCGTTGCCGACTTTCGGGGTACGTCGGATTGATGGGGAGGGGAAGAATGCAGTTCGACGGGAAGTTCATT